>Ga0075011_10001684_pt1 | contig 11933 bp, 13 predicted proteins | sample TARM_MetaG_T_14_FD_72354 | JGI IMG/M metagenome (GOLD analysis project Ga0075011, IMG submission 72354) | Freshwater microbial communities from Pennsylvania, USA, analyzing microbe dynamics in response to fracking - TARM_MetaG_T_14 | ecosystem: Environmental > Aquatic > Freshwater > River...
GTCTCTCACGACCTGAAAACCCCGCTCGCCACCATAATGGGGGCTGGCAGCACCCTGCTGGAGTACGGTGACAGGATCAGCCCGGAGGATCGCAGCGAACTGCTCCATTCGGTGCAGGACGAGGCGCGCCGCCTGCACAGCTATGTGCAGAACCTGCTGGACATGACCCGCATCGGTTCACCCGACTTCCAGCTGAAACGCGACTGGGTCGACCTGGCCGATCTGGTGGAGAGTGCCCGCAAGCGGCTGGAGTCTTCCTGGCGTCAGCACAAGCTGCTGGTGCACTTCGATCAGCAGATCCCCCAGCTTTATGTGCACGGCGCCCTTATCGAGCAGGTGCTGGTCAATATCCTCGACAATGCCTCCCGCTACTCACCGGCCGGCCCCCCCATAGAGTTCAAGGTGATGCTGGCGGATCCGGACCTCATCCTCGACATCATAGATATCGGGGTCGGCATCGCCGAGTCGGACCGGGACAAGATCTTCAATCTGTTCTACACCCAGCCTGTCGGCGATTGCGGCAGTCGAGGCACCGGGCTTGGCCTCGCCATTTCTCGCGCTATGATAGAGGCCCATGGCGGCCGTATCTGGGCATTCTCCGGTCCCAATGGCAACGGCACCTGCATGCGCATCTCGCTGCCGCTTGCCCTCAACGCACCTGAGGTATAATGGTCCGCATATGGCTCACAGCGATGGCAGAGAGTGCTATTTTCCCTCGCCTCAGCCCTCCCCCAATGTTCGCCTCAGGAGACTAGATGGCTCACATATTGGTCATAGATGATGAAGCGGCGATTCGCCGCTTTCTGCGTATCAGCCTGATTGCCGAAGGGCATCAGGTCAGCGAGGCGGTAGGGGTCAATGAAGGGCTGGAGCTGTATCGCCATCTCAATCCCGATCTGGTGATCCTGGATCTCGGCCTGCCGGATGGGGATGGCATTCAGATACTGCAAGCCATTCGCGAGCATCACCAGAATCCGGTGCTGGTACTGTCAGCGCGGGATTCGGAACAGGAGAAGGTGCGACTGCTGGATGCCGGCGCCAACGACTATATGAGCAAGCCGTTCGGCATTGGGGAGATGATGGCCCGCATCCGGGTATTACTGCGCCAACGGGCCGGAGTCAGCAGCGGCGAACGCCGCCACTTCCCGCAATGTGGCCTGACCCTGGACGCCAGCAGCCACAAGGTGAGCCTGCATGATGAGGAAATTCCCTTGTCTCGCAAGGAGTTTGCCCTGCTGCAGGCGCTGGTGTGCCATCCCGGCAAGCTGGTGATGCAGACCCAGCTGCTCAACGACATCTGGGGGCCAAGCCACAAGGAAGATACCCACTACCTGCGCATCGTCATCGCCAGTCTGCGCAAGAAGCTGGGGGATAATCCCCAGCAACCCAGCCTGATTGAAACCGAATCCGGCATCGGCTACCGTTTTATCGGCAGCTGATGTTTCAGCAAGAAGCTGGGCGGCAACATTCCCAGCAACCCCACCTGATCGAGACCGAGTCCGGCATCGGCTACCGCTTTGTCGGCAGCTGATGTTTCACGTGGAACGCCGTCCGCTGCACAGTACGGCCAAGAGGCCACAGCCAAAGAGCAGCATGCCCAGATCCTGCAAACCGGCCGCCAGTGCCAACCCCAGACTGAGCAACAGGTAGTAGGCCAGCCCGAACAGAGCACCCGCACTGCCTGCCACCTCCCGATAAGTCAGCAAGGCCTGACTGAGCACATTGGGAATGGCGATACCAAAGGCCACGACCACCCCCATCATGGGCAACAGGAACCAGAGCGAATCCTGACTCGCCCACACAGCACCCCCCGCCCCCAGCGCCAGCGACGTGGCCAACCTGATGAGCGACATCGACTGCCAGCCCTTGCCCAGCAAGCGCTTGTTCAGCAGGCTGCCGATCAGAGTCCCTAGCGCCAACACCAGGCCGGAATAGCCGAACTCGCTGGCATTCAATCCCAATCCGGCAAACAGAAACGGTGCCAGGCTGTAGTAGCCAAACAGCATGGTATTGAACAGAGCGACCAGCAGGGCGCTACGCCAGAGCCCGCCATCCCTTGCCATCCGGTACGCCAGTGGCCAGAGAGCCACCCGGGTAGTGATGGCAGGACGGGTTTCCGGCAGACGCCAGCTGGCGATCACCATCAATCCCAGGGCCAGCACCAGCAAGCCGCTGAAGACACCGAGATAGCCTAAATGCTCGGCCAACAGACCGCCGCTCACCAGCCCCAACACAGGGCTGATGGACAGAGCCACCCCCATCACGGAGAAGACACGGGCCAGATCGCTGCCCTGATAGCTGTCACGCAGCATGGTCTGGGTCACGACAGATCCCACGGCTGCGCCAAAGGCCGAGATGATCCGGGCCAGCAGCAGGGTTTCAAACTGGTTGGCCAGCAATGCCAGCAGACTGCCTGCCCCGTAGGTAAGCAGACCGGCCAGCATGGCCGGACGCCGACCGATCAGATCGCAGAGGCGACCCCAACAGACAACCCCTACCGCAAACGCCAGAAAATAGACTGACAGTGTCTGGGACGCCTGCCCGTCACTCACCCTGAACTGACTGGCAATATGCGTCAGCACAGGGCTGTAGATGGTCTCCACTATCTGGGGAAACATCATCAATCCGACCACCAGCCAGAGCGGTGGCAACTTGTTGTTCATGACAAACCTCCTTGACGAGAGGTTGCCAGTCTAGAGAGATACGAAATGTCTGATTACAATAAGCAAGACTATAAACATCAATAATCAGACATATGGCCTTTATTCTTCCCGATCACCCTTTTGATCCCGACCGCCTGACTGGCAGCGTGATCGGCATAGCCTCTGCACTGGGTTGGCACGACTCAGGCCTGCATCAGCATCAACGCCATCAGCTGTTGTTCGCCCAGGCTGGCTGCATGAGCATAGAGCTGGCCAATCGGGTATGCCTGCTGCCACCCAGTCGGGCAGCCTGGCTGCCGGCGGGTACGCCCCACAGGGTCTTGATGCGCGGCGTGGTGGCCTACCGATCCCTCTACTTCATGCCACAACCAGAGCTGCCAGCCAGTGTGCAGGTGATCGCTGTCAACCCGCTGCTGCGGGAGATCATAGAACGAATGGCACTCTGGCCATGGGAGAAACCGGAAGTGGAGCAGAGCCGGACGCTGGCCTTGTTCATGGAGGAGCTGGCGCAAGCACCGCGACAATCCTGGCAGCTGCCGTTGCCGGCGGACCCTCGCCTGGCAGTCTGGTTACAGGAGGTAAAACGGGGAGACACCCTGCCCGATCGGCTCAACCGGCTGGCCGAACGGGTGGGTGCCAGTGACAAGACCATAGGTCGTATCTTCATGCGGGAAACCGGCATGAGCTATCAGGCCTGGCGCCAGCAGTGGCGTCTGCTGCGCGCCATGGAGCTGCTGGCCGAGGCTGTGCCCATCAGCCGGGTAGCGGCTTCGCTGGAGTTCTCCAGCGACAGCGCCTTCATCAGCTTCTTCAAGCAGCATACGGGGCTGACTCCCCTGCGTCATCTCAACTCTCGGGGTGAGTCGCATCGGCCGAGCTAGCTTCCACCACCAGGGTATCCAGCGCCAGTGGCTTCAAGTTGCTGAGGGCATCCAGCACCACAGCCCGGGATGCTTCCTGCTGCTGGGCCAGCATCTCCTGTCCCAGTTTGGCGGTATCCAGTTCGGGTCTGGGGTTTTCAGTTGCCATGACATTCAGGCTGAGGGTGCTCATTATCAGGGTGGCGATCAGGGTTTTCATCTGGCTTGCTCCGGTATGGTTGAGATGACCAGATAGCTATTCCAATAGTCGTGCCAACCCTCAAAAAATACATAAGATTATGAATTTGTTTAAATTTATATTCTTATGACACCAAGGTACGTCGCACAAAACATCATGTGTGGTCATTTTTAAACTCATTAGTGGTATTTTTTACCATGCTCGATTATTGAGTCATGTTCCACGTGGAACGTCCCGTTATTTTGATCGACACCCGCTTTTAAACTGAGCTATGGTGCTACATCCCCGTAACTGACTCTGGATCCGTCACCGAATGGAATTTTCCTTGTTCGGCGAGAAGTTCACTCGCCACGCCGGCATTACCCAACTCATGGATGACCTTAATCAGGGGCTGACCAATCCGGACGCCATCATGCTGGGCGGCGGCAATCCGGCTCCGATCCCCGCCATGCTGGAGCGCTTTCAAACCGAAGCCAGAAACCTGCTCGACAATGGCGAACTGGTCAAAGCCATGGCAAACTACGACGGCCCCCAAGGCAAAGACAGGTTCACCAAAGCACTGGCCACCCTGCTCAGCAAAGAGCTCGGCTGGAATATCACGTCCCGCAATATCGCCCTGACCAACGGCAGCCAGAATGCCTTCTTCTACCTGTTCAACCTGCTGGCCGGTGAGTTCGCAGATGGCCGCAAGAAGAAGGTGCTCTTCCCCCTGGCGCCCGAATACATTGGCTATGCCGACTCGGCACTGGCCGATGACTATTTCGTGGCGTACAAACCCACCATAGAGAAACTTCCCGATGGCCAGTTCAAATACCATGTGGATTTCGAAAGTCTGCAGGTGGGTGACGATATCGGCGTGATCTGCGTCTCTCGGCCGACCAACCCGACCGGCAACGTGTTGACCGACGAGGAGATTGAACACCTCGATCAGATCGCCCGCGACAAGGGCATTCCATTGCTGATCGACAATGCCTACGGTGTGCCCTTTCCCGGCATCATCTTCAGCGAGGCCAAGCCGTTCTGGAACGCCAACACCATCCTCTGCATGAGCCTCTCCAAGCTGGGACTGCCAGGCACCCGCTGTGGCATCGTCATCGCCGACGAGAAGATCATCCAGGCCATCACCAACCTGAGCGGCATCATCAACCTGGCGCCGGGCAGCCTGGGGCCCGCCATCACAATCCCCATGATCGAGAGCGGCGAGATCATTGCCCTTAGCGAACAAGTGGTGAAACCCTTTTACAAGCAGAAGGCCGACTTCGCAGTGCAACTGCTGCGAGACGCCATCCCGGACCCGCGCTTCCATATCCACAAGCCGGAAGGCGCCCTCTTCCTCTGGCTCTGGTTCGAAGGCTTGCCGATCCACAGCCAGGAGCTGTATGAACGGTTGAAGGCCAAGAATCTGCTGATCGTGCCTGGTCACTACTTCTTCCCCGGCATTGATGACCCAGAGTGGCGCCACAGCCAGGAGTGCATCCGCCTCAACTACTCCCAGAGCGAGGAGCTGGTGCGCCGTGGCATTGCCATCCTTGCGGACGAAATCAATACTCTCTACGCTCGCTGATCAAGCCTGCCAAAAACAAAAAGGCCTGCAATCGCAGGCCTTTTTCGTCTCTTGTCACTTAGTTGGGCAGCGCCAGCTGATCGGGTTTGCCGATCTCGATGGCACGAGGCTTGAGCGCCTCGGGCAGCTCGCGAGCCAGATCTATGGTCAAGAGGCCATGTTCCAGTTTGGCGCCCTGCACCTCAACGTGCTGACTCAGCTTGAAGGCGAGCTCGAAGTCACGCTCTGCGATACCCTGATGGAGGAACTGACGCTCACCGGCAGCTGCCTTGCGCCCCTTCACCTTGAGGGTGCCGTTTTCGGTTTCCAGCTCCAGCTCTTCGCGCTCAAAGCCTGCCACCGCTAGCGTGATGCGGTAGCTGTCGTGCTCCCGCTTTTCGATGTTGTAAGGGGGATAGGCTGCTGCTTTTTGTTCAAACAGGCCCTCCAGCTCACGGGCCATCCGCTCAAAGCCGACGGCATTGGAATAGAGATGAGAAAAATCGAGGTTACGCATAATCCTATCCTTCTAATAAGCAACAGGTTTTTATTTCCACAGGCCCGTCATCGGCACCCGGGAAGCTTGGTAAAAATGGATTCAAATCAGGCGTTAGCCGTTGATCTCAATCTTGCGCGGCTTCATCGCCTCAGGTACTTCTCGCATCAGCTCGATGTGCAGCAGGCCATTTTTCAGATCAGCCCCTTTCACCCGCACATAGTCAGCCAGTTGGAAACGACGCTCGAAGCCTCGCTCGGCTATGCCCTGATACAAATAGTTGCGATCGGACTCTGCCTGCTTGTTGCCCTTCACCGTCAGCAGATTTTCCTGGAAGCTCAGCTCCAGCTCTTCCTGGGTAAAGCCAGCCACCGCCATGCTGATACGGTAGTCGTTGTCACTCAGCTGCTCGATGTTGTAGGGGGGATAACCGGCATTGCCATTGCTGGCCGCAGATTCGATGAGATTGGCCAGACGATCGAAACCGATGGCAGAACGATAGAGCGGGGAAAAATCGATAGAACGCATAGTATTACCCTCTTGTGAGCGATAACGGATTATTTGCCCTCCTGTCGGACGGGCTCCTGGTCGAAACCTCTGTCGAGCGTTCCGGCCTTGTTACCTATATAGGGGCCAGCTTTTTGCTTTCAAGGGCGAAAATCAAAGAAATTTTTAGAATTTGCCCGGCACACAGTCGTCTCGTTCACCTGGCCCGATAGGATCGATAATCGACCCGCGGGCCACTCATGGCTGCCCGCATCCCCCGTCATACTGATTGCACATCTCGCCATTATCACGGAGCTACACAATGCAGATTACCCAGGTTCGCAACGCCACCTTGCTGATCGACTATGCCGGTACCCGCTTTCTGATCGACCCCATGCTGGCAGCGAAGGGGACACTGCCCGCCTTCGCCGGAACAGCCAACAGCCACCTGCACAACCCCCTGGTCGAGCTGCCCCTGCCCCTGGCGGAGATTCTCGATGTAGATGCGGTGATCGTCACCCACGATCACCTGGACCACTGGGACCCGGTCGCTCAGCAACAGATCCCCAAGCATCTGCCGCTGTTTGTGCAACATCAGAAAGATGCCGACACCATACGTGCCAGTGGCTTCAAAGATGTGCGCCTGCTGAGCGAGCAGGTCGAATTTGCCGGTATCCGCCTGCAACAGACAGAGGGGCAACACGGCAACGATCAGGTCATGGCTGCGTTGGCCGAGCGGCTGGGTGAAGTGTGTGGTGTGGTCTTCTCCCACCCGCAAGAGAAAACCCTCTATCTGGCAGGTGATACCGTCTGGAACGAGATGGTCGCACAGAGCCTGCGACGACACGGGCCTGAGGTGATCATCCTCAACTGTGGCGATGCCCAGGTGCCGGGGCTGGGTTCCATCATCATGGGCAAGGAGGATGTGCGGGCCGTCTCTCAGGCAGCGCCACAGGCCACCCTGATTGCCAGCCACATGGAGGCGGTCAATCATGCCGTGCTGTCACGCAAGGAGTTGCGCGACTATCTGGCCGAGCACGGCATGGCGGATCGGGTGCAGGTACCAGAAGATGGCGACACGCTCTCGCTGTGATGACTGGGGCCGTGCATCCGCATGGCCCTTCGGCTTTCAGCTGCCAGCGCATATCATGGTTGTTCATCGCGCAAAGAGGAGGCCAGCGTCATGCCCATACCGATAGTTGCCGTCGTGGCCTTTGACCACTTCAGCCCCTTTCACTGCTCAGTGCCCTGCCTCATCTTCGGCGACATACTGCCGGGTCAGCCCCTGTTCGAGCTCAGGCTCTGTGCCGGGGATGGCAAGGCCAGCTCGCATTCGTCACAGGGGTTCAGCATCCAGGCGCCTCACGGGCTGGAGGCCCTGGCCGAGGCGGACATCATAATCATTCCCTTCTGGCGCGACCCGGCAGAACACCCGGCCCAGCCACTGCTGGATGCCCTGGTGGCGGCTCATGCCAGAGGAGCTGAGGTGGTGGGACTCTGCCTCGGCACCTATGTGCTCGCCTATGCCGGCTTGCTCAATGGACTCAAGGCCTCGACCCATTGGGAGTACGAGCAGGATTTCCTCCGCCGCTTTCCCTGCGTGCGGCTCGATACCAACGCCCTTTATGTGGATGACGAGGGGCTGGTCACCTCGGCGGGCACAGCTGCCGGACTGGATTGTTGCCTCTATCTGGTACGCCAGCACTACGGCAGCGCCATTGCCAACCAGGTGGCACGACGGCTGGTGATCCCGCCCCACCGGGAAGGTGGCCAGGCCCAGTTCATCCAGCAGCCGGTCTCCGCCTCTACCCGGGATACTAGGATGAACCAGCTGCTCGATCACCTGCGAGCCCACCTGACGGAGCCGCATACCCTCGACAGCCTGGCGGCCCACAGCCTGATGAGTCGTCGCACCTTTACCCGCCGCTTTCATCAGGCCACCGGCCTCTCCGTCGGAGAGTGGCTGCTGATCGAGCGCCTCAGGCGCTGCCAGGAGCTGCTGGAAGCCAGCACCCATCCCATAGAACGCATCGCCGAACTGGTAGGTTTCAAGACAGCCACCTCCCTGCGCCAACATTTTCGCGCCCGCTTCGCGGTTTCGCCGAGCGAATGGCGGCGATCTTTTCGTGGCAACAAGGAGTGAGTCGCTCTTCTCATCCTGTTCCGGCTCGCCCAAACATGGCACCCTAACCGCAGATCCCAAGGAGCCATGCCATGTCCCGTTCCGAACGCCTGCTGGCCCTGCTCCAGCTGTTGCGCGGTCACCGTTACGCCATCACAGGCACAGAGCTGGCCAGCCAGCTTGGCATCAGTCTGCGCACCCTCTATCGGGATATCGCCACCCTGCAGGCTCAAGGTGCCCATATCGAAGGTGAGCCCGGTATCGGCTATGTGCTGCGCCCTGGCTTCATGCTGCCACCGCTGATGTTCAGCGAAGAGGAGCTGGAAGCCCTGGTGCTGGGTTCACGCTGGGTCGTCGCGCACTGTGACGAAGCCTTGAGTGCATCTGCCAGCAGTGCACTGGCCAAGATAGAGGCCGTGCTGCCCGCCGAATACCGCCAACAGCTCCAGGCCAATGCCCTGCTGATCGGCACCTCCCGCAGCGACAGCCCTATCGATGAGGCTCCCCTGCGCAGCGCCATCCGCCAGCAGCGCAAGGTGACCCTGAGCTATCGCGATCTGAAAGAGGAGCTATCTGAGCGCACCGTCTGGCCATTTGCTCTCGGCTACTTCGAGCAGGTGCGGGTACTGGTCGCCTGGTGCGAACTGCGGCAGGGCTTTCGCCACTTTCGGGTAGATCGCATCGCCTGGATGCAGCTGGAAGATAACCCCTATCCCAAGAGCAGAGAGAGCCTGCTGAAAGAGTGGCGTGCTACCCAGCAGATCCCGCAACCAAAATTCATTGCTGACAGAAACTGACAGCAGGTAGCGCCATGCTGACGGGGTCGGCGCAAATGCGCCCTCCACCGAATCAAGGAGCGTTACCATGTTGTTAGTCCCGCAGTTCACCATTCTCTATGTCGCGAATCCGGCTCGCAGCACCCTCTTCTATCGCGAGCTGTTTGGCCATCCGCAAGTCGAAGAGTCTCCCACCTTTGCCATGTTCGTGTTCGAGTCGGGCGCTAGGCTGGCGCTCTGGTCCAGTGCCACAGTAGAACCCGCCGTTACCCAGAGTGCAGGCGCCATGGAGTTGGCCTTCCCTCTGCCTGATGAAGCCAGTGTCGATACGGGCTTGGCCGAGTGGCAGGCTCGCGGCCTGACCATACTCCAGCAGCCAACCAAGATGGAGTTTGGCTACACCGGCATGGCGCTCGATCCGGATGGCCATCGCCTGTGCCTCTACTGCCCGGGTGCCTAGCCAACCTAGATCTTCAGGTATCCACATCTGTACATCAGGAAAAATGCCGAACGCTAATCAGGCGTTCGGCATTTTCGTTATTTCAACCCGGCCGACAGTGACACTATCATCCTTTCAACTGCCAGTGTTTCACGTGGAACATCAGGAGGTGCCTCGCTAACCAGCTGCATTGCCTGTGTTATCATCCTCAAGCCTGATTATCTGGAAAAACAATGACCTCTCGACATAACTCCCTCAGACTTTACCAGCCGACCAACAGCACCCCGGATGAACTGACAGAGCAACAACTGGCACTGTTCCCCCTGCTCCAACTGCGTGAGCAGGAGTTTGGCTTCAACCCGAATGTGATCGTCCATTACCCGGAAGCCAGCTTTCTCGGCTCGCCGATCGATTATCTGAATCAGCTGATTGGCGAACAGTGGCAACAGGGCTACTTCATCAATCAGGTGGTTATCCTCACCACCTATCAGGTATTGAGCTCCCCACTCATGCAAGCCGGTTATCAGCATGAAGCGGTTCATATGCCAGCAGGCCCCGACCATACCGCTATCTTCAGATGGCAGTGTGGCACTCACCCGGCTGGCAAGACCCTCTATGTCGAAGTCGTCAATGAGCAGGACCCAAAGATCCGGCCAACGTTTGTGCTGATGTTGCGCGATGAGCATGGCAAGCTGCAGGGTGGCATGTCCGGGTCAATCTGGACTAAAGAAGAGCGTCGTTATGCCTATATTGGCACTGTCGTTGTGCAACCGGGGCAACCCGCGGGAACCGGCACACTGCTGGCCAATACAGTGTTGGAGTACCTGAGCCTGCAAAGGGTTTGCGAAATCAATCTGGGCACCCAGACCGCCGAGCCTTTCTATACCAGGTTAGGATTCAGGGCCATTCACCACATAGTGCCTGCGTTACGTCACCGCACGACAAAGGATGGCACCGAGCTTCCCCATAATCTGGTCATCATGAGCAAACTGCTCTGATCCCGCTGACGACAGATGTAAAAAAGCCGCTCACAAGGAGCGGCTTTTTGCTGTCTGACTGCGTCGATTAGACGTCGAGGTTGGCCACGCGCAGGGCGTTGGTCTCGATAAAGTCACGACGGGGCTCAACGGCATCACCCATCAGGGTGGAGAAGAGCTGGTCAGCACCGACGGCATCGTCGATGGTGACGCGCAGCATGCGACGGGCTTCCGGATCCATGGTGGTTTCCCACAGCTGATCCGGGTTCATCTCGCCCAGCCCTTTATAGCGCTGGATGTAGATGCCACGCTTGCCTTCGCCCATCAGCCAGTCGACCGCTTCCACGAAGTTGGCGATCGGCTTGACCTTCTCACCACGCTTGATGAAACCACCGTCCTCGATCAGGTTCGCAATCTCCTTGCCCAGCGAGACCAGTTGACGGTACTCGGAGGACTGCAGGAAGTCGTAGCTGATCGCATATTCACGGTCAACCCCGTGCTGACGCACTACGGCGTGCGGCACGAACAGGCTGCGCTCTTCGTCACGACGCACCTGGATCTGGTACTGGATACCGTGGTTGCTCTCGTTGAGCACGGCTTCCATGCCTTGGCACCAGGCCAGCAGATCGCTTTCACTGGCCAGCAGGGTTTCGTTCAACTCAGGCTGATAGATCAGCTGGGTCAGCACTGCATCCGGTGCCCGGCGGGACATGCGGGTGATCAGGTGAGACACGGCGCGGTGCTGGTTGACCAGACGCTCCAATGCCTCGCCGCCGATAGGTGGCGCCGACTCGTTGACATGCAGGGTAGCACCATCCAGCGCCATGGCAGTCTGGTACTGCAGCAGCGCATCTTCGTCTTTCAGATACTGCTCCTGCTTGCCCTTCTTGACTTTGTACAACGGCGGCTGGGCTATGTAGATGTAGCCACGCTCGATGATTTCCGGCATCTGACGATAGAAGAAGGTCAGCAGCAGGGTACGGATGTGCGCACCATCGACGTCCGCATCCGTCATGATGATGATGTTGTGGTAACGCAGCTTGTCCGGGTTGTACTCGTCACGACCGATACCACAGCCCAGGGCTGTGATCAGGGTGCCCACCTCTTGCGAGGAGATCATCTTGTCGAAACGGGCCTTCTCCACGTTCAGGATCTTGCCCTTGAGCGGCAGTATGGCCTGGTTCTTCCGGTTGCGACCCTGCTTGGCGGAACCGCCAGCAGAGTCCCCTTCCACTATGTAGAGTTCGGAGAGGGCCGGGTCTTTCTCCTGGCAGTCTGCCAGCTTGCCGGGCAGACCGGCGATATCCAGCGCACCCTTGCGGCGAGTCAGCTCGCGGGCCTTGCGGGCCGCTTCACGGGCACGGGCCGCATC
>Ga0075011_10001685_pt1 | contig 11933 bp, 10 predicted proteins | sample TARM_MetaG_T_14_FD_72354 | JGI IMG/M metagenome (GOLD analysis project Ga0075011, IMG submission 72354) | Freshwater microbial communities from Pennsylvania, USA, analyzing microbe dynamics in response to fracking - TARM_MetaG_T_14 | ecosystem: Environmental > Aquatic > Freshwater > River...
GTAATGCAGCTTATCCGCATAACCACTAATCGCTGTATTAAATTCAAATTTCAACTCAAATTTATTATCAATCAACGGATTCACATTTAATTTGATAAGCTGTGATTCCGCGAATATTGCTGAAGAGAAGAACATCCCCAGCATAAAAAAAACGGTCGATACTTGCTTTATATTTATACTTTTCATGCGCTTAATCTCATCCCTGCTTTAATATCATTGCGACTGTAACGTAATTTGAGTAATACGCTCTTGCCAACAGCCATCTTTATCTGAGGCCAATTCGAGTAATTCAACTTCATTCTTGCTGACTTTTAAAACTTTCCCATGATTTAATCCTAAATAATAGCCGGGTTTAACCTTGTGTAATTCGCCACCAGAAACCTGCACAAGCGCCCATAACTCGTCATCGATATCTAATGTACCTCTCATGATCAGATTATCAAGAGAATACATCTCAAGGGGTTCCTTGGTACGTTCAAAATCGGGCTGCGGACAACTTTTTGGGGCGTTTTTTGTCGCTGCAACAACTTCAGCTTTCGGTTCTGAAAATGGATTCCGGCCATCTTCCTGAGTAAAAACAATTGGCTCTATTTTCTTTAAGGCAGGTACCTTATCGTTAATTGGGTAAATCTGCGCTTTCGTTTTAACAACAAATTCATCTAAATCATCGATTTTAACTTCCACACATGAGAACAGCGGCAGGGTAATAAGTAACAGAATAAATATTCTCATTTATCCCCCTTATAACGATATGTTTTAGCAACAACACTTAAGGTTAATGAACCATTTGCACCTTTGGCTAAACTGATATTATCCAGAATAACAATGCGCGGTAACGCCGCAATATCAGCGGCAAACTTACCAATTTGCTGATAACTGCCAACAACCTGGATGCTGATGGGAACCTCCACTGAAAGTTCCTGATCTTTTGCCACTCCCCAGTTAATGCTTCTAAACTGTAAACCATTATTGGATCCGATAAAGCTGATATCATCGAGTAAACTCGCCACTTCAGCATTACTTGGTAGTTTATTTAATAAACCATCAAAAATAATATTAATTTCAGCCATCTGTGCGCGATAAGCTTCCAAATTTGCCGATAGTGCAGCTTTCACTTTAAAATTGTTTTTTAGGGTGACCTCCTCCTCCTTAACAGCTTCCAATCTTTCCAGTTGAGGGGTTGTCACGTAATAGAAAAAAAGGCCACTGATGACAAGGCAGACAATGGCGATAAACACGCCACGATAAAGTGCCGGCCAGCTGCCTACTGTTTCAAAATCTAATTCATTCAAATCCATTATTTTTCTCCCTTAATTTCAGGGATAACGGTAAATTTCATGGCAAATTTGCTCAATTTAATAGGTGTTGATGGTCCGGCAACAATAGAGCTAATATAAGAGTCTCCCAACCAGCCTGACGCATCAATATTTCTCATCATCTTCGCCAAACGGTTATTTGATTCACTCATACCAACGACATCAACCTGTTCATTGGAGAACTGCACATTGTTTAAATAAATTCCCACAGGAACAACATCAACTAAGGTATTAAAAAGACGGGTGGCATAATTGCGTTTTTCTTCTAATTTTTGAATCACATTAATGCGTTTTTCAAGCTCTGCTTTTTCTTTTTTAATCTGGCTAATCTCAGCAATACGACGATCTATAATGATCGTTTGCGTCTGCAGAAACTGATTCCGTTCCTGTTGTGCTGCAATCAGGGCTTCGACGTACATTTTACCCGCATAGGAAATAGCCAGTACCACAACCGCACTCAATGCCAGGACCACAAAAAACGCCTTTTTCTTTTTCTTTTTGTAGTCATCTCGCCATGGTAATAAATTAATATTAGACATTACTGGACTCCCCTTAAGGCTAATCCGAGTGCAGTCATATATTTTACGCCAACCTCTCGGAGTAAAATTTTATCGGCTTCATTCTTATACTCAAAACCAATAAATGGATCTGCAACTTCAACATCTAACTCCAACTCTTCTGATAACTGGGTGACCAGTTCGGGCATTAACTGGCAGCCCCCCGTTAAAATAAGCTTTTCAACCTGGATGTTGTTTGGGGCATTGGTAAACATGCGCAAGTCAAAACGCAAATGATTAACTGTCATATTGACAAAAGGGGCAATAACATCGACATCACAGTCCACAGGCCAGTTGTGGTCAACTTTTATTTTTTCCGCTTCGTTAAACTTAAAGCCATAATGGTCAGCCATCATTTGCGTGCAAATAGCCCCGCCATGATTTTTGGCGCGGGAAAAAATCACATTGCCCTGGTATAAAATATTAAGCATCATTTGTGATGCGCCAATATCAACCACAGCAACCCCTTTATTATAATCTTCACGAACGAATAATAACTCACAGGCCCTTGCTAAGGCATGGCTGGCCACATCAACGATCTTTACTTTTAAATTAGCAGCTTCAACACAATCAACTTGTGACAATACGGTTTCTTTTCGCGCGGCACTCACTAAAACATTATTTAACTCTTTGTTGTTAGCGTTCTCACCAACCACTTCAAAATCCAAAAATATTTCATCTAATGGGAAGGGGATGCTGTTTTCAGCTTCCAGCTCAACCTGGGCTTCTAACTCTAACTCACTCAAATCTGCGCTCATGGGAATGACTTTGGTAATAACATCTGCGCCAGTCACGGCGATCGCTACATTTTTATAGGTACTGGGGAAGTTTTTTCGCAGTTGGTTAATAACCTGGGTTAGTTTGGTAATATCCTCAAAATGGTTATCAACAATCAAGCCTTTGGCGATAGGGGCCTCTGCAACCGCGTCAACTTGAAAAGTTCCCTTACCTTTAGATAGGGCGATCGCTTTAATTGAATTTGACCCAAAATCTATTCCAATTAAAAAATTTGAATTCATTTTTTTCATCTTTTTCAGCATCCTCCCTTGCCATAATAAATTTAATACGCGACTTATTAAATTCCGTGGCTAATAATAAGGCGAAAACGAGAAAGTTCCAAGACACTAAGCCATTATTCCGCTTTAACTCCCAAGATATCACTATATACTGTGCGTCGGGTCTAAGAAATATCAACTTAAATAAATGAATTACAGCAATATTGAAGGTATATACAAGATGATCAAATGGATAAAACGCCTTTTCTTAGTTTCTATTATTATCGGATTGATGGGTATAGGTGCAATAATTGCTATTTATTACCACGTTAAAAGTGATCTACCTGATGTTGCTTTAATAAAAGAGATTCAGCTTCAGGTCCCAATGAAAGTATTCAGTATTGATGGCGAGCTGATTTCTCAGTTTGGAGAAAAACGCCGCATTCCCCTGACCATAGAAGAAATACCTGAAAAGTTAATTCAGGCGTTTATTGCGATTGAAGACAACCGCTATTATCAGCATTTCGGCATTGATCCCATCGGCATTATGCGCGCAGCAATGGTTTACGCCTCAACCGGCACGGCAAAACAAGGTGCCAGCACTATTACCCAGCAGGTTGCGCGTAATTTCTTTTTAACACGCGAGAAAACATTTATACGCAAAATAAAAGAAATTTTTATTGCCATTCAAATTGAAGAAATATTAACTAAAGATGAGATATTAATGCTCTACTTGAACAAAATTTCCCTAGGTCACCGCTCATATGGTGTCGGCGCGGCTGCTCAAGTATATTATGGAAAAACAGTCTCTGAATTAACCCTCTCTGAAATGGCGGTACTGGCAGGTTTACCCAAAGCCCCTTCGCATTTAAACCCTATCTACTCGCCAGAAAATGCCAAAAATCGTCGCAATATAGTACTCGCGCGTATGTTAGATGAATCATATATAACGCAGAGTGAATATGAAGAGGCGATTAATAGTCCAATAACAAGCAACTACCATGGTGCAGAAATCACCTTGTCAGCACACTATGTGGCAGAGCTGGCGCGCAGTAAACTGATTGAGCTTTACGGTGTAGAGCGCAGCTATAATGATGGATTTAACGTTTATACCACTATTAACAAAACATCTCAGAGAGCAGCCAATAAAGCCCTAACAAACAACCTGCATGAATACGATAAGCGCCATGGTTACAGGGGTGCCAGCAAAAAACTGTGGGAGGCGCCAGCTGACAGTTGGAAAATAGAGGAAATTACAGAAAACCTGAAAACACAACCCAGTTTTGGCGATTTACAGCCAGCCGTTGTTATTGCAGTAAATGAAAAGTCTATTAAAGTGATCAGCAAACACAACGGCGAGCAAGCGCAAGATATCGCCTGGGAGGGTTTAAGCTGGGCTCGTCCTTATATCAATGATTCTGCGCAGGGACGTGAGCCGACAAAAGCTGCAGATATAGTTGCGCCTGGTGAGCAAATTTGGGTACGCCAGCTAGGAGATGAATTAGAGCTGTCGCAATATCCTGATGCGAGCGCAGCCTTTGTATCTATAAACCCACAAGATGGCGCCATTACCTCTCTGGTAGGCGGATTCAGTTTTGTACAAAGCAAGTTTAATCGTGCCACGCAAGCAAAACGCCAGGTAGGCTCAAACATTAAACCCTTTGTTTACTCCGCCGCACTCGATAATGGCTATACACTTGCAACATTGGTTAATGATGCCCCCATCAACCAATGGAGTGGCAGCAAAGCCTGGCGTCCAAAGAACTCCCCAGAAGTATACGATGGCCCGATCCGCTTGCGACGGGCACTTGGACAATCTAAAAACGTTGTTTCAGTGCGCCTGGTACAAGATCTCGGTGTAGAAAAGGTCATTGATCAGCTCGAGAAGTTTGGTTTTAATAAAGATGAATTACCGCACAACTACACGCTGGCGCTTGGCTCTGCATCCGTAACGCCGCTAGAGCTGGTCACAGGTTATGCCATTATTGCCAACGGCGGCTTTAAAATAGAGCCTTATATAATAGAGCGGATTGAAGATGCCTACGGCACGGTGCTTTATCAGGCTACACCTAAAATCGTCTGCAGATACTGCGCCGGGCTATATGAAAAACAGCGTTCGAGCGAAGCGCCTTTCATCGCACAGATAAAAAAAGGGGGGATAACCGATCTCTGCTCAATTTCGCCTGTTAGTGAAGAACAGATTGCAGTATCCGCAATCAGTGAAGAAACCGCATTTTTAACACGCGAATTACTGAATAGTGCTGTTTTCGGAGGCGGCAGCTGGCAGCATAAAACCGGTTGGAATGGAACGGGCTGGCGAGCAGCACGAGAGCTAAACCGCGAAGATACTGGCGGAAAAACCGGAACCACTAATGACTCAAAAGACGCTTGGTTCTCAGGATATGTGGGTAATACAGTGGCCACATCATGGGTGGGTTTTGATAATTTTGATCGTGATTTAGGTAGAGCACGCTATAACAATAATCTCGATAAAGAACAAAGGTACGGCGGTGAATTTGGCGCTGTAACTGCGTTACCCGCATGGATAGAATTTATGCAGGAGACAACTGCATCAGAGCCTGTTGTCTTATCAGAAAAACCCATAAATATTTCAACCGCCCGTATCGATCTGGTAACAGGATTACTGACTTATAAAACAGATCATACAACACGCTTTGAGTATTTTAAAAATGGCACAGAGCCGAAAGAGTACGTTACACCAACCTATGGTGAAAAAGGAAATTCACCAGGTACGGATTCCCATCAAGATGAACTGTTTTAATTAAATGGCTCAAAGCAGAGACAAAAAAAGCGTTTTGTCTCTGCTGAAAACAAAATAACCAGCAACTTAAGCCGACCTGCCGGTATCAGTGCAGCAACTCAGTTCATCATCTTATTTGGCAACCAAAGTACAAGATCAGGGAAAATCATGCAGATGATAAGCACCACTAATTGCAGTAAAATAAAGGGCGTTACTGATTTATAGATGTCCATCATAGTGATCCCTTTAGGTGCAATCCCTTTTAAATAAAAGAGAGCAAAGCCATAGGGGGGAGTCTGCACCGCAATAACAATATTTAATATCATTAACACTCCAAACCAGATCGGATCATAGCCTAAAGCAACCGCAACAGGGGTAAAGATAGGCGCGCACATGAGTACGATAATGAATTCATCAATAATAAAACCCAGTAATAACATGATCACTTGAAACATGATAATAATGCAGATCGGCGGTAAGTCTAGATTCGTTGCAAATCCAGAGACCATGCTTTGTACGCCCATTAATAGATGAAAGTTGCTAAAAACAGAAGCCCCTAAAATTATCCACATGGCCACACTCACCAGAATTGAAGTCTGCAGTCCTGCTTTTAACATAATTGCCGGCTTAAAACGCTTAAAGAGTATCGATAATATAATCGCGCCGACCACACCAATAGCCCCCGATTCTTTCGGAGTGGCGATCCCCACGATAATACTGCCGAGAACAGCAACAATTAGTAACAGAGAAGAAAAACCATCACGGATGGTTTTAAATAACGCTAACCCCTTCGGAATTTCAATATCACTTTCTGAGTCAAACGGGGCTTTTTCAGGATGTAATCGGCAGGTGATAATGACATAGCTAATAAGCAACACAATGGTGATAAGTGCGGGCACCATCGCAGCTAAAAACATACGCCCGACTGAGTTTTGAGTGGCCGCAGCAAAAGTCCCGATTTTACGGCCGATAAAATACCCGTGGTACCAACTCCTTCACCTGAATATAAAACCTGCACAGAAATACGGCCGTTAGACATAGTTTCAATATTTTTACCCAGGCTTTCATAAATAGTGCCATAGGCAGTGCCACGTCCGTACAGGTTAGCAAAACGCCAATTATATTCAGCAGCGCTGGCTATTGCTGATGCAGCCAAGCAACTAACCCCCAGAGACAACGCCAACAAGCCATTAAGCAGTTTATGTTTTTTTAAATTCATCATATAAATCCTTTCTTTTTATGTGAGCTATCTAAACATCTGTTGCTTGATGCAACCATTGATTATTAAGAGTGTTCTGTAAGCGATAACATGCAATAAATAGATCTACTACAAAAACACCCACAAACTTAAATTGCAACTAAGGTGCCAACAAACAAAAAGACTAAAACAAAAATAAAAATAGACATTAAAATCAAATACTTAAAAATGAAATAAAGGGGTTTTATTATTTTATAATCTATAAACAAACCTTTAAATAAAGACAAAACGCATCTTATTGTGGCATTGCGCACCAAATCAATACAAAACAGTTGTTTATAAGTGAATTTAAAAAAAATAAAAATAAAAAACAGTAAAATCAACAAAGTACAATTATCTTTGTTGGTCTTATTTAAATTTAACTTTATTTTAGGCAAGCAGAATTAGAGAGCGGGATTTTGCTCTAAAAGGAGAGTTTTGCAAAAAAAAACAGGTAAAAAAGGTGATCTAAAAATGGTTAAAATGCATTTCCAGATCGCCTACAAATTAGTCCCAATATAACGAAGCTGATCATTAAATTTTATTTACATCAACCCCACACTTATCAAATGAGAGGTAAAATAAGGCCTAATGCCCCACATCGATACAAAGGTATTTAAGCTCCAGATACTCTTCAATACCATAACGAGAGCCTTCTCGACCCAAACCAGATTGCTTTATGCCCCCAAATGGAGCAACTTCATTAGAAATCAATCCTGTATTTACCCCAACCATACCGTATTCCAATGCTTCTGGAACTCGCCACTGGCGGCCGGCATTTTGGGTAAAAATATACGCAGCTAAACCAAACTCAGTATCGTTGGCCATGGCGATTACCTCCGCTTCACTTTCAAAGCGAAACAGTGGTGCCACAGGACCAAAGGTTTCCTCTTTCGCAAAAGACATAGCTTGTGTAACACCGCTAATAACTGTTGGTTGGAAAAATGTTTTGCCCAGCGCATGTAACTGCCCACCACTTACCACGTGCGCACCTTTAGACAGGGCATCACAGATATGTGCTTGCACTTTTTCTATGGCCGCGCTATCAATTAAAGGACCTTGAGTCACTCCTTCTTCGTGACCCGGCCCCACTATTAACTGTTCAACGGCAAGCTGCAGTTTTTCAAGCAAGCGATCATAAATACCGGCTTGTACATAAATACGGTTGGCGCAGACACAAGTTTGCCCGCTATTACGGAATTTAGAGGCCATTATCCCGGCTATAGCCGCATCGAGATCTGCATCATCAAAGACAATAAAAGGGGCATTACCGCCTAGCTCCAGCGACAATTTTTTAATGGAAGGAGCACATTGTGCCATTAAAATTCGCCCGACTTGTGTTGATCCCGTAAAGCTTAATTTACGCACCACAGGGCTATCACATAAAACTTTACCAATCCGCGGTCCATCACCGGTTACGACTTGCAGGACACCTGCCGGAATACCCACATCCTGAGCAAGCTTTGCCAAAGCCAGTGCAGTTAAGGGAGTTTGCTCTGCAGGTTTAACTATCATGGTGCAACCTGCGGCTAATGCTGGTGCGACTTTACGGGTGATCATCGCAGCCGGGAAATTCCACGGCGTGATCGCAGCACAAACGCCAATAGGTTGCTTCATCACAACTAACCGCTGTGTGGCTAATGGCGCTTGTAACAGCGCACCATCAATGCGTTTAGCTTCTTCTGCAAACCAAGTGATAAAAGAAGCAGCATAAGCCACTTCGCCGCGCGCTTCTGCTAAGGGCTTTCCCTGCTCAGCGGTCATTAACTGAGCTAAATCTTCTTGAGCGAGCAAAATAGCATCCGCCCAAGCGAGCATCAGTGCTGAACGTGCCTTAGCGGTTAATTTTCTCCAACCTAGTTGTGCTTGCTGCGCGGCCGTAATTGCCTGTAAGGTTTCTGCTTCGCTAAGTAAAGGCACAGTCGTTATCTCAACAGCTGTCGCGGGGTTAACAACCACTTCAGTTTGTCCGCTTTGTGCATCACACCATAGGCCATTGATCAAGCACTGGCTGCGTAATAGTTCAGGATCATGTAGTTTCATAAAAAATTCCTTACTGAGTTAACGCACGAGCAAGAATAGCCAATGCCTGAGAGAACTGCTGATCAGGAATGGTTAGTGGGTAGAGAAAACGCAACACATTGCCATTAGTTCCACAGCTTAGTAACAACAGACCTTCTGCCAGTGCCTTTTTCTGTACTTGTTGGGTAAATTCAGGTGAAGGTTTAGCACTCACAGGATCATTAAATTCAACCGCAACCATAGATCCCTGCGCGCGGATATCAACTATCTGTGGACAAACAGATTTAGACTTCTCTAACAACTCGACCAGTTGCAAGCCTAATCGCTGTGCACGTTGACAAAGCTGCTCTTCTTCAATCACATCAAAAACAGCATGTGCAGCAGCAATAGCAAGAGGATTCCCGCCATATGTACCGCCCAGTCCACCTGGTGCAGGTGCATCCATCACTTCGGCACGGCCACATACGCCAGAAAGTGGCATTCCACCCGCAAGGCTTTTCGCCATAGTCATCAGATCAGCAATACCTTTTGGATAATGATCCATCGCAAACATTTTGCCCGTGCGTGCAAAGCCGGTTTGCACTTCATCAGCAATTAATAAAATGCCATACTGGTCGCACAGTTGGCGCAGTGCCAACATGAAATCAGTCGGAGCAACAATAAAACCGCCTTCACCTTGTACAGGCTCCAGCACAATTGCAGCAACTTGAGTGGCTTCGATGTCCGCTTTAAAAATACGCTGCAAACTGTTTATGGCATCCTCTGTGCTAACACCATATAACGCATTCGGATATTGAGCGTGGAAAACAGACCCCGGGAAAGGACCAAAACCTAATTTATAAGGAGCCACTTTGCCTGTCAGGGCCATAGTCATATAGGTGCGACCGTGAAAACCGCCAGCAAAAGTGATCACACCAGGGCGACCTGTATAAGAACGAGCAATTTTAACTGCATTTTCAACGGCTTCTGCACCTGTTGTAAAAAAAGCCGTTTTACAGGGCGCGGTGATAGGCGCGCATTGATTGATTCGCTCAGCAAGGGTTACATAACCTTCATAAGGGATAACTTGATAGGCGGTATGAGTAAAGGCGTGCAGTTGCTTTTCTATTGCGGCAACAACTTTTGGGTGGCGATGACCTGTATTTAAAACAGCAATTCCTGAAGCGAAGTCGATAAATTCATTGCCTTCAACATCCCACACAGTGGCATTTTCCGCTTGCTGTGCATAGAAATTACACATAACCCCCACACCACGAGGAGTGGCATCTAATCTGCGTTCATTGAGTTGTGCATTACTTAACATATTATCCCTTATCAACGTATTGATGCTGCATTTGCGCATTCATATAACCATAAGTATGATTTATACGGCATGTGGCTATATAATCTAGTGCCAATCTATATTAATTAAGGGGGCCAATTGAGTGCATTAAGTAGTGATCTTATCCTGCAACGTTTCGCTGAGCAGACTCAAGGTAAATTATATCAACGTCTTTATAACGCGATTCGAAGCAGCATACTCGATGCTAGCTTGCGACCATTAAGTCGCCTGCCTGCATCGCGAGACTTAGCAAAAGTCATTGGCATATCGCGTAATACCGTATTAACGGTTTTTGAGCAGCTGTTATCCGAAGGCTATATACTCTCACGCAGTGGCAGCGGTACGTTTGTCGCGCAAACAGTGCCTGATAGCTACCTATCCGCAGCCATTGCCCAAGAAAGCCAGAGTAATGACGATGCTCAGATAGAACTCTCAACACTGGGCACGATATTACTGGAAAATGCCAGTGCCAGCCCGCAGCAATGGGGAACATTTATTCCGGGGGTACCTGATGTAAATGCATTCCCTCATCAACTATTCAGTAAAATTCAAGCACGTATTAATCGCCGCCCGGATCCACACTCATTAACCTATAGCCGTTCTGGTGGTAGTGAAAATCTACAAAAAGCGTTAGTTGACTATCTACGAGTTGCACGTTCAGTACGCTGTGAGCCTGAACAGATACTGATCACCGAGGGTATCCATCAAGCTATCGATCTGATTACCCGCATGTTGTGCAACGCCGGTGATGAAGCCTGGATAGAAGAGCCGGGTTATTGGGGGATTCGCAATATTTTACGTATGAATCAGATAAAAATAACTCCGCAGCAAGTTGATAAACATGGCATGCAGCTACCAGAACAACTAACTGATGCACCACGTTTAATTTTTGTCACCCCATCACATCAATATCCACTCGGTTCAGTGATGAGTTTAGCGCGCAGGCAGCACTTATTAGCACTCGCATCAGCTTCTGGCAGCTGGATTGTTGAAGATGACTACGACAGCGAATTCCGCTTTTCTGGACAACCCATCCCAGCTCTGCAGGGATTAAAAGAAAATGCACCAGTTATCTATATCGGCACCTTCAGTAAAACGCTTTATCCTGCACTACGTATAGGTTACGTGGTGCTCCCAAAAGCATTAGTGGTCGCATTAAAAACTGCGCATTCGGAGCTTTATCGTGGCGGCCATCTGTTAATTCAAAATGCTATTGCACAATTTATTGAGGAAGGTTATTACGCGGCTCATATTCGTCGTATGCGTTTACTGTATGCAAAACGTAGAGCATTTCTTTGTGAATTAATTACAAAACACCTCGGAGCAGATGCATTAAGCCAATTTAGTGATAATGCAGGACTACATCTGGTATTGAATTTACCAGACAGAAGCGATGACGTTGCGATTTGCCAAGCGGCCAATGAACAAGGCGTGTTGGTAAGGCCTTTATCACGCTACTACATGCAACCTGACACTGCCCGAAAAGGGTTATTAATGGGCTTTGCCAGCGCCTCAGAAGAGCAGATGGAGAGTGCATTTAAACCGCTACTGAAATGCATGGAGCAATACACTGATGGTGCAGGAGTCAGGGCTCGCAGGCTCACCCGCTCGTGAACCATCGCTGCCGCGATACTCGCCCTGCGGCAGACTTTTTATAATTCCCATGTTCGAGTAGTCATAGCCACAAGCGCTTAAACGAAAAAATCCCTGCTGAGGTTAGTCAA
>Ga0075011_10001686_pt1 | contig 11925 bp, 12 predicted proteins | sample TARM_MetaG_T_14_FD_72354 | JGI IMG/M metagenome (GOLD analysis project Ga0075011, IMG submission 72354) | Freshwater microbial communities from Pennsylvania, USA, analyzing microbe dynamics in response to fracking - TARM_MetaG_T_14 | ecosystem: Environmental > Aquatic > Freshwater > River...
CACATCAACGGAACCAAGCTCACTGATGCTGTTTGTCAGTAGGCAGGAACCGCCGTATACGGAGCCGTACGTACGGTGGTGTGGGAGGACGGCGGGGGTGACCCCGCCTCCTACCCGATTATGGGCTTTTTGGTCACCGCTTCTCTTGCGCTGATCGGCGCCTTCGAGCTCCGATGGCCGAGCACCTCATCATGGGCTAGATTCAGCCCCAGCGGCGTCCCGCGCCTGCGGAACGCCGTCCGACCTGGCGCCATTTGGCGCTGCAACGCAGTTCGCGATGAAACGGGGAACAGCCCCTAGCGCGCGTGCCTGAGCACTGCGTTGAGCAGCACGTCGGCACCCGCGGCGATGTGCGCCTGCTCGGCATGCTCGATCTCGTTGTGGCTGATACCGTCCCGGCACGGTACGAAGATCATCGCGGTGGGCGTCACGTCGGCCAGGTAGACCGCGTCGTGGCCGGCGCCGCTGACCACTTCCATGTTGTCCAGCCCCAGCGCCTCGGCCGCTTCGCGCACGCTGGCGATGCACGCCGGATCGAAATGGCAGGGCGGGAAGTACACCACCTGCTCGACCTGGATCGTCAGGCGCTCATCACTGGCTTCCAGGGTCGTGCAGGCATCGCGCAATTCGGCATCCATGGCGGAAAGGGCGTCGTCGTCGAGCGCCCGGAAATCGACCGAAAAGGTCACGCTACCGGGGATGGTGTTACGTGAGTTGGGCGATACCTGCATGAAACCAACCGTGGCCCGGCCATGCGGGGCGTGCTCCAGGGCAATCCGGTTGATGCGTTGGATCAGGTGGGCACTGGCCAGCAGGGCGTCGTGACGCTGCTGCATCGGGGTCGGACCGGCATGCGCCTCCATGCCGGTCACGGTAACGTCGTACCAGCGCTGGCCCAGCGCGCCGGGGACCACGCCGATGGGCAGGCCGTGCGCCTCCAGCACCGGGCCCTGTTCGATGTGTGCCTCGAAATAGGCGGCGAACATGCCGCCCGGTACCTCGCCGGGCATCTGCGTGCCGGCGTAGCCGATGCGCGTCAGTGCGTCGGCTACGCTCACGCCGTCGATGTCCTTCTGCACCAGCGCGTGCTCGAGACCGAAGGCGCCGGTGAATACGCCCGAGCCCATCATCACCGGCACGAAGCGCGAACCTTCCTCGTTGGTCCAGACCACCACCTCAAGCGGCGCCGCGGTCTGGATACAGTGATCGTTGAGTGTGCGCAGCACCTCGAGGCCGGCGAGCACACCGAAATTGCCGTCGAACTTGCCGCCGGTCGGCTGGGTGTCGATGTGGCTGCCCATGGCGATGGCGCGCCGTGTCGGGTCGGTGCCTTCACGCCGGGCGAAGATGTTTCCGATGGCGTCTACCCGGACAGAGAGGCCGGCCTCGCGGCACCAGCCGACGAACAGTTCGCGGCCCTGGCGGTCGAGCTCGGTCAGCGCCAGGCGGCAGACACCGCCTTTGTCGGTGGCGCCGATTTTCGCCAGGTCCATGAGGGATTGCCAGAGACGGTTGGAATCGATGTGCGGGGTCATGGGAGTCTTCCAGGTGATAGGGCAAATGAAAAGCGCGCCGCTCAGGCCGTGAAGCGGCGGGCCAGAGCGATCAGGGATTGGTCCGAGCCGCGCGGGCCGATCAGCGACAGCCCCAGCGGTGCACCGGACAGCTGCATCAGCGGCAGGGATATCTGCGGGCAGCCGGCGAGTCCCGCCAGGCAGAGCATGCGGATGGATTGGTTGCGATAGTCCTCCAGCGTGGCCTCGTCGCTGCTCAGCAGCGGGGCCACGTCGGGCATGGTCGGCATCACCAGTACGCCATCGTGGCCAAGCAGCTCATCGAAGCGGCGGCTGAATTCGGCGCGGATAGTTCGATACGGCGCCACTTGTTCCTCGTCGAGCGTGCTGGACCAGGCGAAACGCTCCTTCACTCCCGGGCCGAGCTGCACGTCGTGCCGACAGAGGAACTCGCCCTGGCTCTGCCAGGCCTCGATGCCCTGGATATGGCGGAACGCCCAGTACAGCTCGTTGGCCGGCAACAAGGCGCTCGCGACCGGCTCGAGCCCGGTATCGAAGGCCGCCGCCAGCTGACCCAGCAGTTCGGCGGTGGTCGCCCGCGCGCTGACCGTGACCTGCTCCATGACGTCGGCGGCGAGCAGCAGGCGCGGTGACGCGGGCAGCGGCATGCTGTCCTCGCCGAGCAGCACCTCGCCGACACGGGCGAACAGGTCGATCTCGCGGGCGAACCAGCCGCAGGTGTCGAAGCTGGGCGCCAGCGGCATGCAGCCTTCGAGACTGATGCGGGCATGGGTCGGACGCAGGCCGATCAGGCCGCAGTGGCTGGCCGGCGCCCGCACCGAGCCGCCGGTATCGGTGCCGATCGCGAAGTCGCAGAGACGGTTGGAAACCGCCGAGGCCGAGCCCGAGCTGGAGCCGCCAGGAATACGGGTCGGCGCCGCGCCATTGCGCGGGGTGCCGAAATGCGCGTTCTTGCCGTTCATCGAGAACGCCAGCTCATCGGTCAGCGTCTTGCCGGTGAAGCGCGCGCCGCTGTCGAGCAGCCTTTGCACGGTCGGTGCGGTGGTGGTCTTGATCCCGGAGCGCGCCAGCGCGTGCGGGTTGCCGCAGCCGGTAGGGTAGCCGGCCAGGTCGAAGATGTCCTTGACGGAAAATTCCAGGTCCGCCAGGGGACCGTCACCGGAGGCGACCGGCGCGTCGGGGTAAGGCAGGTAGCAGTGTGCAGGGGTCGTCATGGCAGTCGCACCGTCAGGCTGTCAGGGAAAGGGGCAGCGGCCGTTGCCGGCCGCCGGAAGGGATCATCCGTTCACCGGTTCGGCCCGCTGGACGGGACCGCCCTGCGCGGGCAGCTCGTCCAGCCGCCAGCACCGCACGCTGTGGCCGGGGCCGACACGGGTCTCCTCGGGCTGGCCCCCCAGACAGGCCTCGGCGGCAAAGGCGCAGCGTTCGGCGAAGGCGCAGCCGGCCGGCAGCCGGGACAGGTCCGGCGGCGCGCCCTGGATGGTGTCCAGCCGGCGACCTTTCTGCATGGCGCCCTCGCTGCGGCTCTTCAGCAGTGCGCGGGTATAGGGGTGGCGCGGCCGGGTCAGGAGTTCGGCGGCCGGCCCCTGCTCGATGATGCGCCCGGCATACATCACCGCCATGCGATCGGCGATCTCCGCCGCAGCACCGATGTCATGGGTGACGAAGACGATGGACAACCCCAGCTCCCGCTGCAGTTCGCGCAGCAGCAGCAGGATCTGGATCTGCACCGTGGCATCCAGCGCGGTGGTGGGTTCGTCCGCCAGCAGCACCTGCGGTTCGCAGGCCAGCGCCAGGGCGATCATCGCCCGCTGGCGCATGCCGCCGGACATCTCGTGGGGGTAGGCATCGAGGCGCCGCTCGGGACTCGGAATGCGGACCTTCTCGAACAGCCGCAGGGCGCGTGCCCGGGCTTCGGCCCTGCTTACCGGCGCATGCTGGCGGATCGCCTCGGTGATCTGCTGACCCAGGGTGTACACCGGGTCCAGGGCGAGCAACGGCTCCTGGAAAATCATCGCGACGCTGCTGCCGCGCAGTTGCGCCAGCTCGCGCTTGCCCATTTTCAGCACGTCGCGGCCGGCGACTTCCAGGGTGCCGGCGTAATGGGTGGTGCGCTCGGGATGCAGACGCATCAGGGCGCGCAGGGTCACGCTCTTGCCGGAACCGGATTCGCCGATCAGGGCGACCACCTCGCCCGGGCCGACTTCGAGGTTCACCCCATTGACCGCCTGGACGCGTTTGCCAGGCACGCGAAACTCCACCTGCAGATCGTGCAAGCGGATCATCGGGCTGTGTGCCGTCTGCATGTCAGGCATGGGGCACCTCCTTCAGCGCAATGGTCGAGGCTGCGTAACCGGAGCCGGGTTCGTATTTCAGGCAGGCGACACTGCGCCCCGGCATGGCCTCGCCGAACACCGGCGTGCGCGTACGGCAGATCGCCTGGGCGTCCGGGCAGCGGGTATGGAAGCGGCAGCCAGACGGCGGGTCGATTGGGTTCGGCGGATCGCCGGACAGCGGTGCCTGTTCGGTACGCCGCAGCGGGTCGGTAGTGGGCATCGAACGCAACAGTGCAGCGGTGTAGGGGTGCAGCGGCTGTTCGAACAGCGCGTCGGCACTCGCCACTTCCACCACCTCGCCGAGGTACATCACCAGCACCCGGTCGGACATATAGCGCACCACGTTCAGATCGTGGCTGATGAACACGTAGGTCAACCCGAAGGCCTGCTTGAGGTCCTGCAGCAGGTTGAGCACCTGGGCTTCGACCGACTTGTCCAGCGCCGACACCGATTCGTCGAGAATGATCAGGCGCGGCTCCAGCGCCAGGGCGCGGGCGATGTTCACCCGCTGGCGCTGGCCGCCAGACAGTTCGTGGGGATAGCGGCCGGCGAAGCGCGCCGGCTCCAGCCCGACCCGCGCCAGCAGGTCATGGGCGCGGGACAGGGCCTCACGCTGCGACACGCCGTGCACCGTCGGCCCGAAGGCGATGGAGTCCTCGACGGTCATGCGCGGGTTGAGCGAGGAATAGCTGTCCTGGAAGACCATCTGCGTCTGCCGCCGGTAATCGCGCAACGACAGTCCCGGCGAGCCGAGGCTGAGTCCGTCGAACACCAGCTCGCCGCTATCCTGCGGGGTCAACTGCATCAGCAGCCGGGCGGTGGTGGATTTGCCGCAGCCCGACTCGCCCACCACGCCGAGGGTCTCGCCCTTGAGGATGTCGAAGCTGATGCCATCCACCGCACGCACCGCCAGGCGCGGGCCGCGCAGGCCGAGGCCGGTCTTCTTCAGGGGGAAATGTTTCTTCAGTTCGCGCACGCTGAGCAGCGGTTGGCGTGGTCCGCCCAGGTCTCGCGGGTCCCTTGCCGAATGCGTTGGCTTCATTGCTTGACCTCCATCGCCGAGCGCAGGCCATCGGCCAGCATGTTGAAGGACACCGAGGTGATGAAGATCATCAGCCCCGGCAGCGCCGCGACCCAGGGCTGGGTATAGATGGCGGTGCGCAGGGTGTTGAGCATCAGTCCCCATTCCGGTTGTGGCGGCTTGACTCCCAGGCCGAGGAAGGACAGGCCCGAAGCGAGGATCATCGAGACCGAGATCAGGCTGGTGGCGTAGACGAAGATCGGGCCGATTACGTTGCCGAGCACGTGCTTGCGGATGATCAACAGCGACGATGCGCCAGAGGCGCGTGCGGCATCGACGTAGTCGCTGCGGCGCACCTGCGTGGTGACGCTTTCGGCGATCCGCGCGATCTGCGGGATGAACACGACGGTCAGCGACACCAACGCGTTGGTGATGCCGGCGCCCAGCGCACCGGACAGGGCGATGGCCAGCAGCACCGAAGGGAAGGCATAGAGCACGTCGATGCAGCGCATGATCGCCGTGTTGAGCCAGCCGCCGGCGTAACCGGCGAGGATGCCGATGCCGCCGCCGATGATGAAAGCCATGACCACCGGGGCGATGCCCATGAACAGCGACAGGCGGCCGCCGAGCATCAGCCGCGACAGCAGGTCGCGCCCCAGCTCATCGGAGCCGAGCGGCAGGCCCTCGGTGCCGATCGGCTTCAGGCGCTTGAGCATGGAAGTGGCGTAAGGGTCGGCCGGCATGAGCCAGGGCGCGAAGATCGCCATCAGCACCAGAAGCAGGATGATGGTGGCGGCGATCATCGCCACGGGGTTGCGCAGCAAGCGGCGCAGCACGTTGGCGCCGTGTCCGCGCGAGCGCACCACCGGCGTTCGGCCACGGGTGTCGGTAAACGTGGCAGCGGTCATGGTCAGCCCCTCTCGATGCGTGGATCGAAGATGGTTTGCAGCACGTCCACCAGCAGGTTGAGCGCCACGAAGAATAGCGCCAGGACCAGGATGGTCCCCTGCAACAGCGGCAGGTCGCGCTGGAAGATCGCCTGATTGAGCAGAAAGCCGGTTCCCGGCCAGGAAAACACCGTCTCGATGAGAATCGAGCCGCCCAGCAGATAGCCGAGCTGCAGGCCCATCACCGCCAGGGCCGTGGGTGCGCAATTCTTCACCACGTGCTTGAACACGCCCCACTCGCCGAGCCCCCGGGCCCGCAGGCCGACGACGAACTCCTGCGACAGGATGTCGGCGACCAGCGCCCGGACGGTACGGGCGACGATGCCCATGGGAATGAAGGACATGGTCAGCGCCGGCAGGATCAGGTACTGGACGTGTTCCCAGTCCCACGTCCAGCTACCCGAGCCGCCCGGCCCGGCGCCGGTGGCCGGCAGCCACATCAACTGCGCGGAGAACACGATCACCAGCACCATGCCCAGCCAGTAGTTCGGCAGGCTGACACCGATCACCGAGACGAACGACGCCAGCCGATCGCCCCAGGAGTTGCGGAAATAGCCGGCAACGAAGCCGAACAGCGCGCCCAGCGTGAAGCCGATCAGAGTCGCCAGCACGGCGATCATCAGGGTATTGCCCACCGCCTTGAACACCTCGTCGACCACCGGCCGGCTGGTGGCGATCGAATGGCCCAGGTCACCCTGCAGCGCCCGCCACAACCAGCGTACGAATTGCTCGATCAGGGGCCTGTCGAAACCATAGAGCTGCATCATCTGTTTCTGCAGCTCGGCGGAAGCATCGGCCGGCAGGATGGAAACCAGCGGGTCGCCCGGTGCCAGATAGACCAGCATGAAGCACAGGAAGGACACGCCGAGCATGATGGGCAGCGCATAGCCCAGCCGGCGAAGAAGATAGCCAATCATCGTGGGGGCCTCTCGATGGGGGCGCTGCGGCTGCTCCCTGTGCCGCAGCGCGGACTGGACGTCGCCTGGCGGCGATCAGTCCAGGGTCATGGTGGCGATGTCGATGAACCAGCTCCTGGGCTGCACCACATTGCCGATCTTCGCCGAGAGCGCACGCGGCCCGACGTCATGGGCAACGAACAGGAACGGCGCCTCGTCGACGATGTTCGCGTGCAGTTCACCCAGGGCTTCGTTGCGCGCCTGCTCGTCGAAGGTGGTGCGGGCCTTCTCGACCAGGGCGTCGGTCTTGTCGTCGATGTAATACCCCCAGTTGTTTGAAACCGGCGGCAGCGCCTTGCTGCTGACGAAGCGGACCATGGCGAAGAATGGGTCCATGACCGCGGCGCTGACATTGGTGGCGTCGGCACCGTGGGCGGCCGGGTCCTTGGCACCCAGACGCCAGCTGGAGTACAGCGTGTTCCATTCCAGCACGTCGAATTCGACATCGAAATAACAGTCCCTGAGGTTCTGCTGGATGTACTCGTTCATCGGCAGCGGCTGCATCTGGCCGGAACCCGAGGCCGAGGTCTGCACCTTCACCTTCGCCGGTTTGGACGCCGAATAGCCGGCGGCCTGCATCAGCTTCTGGCCGGCGGCGACGTCATAGCGAACCTGGAAACTCGGGTTGCCGCGCCAGGGGTCGCCCGGTTCGACGACGCCGGTGGCCGGTTCCATCTGGCCGCTGAGCAGCGCCTTCAACTCCTCCCGGTTGACGCAGAGATTGGCGGCCTGGCGTACCTGCTTGTCATGGAAAGGCGACTCGGGCAACAGCGAGAATTGCCAGGGCCACAGGTGTGGCTGGAGATTGGAATAAAGCTTGTAGCCGCGCGCCTTGATCGCATCGATCGAATCCGGCGCGGGCGCCTCGATCCAGTCGACCTGGCCGGACATCAGTGCGGCAGTGCGGGCGCTGGCCTCGGGAAGCGGCAGCAGTACGACGCGGTCGATCTGCGGCCGACGCTTGGCGTCCCAATAATCGGTGTTGGCCACGATCTCCAGGCGTTCGCGGGGTACGAACCTGGCCTGTTTGAACGGCCCGGTGCCGGACGAGTCGGCGGCGAAGGCCGCCCAGGCCTGCTGACTGCGTGCGGCCGGGTCGGCGACCGAGGCCGGCAGTGCGTCTGCCTTGGCCTGCCAGTGGCTCGGCGAGGCCATGAACAGGTTGGTCAGGTTGTAGGGCAGGAAGGAGTCCGGCTCGGAGGTGGTGAGCTCGACGGTGAGTTCATCGACCTTGCGCGCCGAGCGTAGCGTCGGCATGCGCGAGGCGGTGACACCGATCTGCGAAGGGTCGTATTGCGGCGCATCCTTGTTCAGCACCTTGTCCACGTTCCACACCACCGCGTCGGCGTTGAACGGCGAGCCGTCATGGAAGGTCACGTCGGGACGCAGCTTGAAGATCCACTTGGTCTGGTCTGCCGGGTCGACCGACCAGGACTCGGCCAGCCCCGGGATCAGCACGCTCGCCTTGTCGCCGGAGCTCAGGTCCCATTGGGTCAGCGAATCGTACAGGGTGATGCCGGTGAAGCGGTTACCTTCGTAGCCTTGGTCCGGCTGGCCCAGGGTGCGGGGGATGTCGCCGGCCGTCATGCCGATGCGAAGGACCTTTTCCGCGGCCTCGGCAGCGGTGGTGCAACCAATCGCCAGGGATAGTGCCAGTGCGAATCGGGAAAGCGCGGTCGCCGGGGTTTGTTTCGGCAGCTTCATGCTCATCGGAAGACCTCATCAAAAGGGAACCTAACCGACATCTGCCGAAGCAACTTATATGCCAATCGATTTTTAGTTATCGATTATCGATCCAAAAACGAGGGAATCCGGCCCTTCCGAGCCGAATCGACGTGGACAGCCCCGCCGTACCCAAGGGGTGATCGCGCAAGTGGCGCTTCGTCAGGCCCCGCCCATGCCCCTCATCAGTGCGCGAGCGACTCGGAAATGCCCCGGGCACACTCGATTACCAATGGAGCGAGGCGCGAGCTCACCTCCTCCAGGCTCCAGCGGCTGGTCGGCGGCGCCAGGTGCACGGCGCCGACTGCCTCGCCGTAGCGATCGATGATCGGCGCCGCGATGCCCATGTCGCCCAGGAACAGCTCTTCGCAATTGAGCGCATAACCCACCTGCCGGCAGGTGCGAATGGTAACACCCCCACTTCGGTATGGAATCCCGTACTTTTTACTTCGAACCTACCCATTTTTCATAGCTGCCTTTGGGCTGCTCGAAGCATGAGAATGCTGCGTTTTCGATCCAGCCCTTCATTCTCTCTGCCGATCTCTCGCACTGCTCCTTTTCTTCGAACGGCGCAATGAACACGGCCTGTTCGCTCCCCTTTATGGCGAACCACAGTATCCATTCCATCAATCTTTCCCCTTTACCAGTTTCTCAAAATCAGCCTCTGTGATCTCTTCCAGCCCTTTGAGGATGAGCCATCTGAGCATCTGCGTTGCGGAGGTTTTCATCGAGAAGCGCAGGAAACCCATAGGGTCGGGCTGCCTGGAAATGGTCAAGGGTAGTCAGCCTACCGATGGCGGCAATCTACTGCTGAGGGCAGAGGAAGCTGAATGGATTAAGGCCAATGATCCGATAGCCGCAAAGTACATCCGGTCTTTTCTGGGGGCTGAGGAGTTCATCAACAATTTGCCGCGATATTGCCTATGGCTTCTCGACAGCACGGCTCAAGATCGAGCCGCGTCTACTGATATTCAGCGGCGTATGTCGGCAGTGCGTGCTATGCGTTTGGCCAGCCCTAAGTTGCCTACCAAGAAACTGGCTGATGTTCCGTATCTATTTGGCGAGATTCGCAGAACCGGCAGCACGTATTTGATTATTCCTCGGCACTCGTCAGAGCAACGTGTCTTTTTGCCGATTGGCTATTCCGACGATCAGACAATCTGTGGTGATGCGAACTTTGTGTTGCCTAATGCGGGATTGTTCGAGTTCGGTGTTCTTTGCTCAACGTTCCATAACGCCTGGATGCGAGCGGTCTGTGGTCGTATCAAAAGCGACTATAGGTATTCAAACACCATTGTCTACAACAACTTCCCCTGGCCTTCTGTTGGCAAGGCGCAGCGCGAAAAGGTCTGCCAAGCTGCTCAGGCGGTACTGGACGCACGGGCTCTTGAAGAAGGGCGCTGTGCCGCGCAAGGACAGTCATGTTCGTTGGCTGACCTCTATGCTCCTGGCAACATGCCTCGGGAGCTGCTCAAGGCGCATGAGCAGTTGGACAAGGCGGTCGATGCTGCCTATGCGAGCGATGGCTTCAGGTCTTCCCTGGGCGCCGAGGCGGATCGGGTAGCCTTCCTGTTGAACCTTTATCAGCTCAGGGTGGCGGCAGATTGAGGCTGGCGCACATTTCCGCTACAACCTGCTGCTCCAAGTAATTCAGTTGGTGCAAGGTCTCCCAGAACTTGGGCCAGCGCATATACCTGGGCTTTTTCAACTCGCTCAGCGAGGGTCTGAACAGCCCGCCAGTGCATCCAAGCCGAGCCCGCAGCTTGTGTGCCCGATCAATGAGCGTGTCCTCGCGAGATTGCTGCTGGCTGGCGTAGTTGAGCCCTGCGCACAGCCGGCAGGTGAATCGTTCCGTGGCGGGGAGCAAGTACAGGATTGCGGCCCGCCTGCAGCAGTCTGGGCAGGCGAACCAGTGTCGCTGGCCGCCGAGATGGCATGTGGTAAGAAGCAGCTCCATGCAGTAGTCATGAGCGGTCGATGCGCCACCTCGGCTAGCCTGGTAGGTGTCGCGGATTTCGTCGGCGTCGCCGTGCGCAAGCTGGCGCTCGATCCAGTCGCGGTTGTAGCCTCGGCCGTTCAGCTCGGTGCTCAGTAGGTAGGTGGCGGAACCCGTGACCGGTCTGCCGGCCTTCGTAGCCCATCAGGCGCAGGGCTTTGTTGATGGTGTTCTCGCTCATCGGGCGTTCGGCGTTCTGCTGGCCAGGGAACACCAGGTCATAGCGTCCAGTGACTTCTTGAAGCTGGCGCAGGATGGCGACGGCCTGGCGGGGTAGTGGCACTACGTGCGGGCGACGAGCCTTCATACGCTCCTTGGGAATCGTCCAGGTCGCAGCCTCAAGGTCAAACTCTGCCCAGGGGACGGCGCGCAGCTCACCAGGGCGCGCAGCAGTCAGGATCAGCAGGCGAGTGGCCCAGCGGGTCAGTGCGTTTAGCTTGGCGGCGTCCAACTGCTCCAGCAGCTTGGGCAGTTCGGCGAATGGCACATGCGGATGATGGCGTGCCGCTTTGGGCGGAGCTGCCACTACGTCCAGGTCGGTGGCTGGGTTGTTCTCGACCACGCCACGGGCCAGGCCATAACGGAATATCTGGTGCAGCCATTGGCGAATCTTGCCGGCGGCATTCAGTGTGCCGCGCGATTCGACCTTGCGCACTAGGTCAACCAGTTCCGGGCGGGTGATGGCTGCAATGGGGCGGGAGCCGATGCTGGGCAGTAAGTCGTTCTCCAGGTACAGCTTGGCCTTGTAGGCTGTGCTGTCGGCCCAGCGCGGGGCGTTATAGGCGAACCACTCGCGGCTGACTGTCTCGAAAGTCAGGCTCTCGGTCTTCTGTGCCTGCTTGGCGGCCTTCTTTTGTGCTCCTGGGTCTAGGCCTTCGGCGAGCATGGCTCGTGCTTCGGTGCGCCGTAGGCGTGCTTTAACCAGGGACAGGTCGGGATAGGATAGGCGCCAAGAGATAACGGGGGTCATTTCCCTGCCGCCGAACCTGTACTTGAAACGCCACAGCTTGGAGCCGTTCGGTTTTATGTCTAGGTAGAGGCCTTGGCCGTCTGTGAGCTTGTAGGGTTTTTCCTTGGGTCTGGCTGTCTTGATGGTGGAGTCAGTCAGAGGTGTGGCTTGGCGGGGCATGCGGACACCTTCGTGGGGGCGTCAGAGATGACCGAACCGGCGATGCCCCCAACAATGCCCCCAAACTTTGGGCTTGCAAGGGTGGGGTAGGGAATTGCAGGCAATAAAAAACCGGCTCAGAGGCCGGTTTTTCGGGGCTTTCAGGCGGTTTAGGCAATGCCTGAAAACTATGTATGGTGCCCAGGGACGGAATCGAACCGCCGACACGGGGATTTTCAATCCCCTGCTCTACCAACTGAGCTACCTGGGCCAACGGGGCGCTATTAGACGGATTTGAAGGATC
>Ga0075011_10001687_pt1 | contig 11925 bp, 8 predicted proteins | sample TARM_MetaG_T_14_FD_72354 | JGI IMG/M metagenome (GOLD analysis project Ga0075011, IMG submission 72354) | Freshwater microbial communities from Pennsylvania, USA, analyzing microbe dynamics in response to fracking - TARM_MetaG_T_14 | ecosystem: Environmental > Aquatic > Freshwater > River...
AGCAAGCTCGATGTAATGATAAGTTCAAATCAAATTTCTTACATGGTCGAAAGCTGCACTAGACACGTAAACACAGGCAATACATTTTAAATGGATTTTCAAGAGGTCAGAACTAGAAGTACACTTCTACTAATTTAACAAAAATCTCGAATTCACAAGAAAGGAAACTGAAATTAAAAAAATCGACGGTTTAGATTATATTTTATCACACCCTACGCAGTATCCTGCTAGTGGGTAAAAGCATTGGTATATCTGGTTCCAAGTCGGATACGTGCAAGTTTCAAATTGTATCTAATGGAAAGATTAAGCCTTGTTATATATAATCTATGCGCGGATACATACATTTTTAGTCTAGGGTATATTAGTGATGTCTAATAATACAATAAGGGTACAGTTTAGAATTAGCGGAGAGGTGGCTGAATTCGTCCAAGATTACGCTAGTAAAAAGCGAATTTCAGACAACGAATCAGCTAAAGAACTTTTAACTGATAGATGCATAAATGGTGATGAAATGATACTGACGGCACTCAAATCGTCAGTTCGTCAACTAACTATATTGCAGCGTTATATCAGCGTTCAACTTGGGGATGAAATTGCGGCTGAGCTATTAGCAAATGCACATGGTGATGAAATTGAAATCTTAAAAGGATTAGGAGTATACAATGGCGAATAATGGCAGTGTTTATAACTTCATGAGGGGTGGTCAACTCTTCTTTAGCTTCTTAGCTATGACGATTGGAGTTATCAAGAAAAACTTTATGCTATTCATTTACGCATGGATGGTAATTACCGCACTAGGTTCTTACTATCTCACTAACGAGTCACATAGAGATTATGGAGCAAAGTGGGCTTTAGCTTCTTTGAATACTAACTACTTCTTTAACGGTGATGTTGAGACAGAAATTGACTACAAGGACGGAAGAAAGTCATTAGTTACATGGAAGCAAATTGAGTCAAACAAAAAGATGAAAAACCACTGGGTTGCTTTAAAAAATCAATGCCTATCTATAGCAACTATCTCTGCCTTTTTGACCTTTATAATGTACGGTCTTTGGTTCTTCATGATTAGTCACTTTGGGGAAAAACAATCGGACGATAGTTTCATTCGTGGCGGCAAATTTGCTACAGAAAAAGAGCATAACGCTCAAGTTAAAAAGGAAGAAAAGGAAGTTAAAAGAAAGTCAAACATTACGATTGCTGGATATAAGTTACCTCCAAAATCTGACAACACACACTTCCTATTACTAGGTGCTCCATCTGTAGGTAAGTCAGCCACTATTATTGAATATTTAGAGCAGGTAAGGGCATTGGGTGGACGTTGTTTTATCTATGATCGTAACGGTGACTTCACCAAGCTATTCTATAGAGAAGGTATCGACATAATTCTTAACCCAAACGATGCGAGAACTGCGGGATGGACAGTGTGGAGCGAGGGGTTTAGCCAGCTTCAATATCGGACTATTAGCAAGGCTCTAATTCCTGATGTTGGTAATGACCCGTTCTGGTCACAAGCAGCAAGACTTGTGTTTGAGTCTCTGTGTCAAAAGATTGCTGAAATCGACTTAAGCAGAGGAACTAAACCGAGCATGGAGCACTTAATGACAGTTCTTTTAAGGATGGATGATGAAAAAATGGCTTCCATTTTAAAAGGTACTGATGCTGGATCTGTTTTTAATATGAACTCTGAAAAGATGGCAGCAAGTATACGCTCAACTTTGACCACTTATATTGAACCTCTAAAATACATGCAGAACGAAAACAGTAGAGTATTTAGCTTCAAAAATTGGGTTGAAAGTGATAGTGACTCATGGATTTTTATACCAGTTAAAGCTTCAGAAATAGACCTGTTCAAGCCGCTAATTACGGTTTGGGCTGAGCAGTATTCTAAGACACTTTTAGAACGTCCAAGTGATAGTCATAAAGATGATTTGCGATTTAACTTGGTAATTGACGAACTGGCATCTTTGCAAAAGTTAGCCACTCTAGATACGTACTTAAGTGAAGCTCGTAAGTTTGGTGGAAACGCTATTTTAGGCACACAGAGTCCCGCACAAATACAAGATATTTATGGTAACAAAGGTGCAGAAAAAATAACGGGTTCCATTGGTAACTACATCATCTTCAGAAGCAATTCACCGGAGGGCGCGAAGTGGTCTAGTGATTTGTTAATGAAAGAAGAAATAGAAGAAGTGAATGAAAACTTAACGGTTGGTCATGCTGATGTTCGCGATTCTCTTAACATGAACAAAAGTAGAAAAGAGCGTCTTTTAGTAACACCATCTGAAGTTATTAATCTACCAGATTTACAAGGCTATATCCGCTTTGGGCGAGGATATGGATTGCTTAAGTTCAAACAAAAGTATCCTAAATTGAAAGATATTTCTTTACCGTTCATTCCAATGGAAAGAAAGAATGAATCGCCATTAGACGAACTGGACGAAGCTGCTATTGCATCTGCCTTTACCTCTGTCCCTTCCAAACACGCAGTAAAACCAAGGAACGAAATACGTACGACAAATTATGTACCTCAATACGGTACGACTGCACATATGATGGAGCATTCTTCCAATAACGATGTAGTTGTAGGCGTTACTGCACGCTCTGAATTGATGGATAAACTCCGAAACAAACCATCTTCTAATTCTGATGCTGATACGTCAGAGGGCGTACCAGTTGGCAAAGAAAACACCAAGCCAACGCCTGACGAAACACCGAGCGTAAAGCAAGAAGAAAAAGCGATTGAAGCAAAGCAAGCAGATACCCAACCAATGTTCACTAGAGGATTGTAGTTATGCTGACTATTTTTGGTTCCACCTCTGCTGGTCACGCCAAAAGCTACTATACGCAAGGCGATTATTACACCAAAGGAATGGACGAAACGGAAAACCATTTAACTCAGTTCTTTAGTGGGGAACTAGCGAAAGAACTTGGCATTTTAAGAGAATTTGACCGAGAAACATTCGACCAACTTCTTGAAGGGAAAATAAATAACGACATTCAACTAGGGCGTAAAAGTGGTGATTCTATCGAACATAGACCCGGCTGGGATCTCACTTTTAGCGCTCCCAAATCAGTTTCTATCATGGCTTTAATGGAAAATGGCGACCCTCGTTTAATCGATGCTCATCGAGAAGCCGTAGCTGAAACAATGAAGTATATAGAAGAGAACCTAGCATTCGTTAGGCGCACAGTAGGAGACAAAAACGTATTACAAAAGGTTGAGGGTTTAGCTTTTGCTACATTTGAACATGGCACTTCCCGATTGCTTGACCCTCAATTGCACAGTCACAATTTTGTATTCAACATGGCATCGGATGAAGGTAAGTTTCGAAGTCTCGAAACTAAGCCCATTTTTGACAACATGCTTAAAATGGGACTGCTTTATAGGAACGAACTAGCGGTAGCTTGTAAGCGTTTAGGTTATGACTTAGAGATTGGAAAGGATGGTACTTTCGAACTATCCTGCGTACCGAAGTCACTACTAAGACAGTTTTCAAAAAGGCGAGAAGAGATAGAACAAATCGCAGTTGAAATGGATCTTCACGGTGGTAAACAAATGCAAAGAGCAGCATTACTTACCCGTAACAGTAAGATAAAGGCGACTTCTGAAACCTGTAAGAAAATCTGGTCAGAAGAAGCTCAACAACATGAGTTCAACCCTAACAACCACATACCAAAAGGCATTAAGCAATACGATGAAAACGAGAGTGTTAAGCCAATAAGCAACATTGAACAAGCAAAACGCGACTTACTGATTTCCATCGATCACTTCAGTCAATTTGAAGCCGCTTTTAAAAAGCCTGAACTTATAGAATTTACTCACAATCACGCTTTAGGTAGGAACACCCAAAGCGAATACGAACTTGCTTTAAATCAGTTAAAAAAAGAAGGGATAATTTTTGACTCCAACCTGACATCGATTAAAGGTCAAGCTCACTATCTTGTTACCAGCAAAGCTTTAGATACCGAAATAGGAATTATAAACGCTTGCCGTGACGGTATTGGACAGTTCCAACCAATTTACAATGAACGTCAGATACAATCACACATTGATTTGGTAGAAAGTCGTTCAAAGGAACTTGGTTTTAGTCATGGCTTCACTAAAGGTCAAGCCGATTCCTTTTCCTTAGCTCTTTCTACGCGAGATCAGTTTATAGGCATTAACGGTCGCGCAGGTACAGGTAAAACTTACATGCAGAAAGAGTTTAAACTAATGGCTGAAGGTGCAGGGTACGTGGTTAAGGGCATGGCTCCGACTGGTGAAGCTGCAAAAAAACTTCAAGCAGAATCTGGGATAGAATCACACACCATTGACTCGTTCTTGCACAAGCGCGAGTCACGAAAACAAAATGAACGAAAATCCAAAAGAGTAAAACCTAAGAAAAAGGAAATTTGGATTCTTGATGAAGCAAGTCTTGCTAACGCGCAACATTTTCATGATGTAATGACTGCGGCTAGGGAAGATAAAGCTCGCGTTATATTTCAAGGTGACATAGACCAGCTAGGCTCTGTTGAATGGGGTAAAGTTTTCACCCTGCTAATCGAAAATGGAATGAGTAGTTCCGAAATGTCGGAAATTATGCGTCAAAAGACGGTAGAGGGACGTAAAGCTGTTGAATCAGCTATAGCGCGTGATTATCAAAAAGTGTTTAATTTGCTTCACTCTAGAACAAAAACGGACGCAGGAGTACATGATCTACTCAGTGATTGGAAAAGCTTTTCTCAAGAAGAGAGAGATCAGTCATTAGTGGTTATACCGGATATCGAAACCCGCGATTTAGCATCCTCAGAAATACACGATTACAAAGCTGAAAGAGGCGAGATTGGCAATGAAGATCACAAGCTGCACGTTCTTACCAATAGCCGCTTTAGTGACGCTCAAAAGTCATACGGTAGGTTTTATCAAGTTGGTCATGTTGTCGAGTTTCAGAAAGACTTTAAACGGTTGGGCGTTAAAGAAGGTGAGCGATTTGTTGTAGTTGATGCCTCCAAGAATGATATGGAAACCGTTCACCTAGCACGACTAGAAGATGTGCCTGTTCACCTATTAGTAAATCCAGCAGACTTATCTGCGTACAAATGGAAACAAGGCGGCATGGTTTGGAACCCTAACACTGTTGCAGGAAAAGCCAAAAGGGGAGTTGAGGTTTTCAATGTAAAACAAAGGCGTTTTTCTCTTGGTGAACAATTTAAATGGACAAAAACCGACAGGAAAAATCGTAACGGTGAAAAAGGTATAATTGCTGACGTTAACGCTCAGACCGGACAATTGACATTAAAGTTTGAAAATGGAACCACTCGTTCCATCAACTTAAATGATAACGATGCTCATACATTAGATTACAACTACGTAAAAACAGCATTTGTTTCACAAGGTCTTGATGCTAAGAGAGTTTTCATGATGTCAGAGTTCCACAGACGAAACCTAGTTAACCAAAAAAGTTTCTACGTTAAGTTGTCGCGCATGAAAGAGTTCGTGCATATCTACACTAACAAGACCAAGGAGCACTTAATAAATGCTTTGGAAGAACGTACAGGTAACAAAGAGTCAGCGTTAGACCATGCAACTCACAAAGCAAAGTCAGACTTATTGAAGAGTAACTTTACACGTTCAGTCGAATCGTCACGGCAAAAAGAAAAGGCGGCTAAATCACATTCAGCCGCCCATAAAGACAATAGCACCCAAGTTAAAGAGAGAAACCAAAAACAAAACGTTAACTTTAGAAAAGGATTTAGCCGTTGATTTCTTCTTTTGGGAGCTTAGATTTGGTTTTCATAACCCAAATTGAAGCTCCCAAAAGAATGACAAACCCCATAAGGCTACACAACAATATCAAGTAATAGTTCATTTATTCAGTCCTTATCGATTTTTAGGTCGTCCAAATTACCACCTGATTCAACAAACTCTTCAAACTCTTTAGGCATCCTACCCGTACCAACATAGAAGATATCTTTGCCACCTTGACGCAAAACGTGAGTTGGTACTCTTTGTTTAGTTGCTTTCGCAATAACTATATCTTCCATATTCAAACCAGTGGATTCTAATATTCGCTCCACTTCCGAAACAGCTTCTTTTAATTTTCTTTGTTCTTCTTCCTTTCGCCTTTCTTCTTCTTTTTCAAGTTCTATTTTTTCATTGTAAATCACATTCATTTTTTCAATGTACTTTTTTAAGTCGGCAGCATCTACAGACTTCAACGCAGCACGAAGAGTTTTAATGTGTTGGAATGATTTTATAAATTCTTGCATGGTAATTCTTCTTTAAAATCTTGGAATGTTTGCATGACTGTATTTATACCATACAGTTCATTTTTTTTTGATTTTATCACAAGAGATTGAAAACTTTTTGTTTTCTTTAATAGAAGCAATTGATTAAGTGATGCTGATTCATTACATCGAAAAGTATAATAGCCATCAATTTGATACAAAATTGCGCCCTCATGCGGAGAGCGCTTATTTACATCTGCTATATATTGAAGTTTTTCCGATTCAACTTGTGCATCAAATTGTAATGAAAAAGCAGTCATAGGGAACAGTGCTGCAAGTGAAAAAGAAAAGATTAACAATCTTTTCATATTTTAACGTTTTCCGTAACGACGAAGAACAAAGACATCATACATATAATTATCTTTCTTCATTCGTTTTTTCTTGGGTGTAACGCTACTTACATTTTCAACACCAGAACTATTATCGGGCTTTTTCTTAAATGCCCAAATTATAGCCGCAGGAACAATAAAGCCTAAAGCTACGTACACTACCTGCATTTCACCATTCATTTTAGTTCCCCTTTGCCTTTATCTATGCTTTCATTTTAGATAATCATTGCTGTTTTTTCAATCTCTATTTCTTTGTTGGTAGTTCTCTAGTTCCCCACCCAAAGTTTCCTTGTGGAATAGGTGGTTTGTTAAAGTTGTGCGTATTTGCTTCATTAGGTAGTCGAGCTTTATGTTCGAACTGCTTAGCATTGCTTTCTTCTCTAAGCTTCTGAGCTTCCTCAATATACCCACCGGAGCCATACCCACCCATACTCTTGCCGTACGTAGAACCGGATGTTTGAGTATAATTGTGATATGTACTTTTACCAGAATTTGCTTCATTACTGGTATCAGCATCATTATTATGAGCGTTATTATCTGGATTGGTATATGAAACATCACCAAATTGCTCCTTTTCCCAGTTATAAAACAACGCCATAGTATCTGTTTGCCAAGGTTGTGCGCCAACTTGTTCTAATGGGTTAGCTTTCACCCCATCCATAACTTCAGCAATATATTGATGGTGTTCTGCTGCGTACTTATAGAATTGATCTACCATTTGTTTATCATCAATAACACCTTGAGCAGCCTCGTGCTCCACACGTTCCCAAATCATATTATTAGCAGGGTTTAAATAGTTAGAACGAAACGTATCCATAGTGTTTTCTAGGGAATCTTGATTTGCCTTATCATAACGAGCGTCTACGCCCCCTGAAGCACCCACAATACCCGTTAACCAATCTGGCAATCCCCAACCTACAGTTGTAGATAGTGACTTGTTATCAATCGAACTATTCTCTTTCATTTGACGAATAGTATCCCCAACACCATCTGAAGCTAGTTTAACCATCGATTGAGTAATGGCTTGTTGTTGATGTCCGAGAGTTTGAGCACCGCGAGAGGCTGAATTACCAAGCAAACGCAGAGCATTTTCATCTTGCATAGACTTATAAGCGTTTTCGGCATTTTCACCCTGATTAACTCGAACTTCATCCGTGACGGTGTAACCCCTATTCTGACTGTATGAGGAGTCGAAGTTAGTTGAGTTATCCGAATGAATCGCATCACCACTGAGTGCTGCCGTTTTATTCATACTCAACAATCCATTATCGTTAATCATATCTGCTTCAAGTGCTAGTCCATTATTTGACATACCGAGCGCGTAAGCATCTTCATTAATCAAACCTGCTTTGTATCCACTTTCCACCTGTTCTGCTGTGAGATTTAATCGCTGATTTCCAGACAGCATTCTAGCGACTTCCAAATCATCAGCATTGAATGTATTTGAAAGTTGCTCCCTCAAGTTGTAGTGAGCAATATCATCTGCAACATTCTTAGTTTCGCTACCTGCAAAATAAGCATCTGAGTTAGGCGCTAGATTTCTAATTGCATCAACATTCGCCCCTTCTTGTACGTGTCGGTTAAATGCTGACTGCTGCGACTTGTCGAATGCTTGATCAGGGTTTTTATCTACATATCGTTTATCACCAGACTTGTTGCCAGCATCCAATTCACCTTGACGACTGTAAGCATCCAAAGGATTTACACCGTGTTTTTCAAGAGTTCCTTTTTCGGACATAGATTGAGTGGCTGATGTTGACGTTGCATAAGCGCCTATATCTTCAACACTAGAACCGGTTTTAGAACGCGCATCGATGTAACCCTGCCCTTGCCCTAAAGCATGTTGTTCACTAGCAATAAGCTTTTCTTTTGCATTAGGCGTACCGTTTGTTGCGATAGATGTTGCTGCTTGCTTGGTTGCATTTGACTGCCCCATTCCCATAGCTGCGTTAGATAAACTACCGAAATCATCTGCTAAACGTTGAGCTGTTTCACCGCTTTCCATCTGATGATAAGCCGACCCTTGAGCAGCTAAGCCAACGGAACCTGTTTGAGCAAGAATCTGACCACTTTTTACGTTAGCGGCATTATTAGCACTTGTACCACTGACTAACCCATCATGACCACCAGTGGCACGAAGTGTCTGTAGGCTGGCGTTACCCGTTGCTATATCCGTCATTCTATGACCAGCATTCTCTTGAATCTCGAAATCTTTACCTAGTTGTTCGCCTGTATTTTCAATATTGCCTTCAGTTTTAGAAGCCACGCCAGCCAGTGCATGAGCATTAAGACGAAATAGAGCCACAGATAGGAATGTTGCAAGAGTAATAGCAGCAGAGCGCTGTTGTCCCAATAAAGCTAAGGCTTTCATACTATCGGAAGGACTGCTCCACATACTGATAAGCCCCATTCTAGACGATTGAAGATCTCGCATGACTGCCATTAGCTGATCTTCGAACATATAAATCACACTGGTATCTAGAATTTCCCAAAGCATGTAGAACGCAAACAATGAGAAGAATGTTTTCAGAGCCACAGGCATCAAAGGAGTTACACAAGCGAGGATCAAGAACGGTGTGCATGCTAGAATAATAACGAACATTACCCCTTTGATAGTTGGCATATATTCATTAGCGATTGTCCAAACCCCTACCGCTTCAGCCACTTGAGTCCTGTTAGCCTGTATTTTTACGGCATCTTCCACATTACCCGTTTCTATAGCTCTTTCTATTGCTGATGCTGCAAGGACGTTCTGTAGCGCTGATGTGTAGTTGGTTCCCGCCACGTTAAAAGCAGTTTGAAAAGTTGACTCAATCATGCCACGACAAGTCGATGCTTCAACCGCATTATTTGGATCTAAACGTAATTGCGAACACATTTCATCAAAATGTCGTTTAAAGGTAGCTGGATTATTCATTAACGTTGCAATTTTGTCGTACGCTGACCCACAACTCATATACTCCCCGTTTGGCGTACTATCGCTATAATAAGTCGTATAAATAGTGTTGTGTTTCATTTTAGCCAACTCATTCATTAAGCTGTCCGTTCCAGACTTTAACGTATCAATATTTACCTTACCCAAAGCATTAGCGGTAGGCGCACAATCAATATAATAGTTTCCTAATGATTGCATTAGATAGTTACTGTAAAACTTAGAAGGTGAATTGGTCGCAGCTTTAATTAACTGAAACGGGGAACCTTGTGTTATTTCCCCGAAAGGATACGCTGTAGATGTTGCTAGTAAGTTTCTATACGTTTCAGAAACTAAACTTGTTACCCCTGCTGTAAAAACTATGATAGAAGGGACATTACCTACACTTTCATATCTATTAAATGACTGGTCGTAAATGTGAATTGTATTTTTAGGCGTGACAGAGACAGAGACAATACCAGCACCAAGAATCGTAGTAAAAAGAAAAACAGGCATTTTTGAACCTGCTTGCCCTGACAACGAATTACTGGTAGAGGAATAAGCACTAACTAATACCGCAGATACTAAGCCAGCACCAAAAAACGCGAATATAAGGCTTTGAAATGGTGAGGTAGTTATATTAAAAAATAGCGCTGCTCTTTTAAATGCATCGACTGTTTCTTGAAATGAACCATGCGTGTAATATTCCATATCAACAAATGCATATGATTGGCTTGAGAAAAGCATCATTGCACCGAATAAAGCGATTTTCTTCCACATAACATTATTCCTTAATACTCGTAACTGTGCTTGTTGCTTCTTTCTTCAAGCGCAAAAACTGATCTACGAATTGTTGATTCTGATTAATAACATTGATTCGAGCTGTTAATTCTGAATCGATTTGCTTTTTAAAATCTCGCGCCTCTTTTAATAGGTCTTTTGCTAGTTCTGCTGGCTGCACGTAGACTTGGAAATTACAACGCTTTCCTTCATCTGAAGGGTTCTTAAGAGTTTGCTGTAATCGTCTTAAAGACTCATACGTGTTTTGATAGAAATCTCTTGTAGCCATCGATGCGTAATTTAAAGCCACAACTTCTGCAATACTGGCTTTAATATGATCCACTGCCCCCATCTGTATACCAGCACTCAGCATTGGCACGATAGGTAACTGTGAACGTTTAATTAAATCTTGTGCATTTGCTGGCAATGTAGTGTCAGGATCTTGAATTGAGTCGGCAATAACACCCAATGTATCGTAAATAGTGTCATACAAACTTTTTCCTATTGTCTTGCACGTTCCATCTTCTTGTTTTTCTTGCCCTGTACCGTATAGAAAACCTTCTATAGAGTTAGCGTTATTAGGACACGATTCGACAGCGATACCTTGTACAACGGTATCGAACTTAATTTGCACATCACCTAAGTACCCTCGAATCAAAGGTGCGTAGCTAGTCATTCCTGTGGCTTCAGAAACATTTTTAATCAATGACCCCTCTTTAAAGAGATTTGTAACATTGGCAGGACATTGAGATACCTCTTTTGTTAGATCTGAGCCAGCAGGAGCACGACCGTCATTGGTATTAGTATCTTTATTGAACTCGTTCCAAAATCGGGTTGTATTGTCTGCAATCGCTTGAGTATTAAGCATTTCCCCCCAAGTATCCGTAACGTCTTGTCCAGTACCTTCTCCAAACGCCATTGCAACAACGGGCTTCATTGCCTGACATTCATTAATTTGAATGCCATTTAACGCATTAATAATTTGCTCTGCATTCTTTAACGTATCTGACATTTCCTTAGACATAGACTTTAACGCCATATCTATTGCTATGTATGGAGCAACCGTAATCATCGACTGCAACTTATCGCCCAAATAGTCAGCATCCAAAAAGGCAAAGCCACCCATAAATCCATCAATACCACCACAACCTGAACTAAATCTAGGCGGTGAAATGGTAATTGGATAATCCGTTTTAACTTTGTTTCTTAGTGCAAAATTGCCACCACTTAAAAACGTTCTTTCACGACCTTGAAAGCTATCCGCACCAGAATAAACGGCATTATCTACCCAATCTTCGACCCATCCCCCCGCTACAGCAGGAGCACTAACAGCAACTAATATTGATAGTGCGACATTTTTTATCTTCATGATTAGTTCCTTCTAAGCTCAATAGGGGTGAACGATGGATCAAAATAACTGTCTGTTTGAACATCACTGGTAAACCACTGTTCGGGTGTTATCTCACCGTTTAATAACCTAACCCCTTGGGAAGTGTTTTTAACTAGACTTGTAAAAGGCTCTGCGCCTTGAGCTACAGGCATCCACTCGCTACTATTTTTTTTCACTAAAATAGTTGTTGGTGTTCCGTAAATATTAAATCTTGTAACCAAATCTATATTTTCATGAATGTTATATTC
>Ga0075011_10001689_pt1 | contig 11913 bp, 11 predicted proteins | sample TARM_MetaG_T_14_FD_72354 | JGI IMG/M metagenome (GOLD analysis project Ga0075011, IMG submission 72354) | Freshwater microbial communities from Pennsylvania, USA, analyzing microbe dynamics in response to fracking - TARM_MetaG_T_14 | ecosystem: Environmental > Aquatic > Freshwater > River...
CCACGATATATCCAATTACTCTTTCCAATCCCACACCTACCTCCCCCTGCCCCACACCCGCCATCCCATCAACACCAACATCAATACAACCCCCGGCAGCCAGACCCAGTAGAGCTCGGAGAGGATCACCGCTTCGCCTCGGGCAGTGAGATAGGCCTCCAGCTTGAAGGGGGCGACCCGGATCACCTGCCAGGGGGCAAAGAAGCGCTCATCACGCCAAGGCCAGAGCCAGCCAACCCCCTTGCCGCCGGTGGTGAGGGAATCGAGCAGACTGTGGGAGAGCAAAGAGACCAGCAGAAACGACCAGACGGCGGCGGCGCTGGCCTTAAACTGGCGGTGAAACAGCATGGCCAGAGTGGGCAGGGCAAAGGCGAACAGCAGTGAGTGGGTAAAGCCGCGGTGGCCAAAGACATGACCGTAGGCGACCCCCAGTTTAAAGGCGAGCACATCGGCATCAGGCAACATGGCGATGGCAACCCCCGCCAGCAGCAGGCGCGGCGGGATAATCCGGCTGCCAAGCCCCAGCCCAAGACAAAGAGGAACGGCGGCGTGGGTGACTATGGTGGGCATCTCGTAAAGCTCCAACTGAAAACTGGCGCCTACCCTACCCCCGCTCGGTGAAGTGAACATGAAGTGCCGCACGACTCTGCAAGCCAGATCAGTCCATTCCTCACCCCCTTCCTTTTCTAAAAAAGTGAACCCCTCTACACCTTTCTCTCGCAACCAGCACCAAGACCATCAAAACTTCGCCATCGTACACGTTTGGTTGTTCGGTACGACCAGGCCAATGTGGGACTTTACAGCGAGTTAAAACAGTATTCAGATGCCGCTATCGTCATGGTGAGACGGCCAATCCCGCCGAGCTGGGCTATCTGGCACGCTGCCGGTGCGAGGTTGAGCGTCCTTGCCACCATTGCCAGGCACAGGCTGCGCTGTGACCCAATCTGCAGTTGTAACCAGACAATGGATGGCAAGTCACTCTCCCAGTCAGCCCAACTCTTGCTGCACGCTTGGCAAACGAACTGACGGATTTGCGGCCAGTTGCTGTGCCCATGATCACACAGTGACAACTCTCACGACCCTCTCACCGCCCCCTCGCTTTTTATCATCTAGAGTTACCAGGCAGTGCAAAAGCTGCTGATTTATATACATTCGCCGCCAAAGAGGGATCTTGTTTCATGACAGAGCATACTGATCTGCTGCCCACCAGCACGGATGATGAGCAAAGCGCCGGCAACCGCTATCTCTACTACACAGAGGGGGACCTGGCCCGCATTCTCGACAATCTTGAGCAGCTTCGCAGTGCTGTATTCCCCACCGCCCCGGGGGATAACGAAACCGGCACCACAGTGCCGCATAATTTTCCGTCCGTCTGCCTGGTGGGGCTGGGGCGCTGCGGCTCCAACATCGCCCAGGATGTCGCCTCGCTGGTTTACAACGCCCGCAGCTTTTACATGAACGAGTTCAACAGCGAGGAACAACGCAAGCGGGAGAAAGAGTTTGGCCCCTTGAGCTGGATCCGCCGCAACCTGCGACTGCCCAGCAATGGCGCCCGCCCTGTCTTTCTGATCGAACCCATGGTGATGCTGGGGGACCTGGACAAGGACATAGATGGCCGCATCCGCCACTCCAATCGCAGCGGCGAAGGTGGCTCCTTGCGCGACTACGCCAAGATGCGGGTGATGGACTTGTCGGAGATCCATGCCGGGGGCGCGGGGAACGCCCCCATCCTGGGTCAGTATCTGGCCAAGATCATTCTCAACAAGAGCCCCCACTACTTCGCCAACTCCGAGTGGCAGGCGATCCATACCTATCTGGTGGACTCCTGCGGTATCAAGGCCAACCAGTCCCGCCTCTATTTCTACATCTTCAGTGCCGGGGGCGGTACCGGCTCCGGCATGGCCTCCGAATTCGGGCTGGCCCAGCAGTACTCCTACATGAGCAAGACCTTTTCCCCCCCGTCAGAAGAGGAGGAACACCTCTCCCTCGGGGAGCACTTCATGTTCGACCCCATCTTCACCAGCGGCATCTGCATACTGCCCAATATCTGTGATCGGGGCATCGAGATTTCAGAAGCGCTGCACATCAACGCCGGACGCCTGCTGTGCAAATACCTGGCCGAGGAGTGGGACTTCTCCTATCACTTCGACAACGAGCAGGCGTGCGACGCCAGCATGCTCAAGCGGATCAGGCCCTGGAATGCCATGATGCTGATCTCCAACGACATCATGCGCTACGCCGAAGAGAGCGACGATGGCGAGATCCAGCACGTTGACGTCAACACCATGGAGAAGTATGCCAACCAGTACATCTCCCAGCAGATCTTCAACATTCTCACCGCCCAGGCCGTCACCACCGACTACGACGAGAACTACTTTCGCCGGGCGGGCATCGACATCAGCGAGACCATTCGCCTCGATGCCAACGACCTCTTCATGAGTCTGGCGGGACCGGTGGCGGTGGCTTATGCCGAGTCCATCTCGCCCCCCGGCGGCATGTTTGACAAGGAGGGCGGGCTCAATGTGGACGACCTCTTCATTCGATCCATCGAGCTGCCCCACTTCAACAAGATGACCCAGGCCATAGAAGGGATCAGCCTGCTGCCCATCGAAGCGGGCAACTATCGGGAGTATCTGGACGACTATGTGAAAAGCGGCCATGACCCGGCCCACCTCAACGAACTGCACTTCTTCAAGAACTGCTCCTCTGTGGTGTCGATCATCTCTCTGCCCAAGGAGTACAAGCTCTCCTATATGGATCTCAACCGGCTCAAGTCACACCTCAACGGGCTCTTTCCCAATACCACCCTCAAGCGTTATGCCCTGGTCATAGGTGCATCGGCCAACATCTCCCTCACCACCCTGATCGTCAAGAGCCCCTGCCTGAGCGATGACTTCCTGACCCTGATAGTGGCCTTTATCAAGCGCTGCTTTGCCAAGGATCACTATCGCTTCGACGATCATCTCGACAAGGTGGTGATCGAGATGATCTGCAACGAGGAGTGGAACGAAGAGCTGCTCGACAGCATGCTCAACGAGTTCGAAAACCCGGCCAAGATCCTCGATACCAACTGGTACGCCATCAAGCCCATGTACGAGAAGAAGTACCGGGAGCTTATCCGCGAGAAAGAGAAGTTCGTCTCCATCAACGACATTCGCCTCAGCCGCGAGTCGGTGAAAAAGGCACTGCTCTATCTGCGGGAGATCTATCGCCATAGAGTCAGCAAGACCCGCATCCTCTCCCTCAATCCCAGACTCGGGGAGACAGGGCCAGGGTAGCCCTATAGCAGTTCCGCGAGGCTCATCGCCTGACCTGTGGCGGTGAGCTAACCGCCAACTTGAGACGGATGGACCAAGAGACAGCTGACAGGAAAATACCCCCCCAAAAAAACGAAGGAGCCCAATGGGCTCCTTTTTATTGATCTCGTTGCAGCTGGCCCCTCAAGGCCAAGGCACACTGGCGTCAGGAGAGCATGCTTCTTAGCATCCAAGCGGTTTTTTCATGAATATCGATGCGCTGGGTCAGCACATCGGCGGTGGGCTGATCGTTGGCCTTATCCACCAGATTGAACAACTTTCTGGCGGTTCTGGCCGTGGCCTCTTGTGCCAGCACCAGATGCTTGATCATTTCATTGGCACAAGGCACCCCTTCCACTTCTTTGATGGACGAGAGCCGTACAAATTCCTTGTAAGTACCCGGTGCCGGAAATCCCAGGGCGCGGATCCGCTCTGCGATAATATCCAGTGCATTCCACTGCTCCGTATACTGGTCCATAAACATGTTGTGCAGACTATTGAACTGGGGGCCGGTCACGTTCCAGTGGAAATTATGCGTCATCAGATACAAGGTATAACTGTCTGCAAGCAGTGCTGACAGACCATCTGCAATTTTTTGGCGATCGGCGGTTGAGATGCCTATATCCATTTCTGGTAAAACCATGATGTCATTCTTCATTAATAAAACTCCTGTCATTCACTTTTTTCTCAATGAATTTTGCTGACGCTTTTGCAACAACAACCCCATCGACCGACGCTACGGCATTCAACCGGTGAATACCGTGACGTTGGTCTACTATTTGTGCCGAAAGATATATTTCGCTTCCGATATTAATCGGTACAACAAAACGAATGGTCAATTCGGCAGTCAAGCCCTTGATGCCTTGCTGCAACAGGCAGTGCGTCATGACAGCATCAAGCAGTGTGCTGGTCATGCCACCATGGAGTATGCCGGTATAACCCTGGTATCTTTCATCAGTCAAGAAGACACCCTCTGTCGAGTGCTCTCCCGTTTGGTGAAAGCCGATGCCCAGAGCGCTCTGGTTGTCGATGCCACATACCATGCAGTTGGCATGTGATCTCATGGCCTGCTGATAACAGTCCATTACGACAACAGCTCTTCAATGGCGGCATGGGCCTGGGTGCCATAGATGATGGATGGCCCGCCCCCCATGAGTACGGCCACGTCTATGGTTGCGACCAGTTCCTCTCTGGAGGCCCCGGCCTGCAAGGCGCCAGCAACATGGGCTGCAATGCAGCCGTCGCATCTTGATGCAATGCCGATCCCCAGGGCGATCATCTCTCTGTATTTCAGCGCCAACACCTTATCGTCTTTCATCACCGATTTGTGCAGGGCAATAAACGCATTCATGGTATCCGGGCTGCTCTTTCTATAGGCAGACCCAAGCTGATGCTGCTCCTTGTTGATCTCTTTGTAATGTTTCATGGATAGCTATTTCTCCGGGATGAATAATTCACCTTTGTAGAACGAGAGCACCGTCATGCTGATTAACCACACTATCAATCCGATCAGGGCACAGACCACTATTTTGGCCAGAAAGTACGGAATGACGCTGCCTGTGCTATCGGCAAACTTGGCCGACGCAGCTGAAAATGCGGCCAGCGGGAACGAATAAGCCCATGAAGAGAGATAAAATTTCAGCTTCAGAAAGGTGAGTGTGTTGTACATCAACAAAATAAATACAAACAGTGCAAAATAATAGATGATGTGTGCAAACAAGTCTGTCGAGCCTATGATATCCGTGTAAGCAATAAATCCTATCGAGGGGGGTGCCAGCAATATAAACATGGTGGGCATCAGCTTGTCAGGCAGATTTTCATGAAAGAACAACCGGTATAATACTATGGTCAACAAACAGAACCAGAATATCAAGCCGATACTGAAAAAGAACAGACTGGTTTCATGAAAACCCAGCCCTACTCCTGCAAGTGGCACGACAATACTCCCCACGACAGGAATAAACCACGCAGGGTTGGTATGGGCAATATTAAAATGCTCTCTATGGATCCAGCTGCTCATGATGAACAAGGTAAACATCAGCTGCAGCATTGCGCCGGCAGACCAGAGATATAGCGAGATATCATGCCACCCAGACCAATATGCTGACTGCAATAACAGGCTGATCGAGATGGTCGGAAAGAAATTAATCCTGACCATATGCCTTAATTCATGCAGAAACTCATCCCTGTATTTGAGCATTTTGAAGACATACATTGCCACAAACACAGTCAGCAAGACTGAAGACATGACGCCCAAAAAGAAACCCGCAGAGTGCATCATCACCGAATCAGGAAAGGCTTTTCTACACGCAATGGCGGCCCCCGTCAGCCCCATGATGATCGAAAAGAGCGTCACCGGCATATAGGCAATCCTGCTGATAGAGGGTAATGTCGCCCCCTCCATGTTCAGGCTTTCATTAGACATATACCCTCCAACTTTACTTATTTATCGCGTTTATTCTTCACAGTATCTTTTATGTGCATGGGGTTGAGCAGCGCCCTGACACTGGTGTCGTTGGGCTGAACCGACTTTGCCACACCCTTTTTTTCCTGCGTGGCCATGTTCATGCTCGCCACAGCTATTGGCGCCCTCTTTCTGATGGCGCTGGCCATGGGAACAGGCAGATTCCTGACCCTGATCTGCAGAGACAAGCTGGATCAGGCTGGTGGAATCATTTTTCAGCATCTCTGATATGGCAAGGCGTCCCTGCACTGCCTGATAGACGGACAAGCCGTTATCCAGCAGCTTCTTGAGCATCTTCTTGCCAATATTTTTCAATACCACACGGTTTGCTCCATGGGTCTGGAATAGATCAGCCAACATGCCCTTGCACTCATTGGGTGCTATCGGATTGGAAATCTCCTTTAGTGTGGTGCCTTGCTCATCAATGAAAACGAAGCGTTCTGCCTTGGCAAAATGCCCTGCGATATGGTCATCCTTCATGGGAATGGCGGTGATAGTGGTCATAAGATCTCCTGCTATTACGGTTAATTGTCAGACCATGCCATTTATCACCACTTGTGAGTCCGATTCCCCATCCGATAACAACACCGGAGGATCCAGATTGACATGACCCTGCTTTCTACCCCTTGCTACCACCCATCGAAAGTGTCGAATGAACGCTTGCTGGCTGTTTTACTCACAGCACATCCGCTGATGCGGTGCTTTAACTGGTGGCCAAGTAAGTGGCATATGCTATGTATACGCCTTGTTTGTGGCATATGCAATAAACTGTTGACGTTGATTTACGCCTGGCTGGCTCCCTCAGGGGGCAACACTCAGCCGCAAAAGGCACAGCTCAGCGGCATCCAGACCAGGTGCCAAACCCATTTCTCCAGTGTTTTCCTTCTCTTGATCCCCTCTCATTTCTTCCCCAGTCACTGCCATTTGTGTGCGTTGGCTCACACCCTGCAGCTCGTTTTTACCTCACAAATTTACAGGTTGGCGGTGACTCTCGTCCAAGGGGAGGCCCGCGCCATGGCTGATACGCGTCGGCACGCGAAACAACAATCAATTGATTTTTAACGATATAAAATCACTTTGCGATTCCATTCAGATCTATTTTGTCAGCAGGTCTGCTGTGAGATCGGGGTCACACTCGGGACGATAGCGCACAAAAATCCAGTCATTCGCACATTTGTCCGATAGGGTGGCTTGCTCCCCGGCGCGATAATAGTGAGGTCAACTTTGTCTGCATGCCGTGTTGCACGGCATGCCAACAGGCTCCCTCAGGGGAGCGGGAGAGCGCCATGATCACCACACTGATCAACGAACATCTGATCAATCTCGATTTGAACGCGACGAGCAAGGAGGAGGTCTTCAGCGAAATGGCCCGCTTGCTGGTCGCGCAGGGCAAGGTCAGCGATGAGCAGCAGTTCATCAAGGACCTGTGGGCCCGGGAAGAGCTGGACAACACCGGCTTTGAAGAAGGTGTTGCCCTGCCCCACGCCAAGAGTGCGGCGGTGAGCACACCGGCGGTGGCCATCGGCATCAGCCGCAGCGGTATCGAGTACGGCGCAGAGGATGGCAAGCCGTCCCGGCTGTTCTTCATGATTGCCTCCCCGGCCGGTGGCGCCAACCACCATATCGAGGTGCTGGCCGAGCTCTCCGCCAAGCTGATTGAAGAAGGTTTCATTGCCAAGTTGCTGGCCGCCAAAACCTCGGCTGCCGCGCTGGCGCTGCTGCTGGAGCGCAAGGAGGAGCAAACCGCTGCCCCGACCACCAGCAAGGGCTTCATCATAGGTGTCACCGGTTGCCCGGCTGGCATCGCCCACACCTATCTGGCGGCCGAGTCGTTGGAACGCGCCGCTCGCGAGCTGGGTTATGAGGTGAAGGTGGAGACCAACGGCTCCATCGGTGTCAAGAACAGCCCGACCACGGCCGAGATTGCCCGTGCCAGCGCCATCGTCGTCGCCTGCGACAAGCAGGTGGACATGGCTCGCTTCAACGGCAAGCCACTCATCAAGACTGGGGTGAAAGCCCCCATCAAGGATGGCAAGGGTCTCATTGAGCAGGCGCTGAAGGCGCCGGCCTATGTGGCTGGCAAAGAGGACAAGAAGGGAGAGGATAAGAGCACGGGCGGCAGTTCCGATCTCTATCGCTACCTGATGAACGGCGTCTCCCACATGATCCCGTTTGTCGTCACCGGTGGTCTGCTGATCGCGCTGGCACTGGCCATCGGCGGCAACCCGACCCCGAGCGGCATGCAGATCCCGGAAGGGAGCATGTGGAATCAGATCCTCAACGTGGGCGTGGCCGCCTTCACCCTGATGATCCCCATACTGGCGGGCTATATCGCCTACGCCATCGGTGACCGTCCGGCACTGGCCCCGGGCTTTATCGGCGGCTGGATCGCCAACAACGGCAGCTTCTACGGCGCCGACGCCGGTACCGGCTTTATCGGTGCCATCATAGCGGGCCTGCTGGTCGGTTATCTGGTGCGCTGGATTGCCACCCGTCACTACCACAAGATGGTGCAGCCGCTGGTGCCTATCCTGATCGCGCCCATCGTCGGTTCCCTGTTTATCGCTGCGGTCTTCATCTTCATCATCGGCGCCCCCATTGCCGACATGATGACAGGCCTCAACGCCATGCTGCTCTCCATGAGCGGTGGCAGTCTGGTGCTGCTAGGTATAGTGCTGGGGGGCATGGCCGGCTTTGATATGGGTGGCCCGGTCAACAAGGTAGCCTTCCTGTTCTCGGTGGGCATGATTGCCTCCGGCCAGACCCAGTTTATGGGTGCCATGGCCTGCGCCATACCTGCGGCGCCGCTTGGCATGTCGCTGGCGACCGTACTTGGTCGCAAGCTGGGTATCTTCGATGCCTCTGAAATCGAGGCGGGCAAAGCCGCCGGTGCCATGGGCCTGGTGGGTATCTCGGAAGGGGCGATCCCGTTCGCCGCCCGTGACCCGCTCGCCGTCATCCCCGCCAACGTGCTGGGCAGCATGACAGCCGCCGTGATGGCCTTCCTGTTTGGCATCACCAACAGCGTCGCCCACGGTGGCCCCATCGTTGCCCTGCTGGGTGCGGTCAACAAGCCGCTGCTGGCCCTGCTCTGCATGATCTGTGGCGCCATCGTCACCGGCGTTGTGGCGGTTGCCCTGAAAAAACTGCGGGTGAAGAAAACCGACCAGGTGGCACTGGCCAAGGCGGCCTGATCACCCTCTCGCACTGATACGACAAGAGGCCACCTGCGGGTGGCCTCTTTTATGGCATCAGATATCCGCCAATGCTGCTGACGATGACCTGCTCACCCCATAGCACAACCTCACGCCCGCCAGCCCTGTCTGGCTGCCGGGCAGTTCCCCTTCTTTTCGTAGCATGGCCCCGCCGTGGGCCGTCACTGTGTGATCCTCTTCACGCTTCATGGCCGGATCCCGTCAAACTAGGAAATTTTCCTAATACCACTAGGGATGGCTCTCACGCCATTTGCGCCGCGCCTCATTAAAGTCACGCTACCTGATGTAGTGACTCGACCCCCGCAGTGGCGCAGGTTCGGGCATGGGTTCAATCGACAGGGGAGCGAGGCGCACAGTCCAACCTCTTTCTGTTGTCCTTTCCGTGGCGTGACCTCTGACACCAACCAAAAAATGAGGGGCGCGGCGGAAATACCGTCTATCTCGCAGAGGATGAACGAAGATGTTGAAATTTCTCCAACAGGTCCGGGTGCCGACCCTGGAACTGCCGGTCGAAGCCCGGCGCAAGCTCTGGTTCAAGCCGTTTATGCAATCTTATCTGGTTGTATTTATTGGCTATCTGACCATGTACCTGATCCGCAAGAACTTCAACATTGCGCAGAACGACATGATCCAGGAGTACGGTCTCTCCATGACCGAGCTTGGCATGATTGGCCTTGGCTTCTCCATCACCTACGGGGTGGGCAAGACGGTCGTCTCCTACTATGCCGATGGCAAGAACACCAAGCAGTTCCTGCCGCTGATGCTGATCCTCTCCGCCCTGTGCATGCTGGGCTTCAGTGCCAGCATGGGCGGCACGGGTTTCAGCCTCTACTTCATGATCTTCTTCTATGCCCTGAGCGGCTTCTTCCAGAGCTGTGGTGGCTCCTGCAGCTACTCCACCATCACCAAATGGACACCTCGCAACAAGCGCGGTACCTATCTGGGCATGTGGAACCTCTCCCACAACGTGGGCGGTGCCGGTGCGGCCGGTGTGGCGCTGTTCGGTGCCAACTACCTGTTCGATGGCAATGTGCTCGGCATGTTCATCTTCCCGTCCATGATCGCGCTGGTGGTCGGCTTTATCGGCCTGCGTTTTGGCAGCGATTCACCAGAAGCCTATGGTCTGGGCAAGGTGGAAGAGCTGTTTGACGAAGTGGCCAGTGAAGAAGACATCGCCACCGAAGAGCAGAAGCTGACCAAGGGTCAGATCTTCGTGAAGTACGTGCTGATGAACAAGGTGATCTGGCTGCTCTGCTTTGCCAACATCTTCCTCTACGTGGTGCGCATCGGTATCGACCAGTGGTCCACCGTGTACGCTCACCAGGAGCTGGGCTTCTCCAAGGAGATCGCCATCCAGGGCTTTACCTTCTTCGAAGTGGGCGCCCTGGTCGGCACCCTGATGTGGGGCTACCTCTCGGATCTGGCGAACGGTCGTCGCGGTCTGGTGGCCTGTGTGGCACTGGCGCTGATTATCGCGACCCTGGGTCTCTACCAGCATGCCACCACCCAGTTCATGTTCCTGGGCTCCCTGTTCCTGCTGGGCTTCCTGGTGTTTGGTCCGCAACTGCTGATCGGCGTGGCCGCCGTGGGCTTTGTGCCCAAGCAGGGGATCAGCGTGGCCGATGGCGTCAAGGGCACCTTTGCCTACCTCATAGGTGACAGCTTCGCCAAACTGGGTCTGGGCATGATCGCCGATGGCACCCCCATCTTCGGTCTGACCGGCTGGGCCGGCACCTTCGCGGCGCTGGACATGGCCGCCGCCGCCTGTCTGGTGTTGATGGCCTGCGTGGCCGTGGCCGAGGAGCGCAAGATCCGCCGCATCAAACGTGAACTGAAAGCCGCCACCCTGGCTACCCAATCCGTCTGAACCCGCGTTAACTGAATACAACCGGCTCCATCTTCTGGTGGGGCCGGTTTTTTATTGCCACGCCCGCCGTCAGCAGATGAATCCAGATTCTCGCCATCCCTGTGCAAGCCAGCACCAGTGCGCCGCCAAGATCCCATTTTTGCCCCACGCCTTTGGCAAAAGCCGCCCCTTGGCGCTATCTTGTTGCCCCACCGCCATTTGCTTTGAGAACCGATGAAGATCCTCGCCGTCACCGCCTGCCCCACCGGCATAGCCCACACCTATATGGCCGCAGAGGCGCTGCAAAAAGCCGCCGACAAGCTGGGGCTGAAGATCAAGGTTGAAACCCAGGGCGCCATGGGACTGGAGAACATTCTCACCGCACGGGACATCGCCAGCGCCGATCTGGTGCTGATCGCCTCCGACATCGAGATAGAGCAGAAGGATCGCTTCCTCGGTTGCACGGTTCGCCAGGTATCGCTGGAATCCGTGCTGCTCAATGCCAGCGCCGTACTCAAAACCGCCACCGTCGGCGTCTGAATGCTCACCCGCGAGCTCACTTTCTTCTGCCGGCTGGGGCTGACCATCACCCAGGCCAAGCAGCTGAGTCGACTGGCCGGGCTGTTCAAATCCCATATCCAGCTTATCAATGTCACCCGCCGCCAACGCGTGGAGGCGACCAGCCAGCTTTCCCTGCTCACCCTGGCCACCCAGCCCGGCGATCTCTGTCTGCTGCTTATCGAAGGGCTGGATGCGGAGCTGGCCCACATGGCCTTCACCTGCTGGTGCGTGGAGCTGGGCCAGCCCCTTGGCAGACCTGGGAGCGCCGCCCCGGCCGAGCAGCGCCTTGGCCTCGCCCAGCCCGACTACTGTTTTTCCCTCGCCCAGCTGGGGCACGCAGCGGCATCGCTGGACAAATCCCTGGCCCTGAGGGTGCTGATCGATCTCTTGCCCGCAGAGCTGGTACGCGACAGACCAGCGCTTGAGCAGGCCATCGCCAAGCGCGAGCAGATCGCCGCCACTATCATACGGCCCGGCCTCGCCATGCCCCACGTGATCTGCCCCGCCATCCGCCAGCCCGCCCTCTCGCTG
>Ga0075011_10001691_pt1 | contig 11905 bp, 8 predicted proteins | sample TARM_MetaG_T_14_FD_72354 | JGI IMG/M metagenome (GOLD analysis project Ga0075011, IMG submission 72354) | Freshwater microbial communities from Pennsylvania, USA, analyzing microbe dynamics in response to fracking - TARM_MetaG_T_14 | ecosystem: Environmental > Aquatic > Freshwater > River...
TTATCTGCTTTAGATATCAAATTTTTATATGAAGAATTCACATCCACAAGATGATTTTTATTTTTTTCTAATGCAGTCAAATCATAACTTATAGGAGATACTTTAATATTTAACTCTGCGGCATTAACTCCAAGAGCCATTAATATAGAGACCGATAAAATCACATTCTTAAGTTTCATAATTATCCTTTCACAAAATAGACCATTCAAATAGTTTCTAATATTTAATTTAAATATAATTTCACAACACTTTTAAACTTATCGGTTTATTTGTTCGCTTCAAAAAACAGTAAAGCGTGATGCAGATAACACAAGCCAACCTAAAATGTGACATTACACACAAAAAACATAATGGTCATCTCTGCTTAAAGTGTCCTCGGAGGTTATGAATTTAGGGAAGTGTAAGTACTCGTACGCAGATCATCGATGCTGATTGGTTTCGACTTTTCTCACCAGCAGCCGCATATTTAACAACATAAGCATAGTTAAAAGATACTGATAGTCGTCCCGTTACTATTCAGCTAAGTACAACTATCCCAAAGAGAAAGACAGTTAGGTAATATTACTCGTTCATTTCTGATTCGAAACTGTTGCCCAAGCCCTCTAGCACTTTGTCTCTAGAACTGAATTTTCTTAAGGTTCATTCCCTTGATATGTTCCAACTTGAGCTTCTTGATCTGTACTAAGAATAGTTCAGCGCAGGCTAAAGCATCGCTCGCCGCAGAATGCTCTAAATAATTTGGGAGTTTGTAGTGATTGCGCATGTCATTAAGCTGATAACTTTTATGAGAACCCGTTTTACCAGCGTAGCTGAAACGCTTTTCGACATGAATGGTATCTATGAAATGCGCTGGGAACGTATTTAGCTGATAGTTATGATCCAAAAATGTTTCAATAAAGCTTCTTTCAATATTGCAACTGTGGGCCAATATGACTTTACCTTTGGCTCGCTCTAATAATCGCTCAATACCCTGCTGGATAGAGACACCATCAGCCAAAGCTTGTGGTGTTAGTCCATTAATTTCAGCAGATTCAGCGTTGACGTACTCACCATTATCAATCAGCAACTCCTCAGAGCTGAAAAGGTCAATTTGCTCTAAGTTGAACTCAACCATACCAATCGATAGAACCTTGTCCTTGTGAGCATTTAATCCTGAGGTTTCGAAGTCGACCGCCAAATACTCTAGCTTGTCTAATGGTGTATTTAAATCCATCAAAGGCTGTGAGAGATACTCTTTGACAGCAGTCGGCCATTTATCATTAAACTCTATTGTTTTTCTTAACTGTTCTGCCGCCGAGAGACACTCAGTCCCTTTAAACATACGACGAATCATACTGCTACCCCACTAGGAACTTCAGTTTTGCCACATCCTGTAATTCACTGATAATTTTGAACGCATCTTTTAAATGCTTTCTTTCAAAACTGCTGAACTCATCAGGTGAAATATTGTTGTTGGGTACACGATTAGACAAAATTGCATTTAGCTGATGACGAAAACGCACCTGTATTAAGAATCGATATGCACCAATAATGTTCTGGCAACTGTCTTCAGACAAAGTTCCATGTTCAGCAGCATAGCGAAAACGCTCTTCTGTTCCTGTCAATGAACCACCAGCAGATAAGCTGAAAATTCGAGCTAAATCGATAATCAGGTTGAGCGCATATTTTTTAATATTCAGGGTGTTTGTGTTTTCACCACCTTTTTCCAAAACTAAACTATTAAAAATACTCAAAGGTGGTTGAGTTTCAATTGCATCACGCACTAAAGCTGGAATGAACCTACCGCTCTTTTGAATGCAGTCGTGCAAATGCTGTTGAATTTGTTCTACATAATCTCGGTTACCATATATAGAACGAACTTCTAGAAACACACTGATACTCAGTAGCTTGCTGTATTCTGGACTTGAAACCCACTTGCTGTAGTAGTCTTTCCAAACCGAGATTGGTTGACACCACTTAGGCGTTGCTGCCATGTATTTACCATCGCAAAGTGGATATCCACACGCAGCCAGACCATTACAAACCTTCATCGCTAAATGCATAAAATACGCTTTTTGTTCATCGCTCACATCGTCAGAGAGAACCAAAGCGCTGTCTTGATCTGAAAGCATATGCACTTCATTACGAGCATGTGAACCCGCTACAATCCAAGCATAATCACATGGTGGAGGGCCAAGCAGGTCTTCACTTAATTGTATAATTCTACGAGTAAATGCATCCATAATCGTCGACATCACACGACCTTGAATCTCAGCACTCACACCACTCTCAACTAAAGCTTGAAAAATGGTTTCACGTTCTTCTTTCAAAGCCGCTAGGGCGCTAATAGAGCTCGTGTATTTAATCTTCTGAATCAGAAATAGTGATTGCGTCCGGTGGTTATGGACAAGGTGCGTTGTCGTAAGTAATCCCACTACTTTCCTATCATTTACGACTGGTAGACAACGTATATTGTATTGCAGCATCAATGAGATGGCTTCAATCACTTTTGAGCTGCTTTCAACCAGCACAGGATTAGGGGTCATCACCATTGATATCGGCATGCCAGTATTAATACCGGCCGCGACGACCGAACGAGTCATATCCCGGTCAGTCACCAAACCAGCAATTTCGTTGTTTTTCATCACAACAGCACATGAACTACGTTGCCTACCACACATCTCGCGGGCAACATCTTTTATTGAATCATCGACATCAACGATAGAGATGTTTTCACTGGCAATTTCGCCAACTGTTCTGAAAAATAGTCCCTTATCCTCTTTGCGAGCTACCTGGTTAATTGCTGAGCTCAACCGAATATTAGCTTTAGCTGCAAAATAATCTTCAAATTCAGGGTGGCTTTCACACACATCTTTCAGAACTTTGTGCGGAATAAGATAGAGCAATGAATCCTCAATGGCTTCTGCTTGATAGCCGTCTTCAGAGTGCGCTAATGGCTGAAGGAATGTGAAACCAAACTGGTCTTCTTCACCCAAACGCGCTCGTAGCTCGCCTAGTGGTGTTCTTTGTTCGATTGCACCTGTTCTAATAATGTAGAGATAACGTTGTTCACACAAAGCACTGAAACCAATTACCTCGCCTTCAACCAAGTACTTAATTTTGATGGAGTTTGCGATTGTCTCAACAACAGAGGATGGTAACCGGTCAAAAGGATCTATCTTGACCAAAAAGCTCTGAATGTTCGGAGTAATTGAAGTACCCATATTCACCTATCTTTACCATTAACTATGAACTAAACAAATCTGTTGTCGCATCCGCACAATTATCACAGGAAGCATTTCAGCTTGCTCAACCACAAATCACAATACTAAAACGACGTTTTATTTATTGTAATGATTGTATAGTAACCCACTTCGACTTTGCTACTAAAATGTATCAATGTTCATTCAACCTTTGTGTCCTTTGGCTAGTGGTTTAACAATCACCTACAACAATATGTTTTCAAAGGAAACTGTTGCGTTAAATTCTATCTACTTAATTTTATTAGTGTTCTTGTAAAACAACAATATCCATATCACATTAATGAAATGTTGTTTTGAATTTATTGATATCACGGTGTGTTTTTTGTATTATACAACCAATAGGACATTCTGATGCTAGTGTAAGGTCTAGCATTAAGTTCTAATTTGGCATTATTGGTATAAGTGATGTGAACCAAATGATTCGCCTAGATAGAGACCGACTTTCGGCTCGAGCGGGCGTGTGTCTATATGTTGCTGCCATATTTATAGTCCTAAGCCTTGTCATTACTAGACATTGGCAGAACTAGGCCGGAAGCAACGTTAACTTGCTTACCATCTATCACTTTGCTAGCGATAAAAAAGAACACTGTAATTCCATCAGAAGCAATTTAAGTAAGGGCAAGCTATGTTCGTATACAACAAAGACGTGAAACTCGAAGATTTAGGTAATGGCATTTCTCGCAAAATTCTCGCATACAGCGAAAACATCATGAGCGTAGAAGTTTACTTCGAAAAAGGTGCTGTTGGTACTCTTCACAACCACCCACACGAGCAGCTAACTTACGTTCTTTCTGGCGAATTCGAATTCACTATCGGTGATGAGAAGAAAATCGTAAAAGCTGGTGACGCACTGTACAAAGAGCCAAACGTTATGCATGGCTGTGTATGTTTAGAAAAAGGCGTTCTACTCGATAACTTCACGCCAATGCGTAAAGATTTCATCGCTTAATTAATCAATTTCTTATAACAACTATCTTCCTACTCCCGACATAAAGGGACCTATGGATCTCCTTGCCAGTCTAGTAGACTGGCTTTTTTTTATCTGAAGTTTTGCTGAGGCTAACATGGAATATCACTCTCACTTCGAATCTCTGTTACAACTGAACGAAACCTCTGAAGTTTTTCCCCTGTGGCCGCCTACTCTAATTAGTGAGAATGCCACTGCAATAGTCCAGCACCGTGACCTTAACGATCTCACTTCTAACCGACTTATATCGGGTGTCTCATGCCCAGAGATAATGGTTTATACGCCTCAGCAATCAAACGGTATCGGTATTGTTGTTTTTCCAGGGGGGAGTTATCAGAGAATCTCTATTGATAACGAAGGCAGAGATGTTGGCAACTCTCTAACTGCGCTGGGTTTTACTGTTTTCGTATCTACTTATCGCATGCCGGGTGAAGGTCATAACTTAGGTTCTGAAACTTCTTTAGCAGACGCACAGCGTGCTATCCGTTGGGTACGTGCAAATTCAGATAAGTGGCAGCTTCGCTCTGTTGGTGTGCTTGGGTTTTCCGCTGGCGGTCACCTAGCAGGTCAATTAGCGACTCGTTTTGCTACCCAATTACAAGAAAATGTTGATGAAATTGATGCCCTATCCGCTAAGCCAGACTTTTGCGGACTGATGTACCCTGTTATCACGATGAACGACGAATTAGGACATAAAGGCTCTGCTTATGAGCTGTTAGGTGCACACAAGACCGAAGAACAACTCAATCGCTACTCTATTGAAAAGTGTGTGCATAGTGATATGCCTGCTTGTTTTCTTGTGCATGCTAACGATGATGATTCGGTGCCAGTAGAAAATAGCCTACTGCTCTGGCAAGCCTTAAGTGAACATAAAGTCCCTGTAGAAATGCATTTGTTCAACGAAGGCGGACACGGGTTTGGAATTCAAAAAGTGAAAAACAAACCCGCAGGGCAATGGCCAGAACTTTTCAATAATTGGATTTGCCATATATTGAAATGACAATAAACTTCCAAATTCGTCATTCCAGCACCAGCGGAATCTAATTTAAGCATCGGTTAAACCTAGATTCTGGTAAATGCTACGAGTTCCCCAGAATGACACAGCAAAGGAAAGCGCCTTACTAGGCGCTTTTTACGTTTTTGAGATAGGCTTTCAGCCAACGTAATCGCATCATTCTTAAATAGAAGATCGTTCCGCGAATCCACCAGTCGGCAAACATACCAGCCCAAATACCATAAATGCCAAACTCGAAGTAGATTCCAAAAATGTAGCCAAGAACAATACGTCCTCCCCACATACTGGCAATAGATATATACATGGCAAACTTGGCATCTTTTGCTCCTTTAAATGCAGCAGGTAATACCCAAGAAGCGGCCCAAACTGGCATCATAATAGCGTTTAGAATGACCAGATTAAGAATCACATCCACCACTTCCGGTTCATCGGTATACCAAGCCGCTATGTAAGGTGATAAAAGAACGAATATGATGGAGAACAAACAGAGTACTAAGGTTGCTGTCCAGAAGATCAGTTGCATTTCTTGAAATGCAACCTTTGGCTTGTTTTGCCCTAACCTTTTACCTACCAATATCGTTGATGTCATTGCTAGCGCATTTCCCGGAATATTTAGCAATAACAGCATTGAGAATGTAATGACGTTACCAGCCATAGCAACCGTCCCCAAGCCTGCGACCATAATTTGGGTAATTAGCTTACCTAAGTTAAACATTAATGATTCAACGCTAGCTGGTACGCCAACTCCTAGGATGTCCAATAGAATCTTCTTTTCAAAACCAACAAAATATTGGCGTAAACTCACCTTAAACGTACTATTTTTCATTAGGCATACTAAGATAAAAACAGCGCCGGCCCACCTAGCTAAGGTAATCCCAACACCTGCACCTATCATTCCAAAACCTTGCCACTCGGTACCGAACAATCCATGAACGCCATAGATCAGAGGATAACTAAACAATATATTAAGCACGTTCATTGCTATGTTAGACATAGCAGGTAAACGAGAGTTACCTACTGCGCGCAATATTCCACTACCAACCAGAGTAATCGCTAATGCCGGATAACTTAACGCTACAATGGTTAGAAATTTATCACTTAACGCTATAACTTCTTCTTCAGCTCCATAGGCTACGATGTAAAGCATAGAATCGGAAAACATGAAGATGGACAACATAAAGGTAATGGCAACAAAAATGCCCAGAACCATAACCTGTCCAGCAGCAGATAGAGACGACTCGCGGTCTCCTCTGCCAAATGACTGGGCGACAACTACTGAGCCACCAAGAGCTACCGCGGTCATAACAGAAATTACTATCCAGGTAATACCATCCGTAAAACCCACAGCAGCGGTCTTGTCCGCGCCAAGACGGGCAACAAGGACAGTACTGATGATCCCCATCAACACGACACAAAATAACTCTAAAATGATTGGCCAAGTAAAAGGCCAAACATGTCTTTTTAACAAAGTTTTATGACGGTAACGGAATTTGAGTGAAAACTTTGTAGCTTTCGACCCAATAACGCTAGAGTCTGAAGATCCAGGCTCTGAAGGTGAATTAGACATGGTGACTCCTATTAACGTGCAACCATGGCCATTTCGTTATGTGGTTGCCCGTAGATCACGTCGCGATCATAGACAACTTTTATTTCACCGTTAATGTTGCTGTCGCCGTGTAAGTATCCACCAGTAGATATCATTTGTGGTATATCGTCATATACACCAGCATATGCTGCTTCTAACGCTAACAATGCGTATGCAATAGGATCATCTAAGCGTGCATATTGCTGAGTAAGGTCCTCTACAAATAGGCCACTATTTTCGTGGTAATGTTTCTTAAGCAAGTTTTGAGCAACGCTATCAGCCAGAACCAATAAGCGTTTGTCTTCACTATGCTGATGCAGTTCTAGGAGCGCAAATAGCAAGTAAGTTGACGCTAGGTTTGACTTCTCAGCGACCTCTACTGGAACCAAAGTTTCAGCATCAAGCGAACCTAAGTTAAAACGCTCAAACATCTTCGCCGTCAGCTCTTTAACCTGTTGATTAGAACTTGCTCGAACAGCACGAACCAAAGTCAGCAAGTATGCGGGATCCGCTGGGCGACGAGCTAAGGTTGTACCTTTTTCACCATAGTAACCGTGACGTTTGAATGTGTACCCTGTTAAATCCGTGCCGTCCGTCCACATTGGAAGAACTTCGTTGCTTTCTTCATCCCAGGCATGAGAGAAGTAACCAACAATCCCTTCAATTACCCAATCTAGCCACTCTTCGTCATTAATATTTTGTACACAAGACAACATTGCTAATGGGTTGTCGACAACCACTGCCCAACAGTCTCGAAACAGCACGTTTGCTTCGCGAGCAATATCGCCAAATTCAGGGCCAAACTGACGCTTAGCTCGGTCGCCAAACCAAGAATAAGTCAGACGGTCATCTTCCGGAATCGGTTCACGCTGCTTAGGGGAAGAGAACTGATAAACAGGCATGCGTGTTTCTGGGTGACGCGCCGCCACAAACTGACGATATAAGTGTTTCGCCCATTTCAGCGCATCTTCATCACCTGTGTAACGATAGTAATGACAAGCTGCATAAATCAAATCAGTAGATGCATTAACGAAGGTTAAACCGACCGTTTCTGGCAGTTCAGGCCACTTCGCAGGATCGACCACTTCTTTCGGTTGATGAATTTTAAATAGGTCTGCTGGGAATTCTTTGCCATATTCGCCATGACGGGTCAGATCGAGTTTCTCCCAGTCTGTAACGTGCGCAGCCCAAAAACCTTTTAAGAAGTTTTCTGTTGCCTCTGACTGCATTTGGAACAACAAATCATAAAACGGGAAATGGTGCTTAAGTTCGTGCACACACTCTTTACTTGCTGGGCCTTCAATATCACCAGTTTCTAGGTTTACAAATCGATGGCCGCCCCACTGTAATAAACCACTCGCTTTATCGGCATAGTTCTCTAGAAAATATTCCGTAATATTCTGAGCTTCATGTAGGTACAAATTGTTACCCGTTAACATACTAAGCGCCAGATACCCACGCATGAGATTTTGCTGACTAGCAAAGTTACTCATAGATACTTCAACCCCGTCAGGATAGATCCACTTGGCTGGTTTTAAAGTTTTCACATCAATGCCATCAGCCATTAATGGGCTATGTGCAGCTTTTCCTAAATCTAACGATTGCTGGTAGAAGCGCTTAACAATAGGAAGCAGAGAAACACGAGAATCAGACATAATACTTTCTCCAATAATAGGAAGGCTTTGATAACAAAAAGAATAACTCTCAGTTGAAGCAAAAATTTTTCTTTTTGGTATAAACAACTATACCCAAGTAACACACGCCACTTGGGTATATAGCCTCCCCTAAGGGAGGCTAGAACAACACATGACTATTATTTAGCGATGCGTTTTAGGATACGGTTACCACGACGTAGGAAATCTTGAGCAGCACCTTTAACGTCAGTTTGACCATAATCTAGTTTCTCCATTGACTCGCCGAAAAGCTCCATCAACTGAGCATTGTCAGTGAATGTCGTTGGAAGAACTTGTTTTGATAAACCTTGAGCTTGTAGGTAGCCTTGGTAGCTCAAGCTTTCTGGATCTATCTCACCTGCTTCGTGCAAAGTTTGTAATCCTTCTTTGCTCATAGGAATACCACGAGCTAGACCAAGAGCTTTAACACCAATTGGATCATTCAAGAGGAATGTAACTAGCTTAGCTGCCTCTTCAGGGTGCTTAGTGTTACGTCCAATCGAGAACATCATTGATGGACGAGCTAATAAGCCAGAGTCAGTTGCGCCAGGAGCCATTGGGTATGGCCCTAAATCCATATATAGACCAGGTGCTAGGTTAGCTGTGTACTTAGCAATTGCGGTATCCCACATGTATACACCACCGAAACGGCCATCAATCCATGGACGCATTTCGTAAAGATTTCCCTTACCGTAAGAAGAAAACTCTTTCGTTGATGGGAATACGTGGTTATTAACTTGATCTACGTATAGCTGGAAGAACTTCTCCATCTCTTCTTGAGAGTAAGCCAGAGTTGTCTTTTGTGCATCAATGATATCTTTACCTGTAGTTTGAAGCATGTAAGAACGGTTCATAGCGAACACATCACGCGCTTCAATCACTAGTGGGTAGTAATCAGCACCTAGATTTTTCTCAAACGCTTTACCTGCAGCCATTAGTTGATCCCAATCGGTTGGGAACTCAACACCTGCTTTCTCCCAAGTTGGAGTGTTGTAGTAGAAAACACGTGATGTCATAGACACAGGAAGACCGTTGATCTTACCTTCGACAGTTGTCATATCGATAGCATTTTTCGGGAAGCTACCTACATGCAGAATGTCTTTCTGCTGGTTCATGTCGTAGAAACCATCACCATTCTTAGAAAAGATAGGTAACCAGTTCCAGTTAGTTTGCATTACGTCTGGTTCAGTATTACCTGCAACCTGAGTAGTCAAACGAGATAAATGGCCATCCCAGCCTGTGTATTCAGCTTTAACTTTAATACCAGGATTTTGCTCTTCAAACTTTTGGATTGCATTCAGTGTAGCTTGGTGACGTGAGTTCCCCCCCCACCAAGACATACGTAGCTCTACGTCAGCAAATGCTGAAGCAGAAGTTGCACCGATTGCAGCAGCGATAAGTGTAGTCAATACCTTTTGATTCATGGATATATCTCCAGTTTTATTTTATTAGAGAAATGTTTTTCTCAGTTTTCTTATCGAAAATGTGCACTTTGCTCATTTCAACGGCAAACTTCACATTCTTCTGTAATTGCATACCTAGTTTTTCACGTACATCATCAACTGGAACACGTGCTGTCAGCTCTTTGTCGCCAACACGGAAGTAAACGAATACTTCGTGTCCCATGTTTTCCATACGAACAACATCACCAACCATAGTTTGAACATTTTCGTCTTCAACTAGTGACAACGTGATATTGTCTGGACGAATACCAAATACAGTTTTGTCGTAGCCATGTGCTCGAACAGCTTCGGCTTTAACTTTTGGCAAACGCAGACGTTGATCACCAAATGCTACATACATTTCACCATCTTCATCCGCGATTACGACTTCATGTAAATTCATTTCCGGAGCACCGATGAAACCTGCTACGAACATGTTTACAGGGCTGTTGTACAGTTCAGTGGGAGTATCAACTTGCATGATTTCGCCAAGTTTCATTACACAGATACGGTCACCCATGGTCATCGCTTCTGTTTGGTCGTGAGTGACGTATACTGCAGTAGCAGGGTTACCCGCCTCTTTCAGATGACGGTGTAAGTCCGAGATACGAACACGCATCGAAGCTCGTAGTTTTGCATCTAGGTTTGATAGTGGTTCATCGAATAGGAACACTTCCGGTTTCTTAACGATTGCACGACCTACCGCTACACGCTGAGCCTGACCACCAGATAATTGACGTGGTAGACGATCTAGTAGCTCTTCAATTTCAAGAATTTCAGCAGCTTCTTTAACGCGAGCCTCAATTTCTTCTTTTGGTAACTTCTGTAGTTTCAAACCAAAACCTAGGTTCTCTTCTACCGTCATGTGTGGGTATAGAGCGTAGTTCTGGAATACCATCGCGATACCGCGATCTTTAGGTGCTAGGTTATTTACTACTGCACCGCCGATAGTAATTTCACCACCGCTGATTGTTTCCAGACCCGCTAACATACGTAGCGTAGTTGATTTTGCACAACCTGATGGGCCTACTATTACTAGAAACTCACCATCTTTAATTGTTAGGTCGATACCGTGTACCGCTTTGAAACCGTTTGAATAAACTTTCTCTAGTTTATTAAATTTAACTTCAGCCATTTTACTTACTCCAAAAAATTAACCTTTAATACCGCTGCTAGCTGCGCCTTCAATAAAGTATTTCTGAGACATGAAGAACACGACGATTGACGGGATGATAGCGATAGATGCCATTGCTAGGATTTCATTCCACTTCGCGCCTTCTGTAACGTCGATAGACATTTTCAGAGCAAGTGCAATTGGGTACTTCTCTACACTTGATACGTAGATAAGTGGGCCTAAGAAATCGTTTACTGACCACATGAACTGGAACAGTGCAACAGAGATGATTGCTGGGCGGATAACTGGAACCACTACGTGCCAAAGCACTTGGAACGAGTTACAACCATCAATCATTGCGGCTTCTTCCATGTCTGTTGGTACGCCACGTAGGAACTGAACCAGCATGAATACGAAGAAACCTTGTGTTGCAAATGCCAGTGGCAAGTACAGAGGTAGATAGCTATCAAGTAAACCCATTTCGCGGAACATGATGTATTGCGGAATAAGTAGTACAGATTGTGGAAGCAGGATGCTTGCAATTAGCGTAGCAAACCAGAATTTCTTCCATGGGATTTCAAAACGCGCAAACGCGTAAGCTACGATTGTTGAAGAAACGACAGTAAAGAATACTTTTGGCAATACATAGAAGAATGTATTCAGGATGTAGTGACCAAATGTAAATTCTGTACCGGTTTTCCAACCGTTGATGAAGCCTTCTAAACTCCACTCACTTGGGATCAAGCTCATAGAAGAGAAGATTTCATGGTTTGGCTTCATTGCCGCTGTAAACATCCACAATAGTGGGTAAAGCATTAAGAAACCAACGATAATAAGAACTGTGTATCGAATAGCCGCATTGATTTT
>Ga0075011_10001693_pt1 | contig 11904 bp, 14 predicted proteins | sample TARM_MetaG_T_14_FD_72354 | JGI IMG/M metagenome (GOLD analysis project Ga0075011, IMG submission 72354) | Freshwater microbial communities from Pennsylvania, USA, analyzing microbe dynamics in response to fracking - TARM_MetaG_T_14 | ecosystem: Environmental > Aquatic > Freshwater > River...
GTCCCTACTGGCAGCTGACCCTGACCGATTCCACCGGCAGCATCGAAGCCCGCATCTGGTTTCCTCAGAGCCAGCAATACGAAGGTCTGCAGGCTGAGCAGTTCGTGGCAGTGAACGGACAGGTGGCCTCCTTCAAAGACCAACTGCAGATGAACATCACCGACATGGCCGTCATCGACCCACGCGAGGCGGGACTGGACCTGGCCGACTTCCTGCCCTCCTCCGCCGTCCCGCCGGCAGAACTCCTGCGCGAAATGGAAGAGTTCCTGAACACCGAACTGACCTTCAGGCCCTGGTCGAGCCTGTGCAAGAGCGTGCTTCGCGACGAGCACATCCGCGCATCCCTGCTGAGCGCGCCCGGGGCCAAGGCCATCCACCACGCCTACGCCGGGGGACTGCTGGAACACACCCTGGCCATCATGCGCATCTGCAAGGCATTGTCCCTGCTCTATCCACAGGTCGACAAGGAGATTTTACTCGTGGCCGCCCTGTTCCACGACCTGGGCAAGGCCTTCGAGCTTTCCCACGGCATCAGCCGCGAGTACACCGATGCCGGCCGCCTGCTGGGACACATCCAGATCGGACTGGAGGTCCTGGAGCCTTTTCTGCGCAAGACCAAGGATCTGCCTGAAAGTCTGGCCATGCATTTGAAACACCTCATCGTCGCACACCACGGCGAACTGGCCTTCGGCTCGCCCTGCCTGCCACAGACCATGGAGGCCTTCATCCTGCACTACGCCGACAACCTGGACGCCAAGATCAACACCGTGCAGGGGGCCCTCAAAGCGCCAAGCGGCGAGGATATCAACGGCTGGAGCGACTACCACCGCACCCTGGGGCGCTACCTGTACCAGCCCATGCGCACCCCGTCTTTGGCCAAGGCCCAGGACGCCCTGCCCAGGACGACGGCCAAGAGGACACCGCCCAAATCCGAGGATTCACCCCTGTTGAAGGCCATGGGCATCACCGCAACATCCGGCAACTCGTAGGGAGGGAGCATGTTTCTTACTTTTGAAGGCATGGAAGGCTGCGGCAAGTCCACGCAGTGCAAAAAGCTCATCGAATATTTCGTACGTCAGGGGCACGATGTCCTGCACACCCTGGAACCCGGCGGCAGCCGCCTGGGCAAGGAACTGCGGCGCATCCTGCTCGACCCCAAGAACAGCGACCTGTCCTCCACCAGCGAGCTTTTCCTGTACCTGGCCGATCGCGCCCAGCATGTGTCCTCGGTCATCCGGCCGGCCATGGAGAACGGACGCACCGTAATCTGCGACCGCTTCGCCGACTCCACCGTGGTCTATCAGGGCTATGGGCGGGGCCTGGACCCGAGTCTTCTGCACCACCTCAACGACGTGGCCGTACAGGGACTGTGGCCCGACATGACCATCCTGCTGGACATAGAACCGGAAATCGGTCTTAAGCGCGCCCTGACCCGCAACATGCAGGACAACAAGGCCGCCACCGAAGGCCGCTTCGAAGCAGAGAGCCTGGCCTTCCACACCCGCATCCGCGAAGGCTACCTGACCTGGGCCGCCCTGCACCGCAGCCGTTTCCTGGTCGTTGACGGGGGCCGGGACCCTGACGCTGTCTTTAATTCCATCCTGCGCGGCCTGGAGGAGAAGGGTCTAGGATAGATCGTACGCCTCGTTCATCGAGTTTTGTGAGGCTTGGCCATCCTGAGCGGCTGCACCAGACCGTCGAACGTCTCACCGTCCAGATAACCCAGTTCCAGGCAGGCCTCTTTGAGGCCCGTCCCCTCGGCATGCGCCTTGTGTGCCACCTCGGCGGCCTTGTCGTAGCCGATGACCGGCGAGAGGGCCGTGACCAGCATGAGCGAATTTCCCACATGCCGGGAAATGACCGCCTCGTCCGGCGCAAGGTCAGTCAGGGCGTGGGTCGTGAAGCTTGCGCATGCGTCGGTCAAAAGTCGCATAGCGGTCAGCAGATTGAAGATCATCACGGGCTTGAAGACGCTGAGCTCGAAATTGCCCTGGGAACCGGCGAAACCGATGGCCGCGTCCAGGCCCATGACCTGCACGCAGACCATGGTCATGGCCTCGGACTGGGTCGGGTTGACCTTGCCGGGCATGATGGACGAACCGGGCTCGTTGGCGGGCAGAATGAGCTCGCCAAGGCCCGCGCGCGGCCCCGAGGCCAGCCAGCGGATATCGTTGGATATCTTCATGAGCGAGCCGGCCAGGGTTTTGAGTGCCCCCGAGGTCATGACCACTGCGTCATGGGCCGATAGGGCGGCAAAGAAATTGGGCGCGGGCACGAACGGCAGTCCGGTGAGCGTGGCGATCCGGCCTGCGGCCAGCCCGGCGAAATCGGGATGCGCGCCAAGGCCCGTGCCCACGGCCGTCCCGCCCAGGGCCAGGCGGCACAGATGCGGCAGACAGCCCCGCATCCGCTCCAGATTGTCGGCGAGCAAGGCCGCGTAGCCCGAAAACTCCTGGCCCAGGGTCATGGGCACGGCGTCCTGCAGATGGGTGCGGCCGATCTTGACGATGCCGTCCCACTCCCCGGCCTTGCGTTCAAGCTCCGCCTGCATGGTCTCCACCGCCGGGATCAACCCGCCTGTGAGCATGAGCGATGCGGCAATGTGCATGGCCGCAGGAAAGGTGTCGTTGGAGGACTGGGACATGTTGACATGGTCGTTGGGGTGCACGGGGATCTTGCTGCCGGGCGCTCCGCCAAGAAGCTCGATGGCCCGGTTGGCGACGACCTCGTTGACGTTCATGTTGGTCTGGGTGCCGCTGCCCGTCTGCCAGACATGCAGGGGAAAATGCCCGCCCAGTTTCCCGTCAATGACTTCCCGGCAGGCGGCCATGATTGGTTCGGCCACTTCGGGGGCCAGCTTGCCCAGCTTCAGATTGGTCTGCGCCGCCGCGAGTTTGAGAACGCCGAAGGCATGGATGATCTCCTGGGGCATGAGGTCCTGGCCGATGGCGAAATATTTCAGGGAGCGCTGGGTCTGCGCGCCCCAATAGCTGTCTGCCGGGACTTCCACAGGCCCCATGCTGTCTGTCTCGATGCGAGTGCGCGCCATTGCCCCCTCCATTTTGCGGGATTTCAAATTTTCTTGATCACGTTTTGAAGGGGCTTCTTATTCGGGCCCTGGGTCGGTCGCACGGGATGACCGACAGGTATGACGGCCATGAACTCGCCTTTGGGCTCCTGCAAAAAAGTCAGAATTTCGTCCTTGATCAGGTAGAGAATGCCAAGCCATACCGCGCCAAGACCCATGGAAGTCGCGGCCAACAGAAGATTCTCGACCGCCGCGGCCGAACTCTGGATCTCCATGGTGCGGAAAAAGTCGAACGCCTGGTCCTGATCGACCTGAAAAAGCTCCGTGCCGTGGCTGATGAGGTCGCCGGTATTGATCACGGCGACCGTCGCCGGGGCCGAGGCGACGCTGCGCGCGGCCATGCGCAGTAGCGACGAGGCAGGCTTCTGAAATGTCTTGGAGGCGGAAGAGACCAGCTCGGCCAGATTGGTCCTGGCATCACCTTCCAGAATGACGAATTTCCAGGACTGGCGGTTGTGGGCCGAGGGAGCCTGGTTGGCCGCGTCGAGCATGGTCATGAGTTCGTCTTCGCTCAAAGGCTCGGGCGAAAACTGACGGATGCTGTGTCGGGCGTGGATGGTGGCCAGGGTTTCATTGCGGATGTGATTCATGTATTCGTCCTTTGGTTTACGGCTCCCGGGGCGCATTGACTTTGGCGGGACGCCGACGCACAAGCGGTGGCCGGGCGTCACGCCCTCTCCCTAAAAATCCACTAGCCCCAACATGGCACGCAAGACAACCACTTCCAACCCTCGGCGCACCCCGCCACCATCGACCGCGAAAAACCGCAAGGCGTCCCCCAGCGGCATTTTTCGGCGCGTCCTGCGCGTGACCGCCTGGATCCTGCCGGGAATAGTGGCCATAATTTTCATCCTGCGCTTCGTCCCACCTCCCACCAGCGCCTTCATGCTCGTCCGGCATGTGGAACGGCTGACGGGGTCCGCTCCCGGCCCGGCCGTGATGTATCAATGGACGTCCATGCAGAACATACCCGAGCACATGGCCTTGGCCGTGGTGGCGGCGGAGGATCAGAATTTTCCCCATCATTTCGGGTTCGATGTGGACGCCATTGCCCGCGCTATGGAGCACAACGAGAAAGGGCGCTCCATCCGGGGCGCGAGCACCATTTCGCAGCAGGTGGCCAAGAACCTTTTCCTGTGGTCGGGGCGCAGCTATGCGCGCAAAGGTCTGGAAGCAGGATTGACCGTGCTGATCGAGCTCATGTGGCCCAAAAAGAGAATTCTGGAAGTGTACTTAAATATCGCGGAATTCGGCGACGGCACCTACGGCGTGAAGGCGGCGTCCAGACGCTTCTTCAACAAGACCCCGGACAAGCTGACCGTTCGCGAAGCCGCACTGCTGGCCTCGGTGCTGCCCAGCCCAAAAAGGTCGTCGGCGACACACCCGTCCGCCTATGTGCGGCAACGGGCGGAGTGGATTCAAACCCAGATGCGGCAACTGGGGCCCGGCCATATCGACTGGCGCTGACCGGCACAGAGGCCACCCCTGCCCTCTAAACGCTCCATACAGGATACCCCTTCATGAACTCAGGCATTCTCGCGGCCATAGGGGCCTATGTCAGCTGGGGCCTGCTGCCCATCTACTGGAAACTTCTGGGCCACGTCCCCACCTCGCAGCTGTTGAGCCACCGCATCGCCTGGTCATTTGCGGTGCTGGCCATTTTCCTGGGCCTGACCCGGCGCTTCGCAAAGCTGCGCGGCGACCTCTGTCCGACGGTCTGGGGCAGTTATGTCATGGCCAGCATGCTCATCGGCGTAAACTGGTTCATCTATGTCTGGAGCGTCAACGCGGGATACATCGTGGAGGCGAGTCTGGGATATTTCATCAACCCCCTGCTCTCCGTGCTGCTGGGCGTCTTCTTCATGCGCGAGCGGCTGCGACGGCTGCAATGGCTCCCCCTGGGACTGGCCGCAGCTGGAGTGATCTACCTGACTGTTCAATACGGACGCCTGCCCTGGATCGCCCTGACCCTGGCGGTGACCTTCAGTCTCTACGGGCTGGTCAAAAAAAAGGCGCCGCTGGGCGCTTTCGAAGGCTTGACCCTGGAGACGGGATTGCTGCTCCTGCCCGCCCTCTTCTGGCTCGGCTGGAGCGAATTCTCCGGCGCTGGGGCCTTCCTGCACTCCGGAACCGATTCGGACCTGCTGCTGGTCGGCGCAGGCGTGGTCACCACCGCGCCCCTGGTCCTGTTCGCCGCCGCCGCGCACCGCATCCCGCTGTCCATGATCGGCATCCTGCAATACATCGCGCCCACCATCCAGTTCCTCATCGGCGTCTTCGTTTACCACGAACCATTCTCCCGCACCCAATTCACGGGGTTTGGCATGGTTTGGGTCGCGGTGCTCCTGTTCTGGCTGGAACGCTGGCATTTTGGGCGCAACCTGCGTCACGTGGCCTGAAAGACTTATTGTTCGCCTCCGGGTCGACGCGGGCTTCGCGCTTCCCTTCGGCTTTCCAAGCCCAAAGCCCAAAGCTCGGCATATTTCAAAAAGGTATAGTACGAAGACAGAACGGACAGCAGAAAACCTTGCTTGCCGTCCAATATTCCCTTCTGAAACAGATACATGCGAAAAAAACGAAGTATCGCTCGGACGAAAGCCCCGGCCAGGGAGCTTTTCTTTCCAGCGGCTGCCTTCATTTTCGCCCAATTGTTGGCATATAATGAAGATTTGGCGACATACTGGCGCAAATCCGCATACGGATAATGGGTCAGATCGTTTTGCAAAATTTCAACACGGAATGAATCAAGGATTTCCACCTGTTCATGCACGTCGGAGTCGTCGTAACGAGTCAATGCAGTGGGATACAGGCGCACAACAGGCTTTGGATACCACCCGCAATGCCTGATGAATCTCCCGAAAAACCAGTTGAGCCGAGGAATCGCATACACAACATTGCCGGGCCCCTGACGAACAACGGAGAGTATCTCGTCGCGAAGATCGGAACTGACCCGTTCATCGGCATCAATCCAAAAACACCAGCTTGAACTGACGTAGCCCTGGGCTATTTGCCGCTGTCTGCCAAAGCCGGGCCACTGCAAATTCTGATAAAAACGCACGCCATGCCGCTGCGCGATTTCCTGCGTCCTGTCGGTGCTCCCTGAATCAAGAATCACGATCTCATCAACCCATTCGGACACAGAAGCCAGGCAATCGCCCAGATGGACTTCTTCATCCTTGGTTATGATCACCGCAGCGACAGTATGTCCGTCATGACTCATGCCGGCCCTCCGTAAATCCATCACGCCAGGCAGTATGCCCCCCATCCCGGCGTGGACGGCGAGGCGATTAATCTTTATAGGTTCCCAAGACTCTTTAAGACGGCCAAGGGCTATCCCAACGCCCACGACATAGCAAGGAGGATCCATGCCCGACAAATCCATCACACTCTACGCACTAACTACCTGTATTCACTGTAAAAAAACCAAGGAATACCTTGACGATTGCGGCGCCAAATACAACTGCGTCTTTGTGGACAAGCTCGAAGGCGAAGAGCGCAAGCAAATCATCGAGGCCATCAAGAAAGTAAATCCAAACCTGTCCTTCCCCACCTTACTCGTGGACGAAGAGGCCATTGTCGGCTTCAAGAAGGACCAGATAAAAGACGCACTGGAGAGATGATGACCCCCGAAGAACTGTACGGAAAACTGCGCCCGTTGCAGGAAGCAAAAGGTTATTTTTTCAACAAGGACAAGGAGTTCGTTCTCGAACTCATGGAGAGCCTGCTCGTCAACCGCGAGCGCTACGGCTACATGGTCTGCCCATGCCGCCTGGCCTCGGGGAACCGCGAACTCGACAAGGACATTTCCTGCCCCTGCGAATACCGCGAGGCGGACGTGGCTGAATACGGCAGCTGCTACTGCGGCCTCTACGTCTCAAAGGAATTCAACGAAGGCGCCATCCCTCAGCAGACCGTTCCTGAACGGCGGGACCCGGAAAAGCTGATGGCGGGCCTTCTTTTCGAGGAATGATCGCAATCGCCCGGCGCACCGACCTCGGCGCCGGGCTTGGAGCAAGCCATGCGCGAACAGGTCGAGAAGGCGCTTGACACCGTGCGGCCCATTCTGCAGGCCGACGGCGGCTACGTTGAACTGGTGAACATTTTGCCGAGCGGCATTGTACAGGTGCGCATGACAGGGGCCTGCAAGGGCTGTCCCATGGCGCAGATGACACTCAAGAGCAGCATCGAGCGCGCCGTCAAGAAGATGGTCCCGGGCGTCAAGGCCGTCGAAGCCGTTTAGCCAAGCGATTTGCACGGCCGGATCATTCCGCCTGCGTATTTCCATCACAACATACATCCCGCACCCGGTTCCAAACGGACCGATCTGCGGAATCAACCGGCGCCTTGCGCCGTTTTTTCGGAAAAAGCACCATGACACAGATCGTGACCCGATTCCCCCCCAGTCCCACGGGGTATCTGCATATCGGAGGCGCCCGCACGGCGCTGTTCAACTATCTCTATGCCCGCCAGAGCGGCGGCAAGTTCATCCTGCGCATCGAGGACACGGACCAAGCCCGCTCCACGCAGGAGATGACCGATGCCATCATTGACGCCATGCACTGGCTGGGCCTTGATTTCGACGAAGGGCCCTTCTTCCAGAGCGAGCGCGGCGACCTTTACAACAGTCACGTGGACAAGCTCCTGGAATCGGGCAAAGCCTATTACTGTTCCTGCACATCCGAAGAAGTGGAGGCCATGCGCGAGACAGCCCGCGCGGCAGGTCTCAAGCCCAAGTACAACGGCAAGTGCCGCGAACTGGGCCTTGGGCCCGGACCGGGCCGGGTGGTCCGCTTCAAGACACCGCTGACGGGCAAGGTCATCTTTGACGATATCATCAAGGGCCCCATTGCCTGGGACGTGCAGGAAATGGACGACTTCGTCATCCGCCGGGCTGACGGCTCCGCCATCTACCAGATGGCCGTGGTCGTGGACGACGCGGAAATGGGCGTGACCCACGTCATCCGCGGCGATGACCACCAGAACAACACGCCCAAACAGATCCTCATCTACGAGGCCCTGGGCTGCCCCCTGCCCAAGTTCGGGCATGTGCCCATGATTCTCGGGCCCGACAAGAAGAAGATGAGCAAGCGCCACGGCGCGACTTCAGTCATGATGTACAAGGATCTCGGGTACCTACCCGAGGCTATGCTCAGCTATCTGGTGCGCCTGGGCTGGTCCCACGGTGACGATGAACTCTTCACCATGGACGAACTGCTGGAAAAATTCTCTCTGGCCGGGCTTGGCAAATCGGCCTCGGTCTTCGACATGGACAAACTCAACTGGACCAACAGCCACTTCATCAAGACCGGAGATGTGCCGAGGCTGGCAAACCTGCTGGACGAAATGATCAGGCAAAACACGGACTTTGAACCTGCCCAGGACTACCTTGAGGCCATTGTGCCCCTCTTCCAGTCCCGGGCCAAGACTCTCAAGGAAATGGCGGAGCAGGCAACCTTCTTCCTGCACGACGCGCAGAGCCTGCCCTATGACGAGGCGGCCGTGGCCAAGTTCCTCACACCCGAAATCCGCGAGCATCTGAAGGTTCTGGCGCAGCGCATGGAAACCCTCGAAAGCTTTGACCACAAGGGCCTGGAAGAGATGACCCACGCCTACCTCGAAGAAACCGGCCTCAAATTCAAGGCGCTGGCCCAGCCCATCCGCGTGGCCATCACCGGCACGACCATGAGCCCGGGCCTGTTCGAAACCATGGAGGTCCTCGGGCGCGAGCGCACCCTGGAACGCTTCCGCAAGGCCCTGACTTTATAGCGATCGGCCCGGGAAACCGGGCCCTTTCATGACCTGCCGGGCAGGTCCATTTCGTCCATTTCGCCCATAAGGTCCACCCCATGTACGACTATCAACAAAACCACATCTACACAGCCCAAGTGGCGGACGGCATTGAGGACCTGGCTCAGACCGAACTTGAGGAGCTTGGAGCCACGGACTGCGTGCGCGGCTTTCGCCACGTGCACTTCACGGCTTCGCCCGAGGTCATGTACCGCATCGTCTACCGCGCGCGGCTGATTTCTCGCGTACTCGCTCCGTTGACCCGCTTCCCCTGCCCCACGGATCAGGCCCTGTACAAGACGGGCACGAGCCTGCGCTGGTCGGACTTCCTGACCCCGGACCAGACCTTTGCCGTGTTCGCCAATGTCTCCAAAAGCGCTATCGGCCATTCGCAGTATGCGGGACTCAAACTTAAAGACGCCGTGGCGGACTGGTTCCGGGACCGCAAGGGAATCCGACCCAGCGTGGATCCGCGAGATCCGGATCTGTGGCTACATCTGCATATCCACGAAGACGTGGCTACCATCAGCGTCGATGTCTCCGGCGGATCCATGCACCGGCGCGGCTATCGCGTGCAGGGCGTGGAGGCGCCCATGAACGAAACCGTGGCGGCGGCGGTGATCCGCATGAGCGGCTGGGACGGCACATCGCCCCTCGTGGACCCGCTTTGCGGCTCGGGCACCATCCTGTGCGAAGCGCTCATGCATGCCGCCGGGATCCCGGCCGGACTGTTGCGACAAAAATTCGGATTCCAGCGTCTGCCCGATTTCAAGCCCCGGATCTGGGAGCAGGAACTCGCCGCCGACAGCGCAACCGTTCTTGAGCCCAAACTGCGCGGCAGTGACATCGATCCGGCTGCGGTGGAAGCCACGCGCCTCAACCTGTCGCGACTGCCCGGCGGAGAGGACGTGATCGTCGGACGCAGGGATTTTTTTGAGCGGACCGACATGACCGGCACGACCATCATCTGCAACCCGCCCTACGGCATCCGCCTGGGCAAAAGCGAAGACATGGCCCCATGGTTCAAGAAGTTCGGCGATCACCTGAAGCGGAACTGCGCGGACTCCACGGCCTATGTCTACTTCGGGGACAGGCAGTGGCTCAAGTGCATCGGCCTCAAGCCGGAATGGAAAAAACCGCTCAAGAACGGCGGCCTCGACGGCCGCCTGGCCAAGTTCGTCTTGTATTGACCCCGCTCCAAGTGAGCGCGTATTTCCGACTCCTCCTGTTGACAGATTACTTTCATTGATTCACGTTGCGCTATATTCCAATTTCCTCGCCCTGCCGGCTTCTGAAGGTCGGACAGGCGCGCGAATTAGCAACCATGTTCCATACATTAAAAGAGGAGGCTTGTATGATCTTCGTGCTCCCGGATCTTCCTTACGCCAAGGACGCTTTAAGCCCGTGCATCAGCGCCAAGACTTTTGACTTTCATCATGGCAAGCATCACCAACTCTACATTGACAACACCAACAAACTGATCGCGGGCACGGACCTTTACGGAAAAACGCTGCGGGAAATAGTCCTGGCCACGGCGGGCGACCCGTCCAAGGTCGGCATTTTCAACAACGCCGCGCAGGTATGGAACCATTCCTTCTTCTGGCGGTGCATGAGGGCGGGCGGTGGCGGAGCACCCACCGGAGCCGTGGCCGCAGGCATCGACAAGGCGTTTGGCAGCTATGAAAATTTCGCCAAGGCCTTCAAAGAAGCCGGAATGACCCAGTTCGGAAGCGGGTGGGCCTGGCTGGTGGAAAAGGACGGCAAGCTCGAAATCATGAAAACCGCCAACGCCGACACGCCCATGGCCCACGGCGCAAAGGCCCTGCTCACGGCGGACGTGTGGGAACATGCCTATTATCTCGATTATCAGAACCGGCGCGCCGATTTTCTGCAGGATTTTCTGGACAAGCTCGTCAACTGGGACTTTGTCAACCAGCAGTTGTCCAAATAGGACGTCAGGCAACAAAAAAGGCGACCAAGGTCGCCTTTTTTGTTGGAAAGCTGGGAAGCCTAGTTGACCGTGGGTTTGGTCACGGCGCCGGAGCGGATGCACTGGGTGCAGACTTTCATCCGCTTCACTTCGCCGGACTGCAGCTGAGCGCGAACGGCCTGGAGATTGGGCATGAAGCGCCGTTTGGTCTTGTTGTTGGCATGGCTGACATTGTTGCCAACCTGGGGCCCCTTCCCGCAAATATCGCAAACTTTTGACATGACGTCCTCCTAAATAGTGCTTGAATATCTTAAGCTGTCATGGCCTGGCAGCTCCGAGACTTCCGGCCGGCCATGAACATGATTTGCCGCCAGAGGAATTTGCACCCATATATTCGGACGCCGGCAATGGCAAGTAAAAATCCTTGACAGGAAAAAGATTCGCCATATACACGTCCCGATTCGAGGTGCACACATGGTTGAACATTGGATTGGACTGGCAAATCTCCCGGCACAAGGTCGGGAATTTTCATTTGACGACCAGGATGTCTGGCGGAAACTCTGGCAGGAGTTCCACTATGACATGGAGGTTGCCGTTCCGATTTCGGCCAGACTGAGCATCATTCCCCAGCAGGACGGATATCTGATCCAGGGCCGCATTCACGGCGCGGTCAAAACCATGTGCCATCGCTGCCTGGAAGAGGCCGAAGTGGTCCTGGACCACGACTTCGACGGCTTCGAGGCCCACGAGGACGCGGACCTGATCGAAGGGGAACCCAACCACCTGCGCAATTGCGACACAGGTTGGGAGTTGGACTTGGCGGGCCTTTTGTGGGAAGAATTCCTCCTGGCCCTGCCCGAAAAAATGCTTTGCGCCGACACGTGTTTGGGGCTATGCCCGCAATGCGGAAAAAACAGGAACCTGGAATCATGCGCCTGCAGCAGTCCCGGCAGCCAGTCCCCACTGGCCAAAGCGTTGCAAGGTGTTAAAATCAAAACCAATTAGATCGCTGTCAAGATAGAGGTGCCATCATGCCATTGCCAAAGAAGAAAACATCCAAGTCCAGAAGAAACATGCGCCGTTCCCACGACCATGTCGC
>Ga0075011_10001694_pt1 | contig 11900 bp, 10 predicted proteins | sample TARM_MetaG_T_14_FD_72354 | JGI IMG/M metagenome (GOLD analysis project Ga0075011, IMG submission 72354) | Freshwater microbial communities from Pennsylvania, USA, analyzing microbe dynamics in response to fracking - TARM_MetaG_T_14 | ecosystem: Environmental > Aquatic > Freshwater > River...
ATTAAATGATATGTTTAGAGCTTGAGCTTTGCGAAAGCGATATAACATATCATTTAGAGTGAAGCGTTAGCTTCGCTCCCTAATAATTAGAATACATGATAAGACACGATGGGGCTGTTGATACCCCGACTTCATGATCTGTTCTCTTCATGTGAGTACATAGAGATATCTATTCGATTATCAAGAGATCTCCTTGTGGTCTCTTTTTCGTCATGAGTGAATTCCTGGTAAATACAGATATACGTATACCCGGGAGTAAATTATCACATGAGATTTCATGAGTTTAACCAACAACTAGATGAAGCTCCACGTAGTCGATTCAAACAGGCATTACGTGGATTCGCCAGTCGAGTATTCAGTAAGATTCCAGGTGGTCGAGCGAAAGCCCTTAACTGGGCTGCTCGAGCAGATCTCGATGCCACCATCAATAATACATACGAGGAGTTTTCACAGTTCCTTGGTATGCGAGATAAATCATACCGGCAGGCAACTGGTGAAGATCTAAAGGACTTCTTCAAGAAGAAAGGAGTATCATTCAGTAACGAAGGAGAAATTCCTTCTGGTGTGATTCCCCCTAAAGAAATGGACCAGTGGATCACCCGAGTAGTATTTGAAGCTGTCACTGGTATTAAGGATCGTGCTGTATCAACTGGCAGTGAGAAAGAAGTTGAAAAGGCAGCCGGTAACTTATTCGGTACACCAATGGACATTTCAGGCAAGGGTCAAGGTTCAAAAGAAGAGCCATCACCTGAAGAACCATCTGATGATTTCGATATTCAAGATGAACCAGAAGATGTTGAAACGCCATCAGAAGTTCGTGAAGTTCCTGCTCTGGCTCAACATGTTGGAGCCCAGACTGATGATGGTTCATATGTTTATCGTGATGGCACATGGGTGACTGTTCCAGGCGAAGAAGAAGTGCCAGCTGAATCACTTCCTCCTGATGCTGTTGATATCATTAATGGTATTGCTTCAGCTGGTTCACCTGAAGATCTACCAGCTGGCACGCTTGTTTATACTTCGTCTGGTAAGAAGATCGAGTGGGATGGTTCAAGCTGGACTTCTGGCGGTAAGACCATTGGTGACAAGGACTACCAGGTTCTCATGAGTCATATTCTTGGTTCTGAGAGTGAAGAGTCGAGTGATGATGCTGGCCCAATGGAAAGTGTGGTTATTGAAGGCAGCGACGGCAACCGCTATTACTGGGCAGGTGCTCAGTGGATCAACGTCGAGAATAACCGCATGGCAAAGCGTGACATTTCTCGTGAGCTAGCAGCAAATGTCCCTGATCGTGTTGAGTCAAGTGACGACCTACCACGTGGTCTCCAAGTTCGCATGGATGATGGCACTGTCTATGAATGGCGTGGTGCCCAGTGGATCAACCCATCAAACAACCGCATTGCCAAGAAGTCAGTACAACGTGAAATTTATGACAAGGTACTCATGCAATCAGAAGGTGAATGATCCAGTCATGACATGGGCGGGGATTTACCCCGCCCAGTCTGTCTTAGTAGAATGGCAAACCAGAAGACTTTGTGACTTCCAAGTTTTCCTTTACTATGTCACCTATAATCTGTCGCTCTTCAACACTCAGAGTATAGGCTTCATTTAAGTTCATGCCACCTCGCATGTACCAGGAGAGTTTGAAGACTTCCTTCTTAATCGCCTTCTGTTCCCTCTCCATTTTGTCTACTTCTGTCAGGATCTCATCCACACTCCAGGATAAGATCCTTATCCGAAAAAATTTGCTTGGTCAAACGTAATCGGAACCTCAAAGGTTTCTGGCGCGCCTTCCTTGATTTCTTCTTCTGTTGCTTGAGCTTGCAGTGGTTCAATCTGGAACTTCTCACGTTGTTTTTCCAGATGGTCCGTAACAGTCTTGAAGAAATCCTTGTCAGTGTTTTCAATGAACTCGTTGATGTGATCACGATTGGTAACTGTCTCGTCACCAATCTGAATCGCATGTACACTCTTCGACAGAACACTGATAGTCACATCAGTCAACTTCTTGAAACTCTCGTTGAACTTGGCTAGTTTTTCAGAGTCTGGAATGGTCTGGTCATTGACTACTTTGAAGATGCGCTGTTCCTCAAATGTCTTGAGACTTGTGTCGGTAAACTCACGGTATGTCAGTGGTCTGATTTTGACTTTCAAGTCACCCACATCTATATCCGAGTTGAACTGTGATGTGACAAGTTTGTTCAGCAATTGACGTAGATCAACTTCAAAATCACGCTCGTTTCCGGAACCTGGAACTTTGGTTTCAATGGTTAGGGTGTCGCCATATGTTGCGATTCGGATAGCAATGAGAACAGCATCAAGGTCAATGCTGGGCATCTGCCAGGGATCTTTGATGGCGGGAACACAACTCTTGATGACATCCACAGTTGCCTGACCGTTCAAGAGAGCATCAGGAGTTTTCATTGACAGCTCGTCTTTTGCGGTCATCGCCATGACTGGCAGTTCACCGTTCTCTGGAAAGTCAATAGAACCAGGAGGGTAGAAATTTCCACCGCTGGGCAGTGTGATGAATACTTTTGGTTGACGAAAATAACCCGATAGTGGGTTTGGTGATACTTGGTCCACAGACTACTCCTAGTAGTTGATAAATACATAAAAGGGTTTTGTCCCTATATTTATCATTGGGATTTATAATGGTCGATCAAGTTGAAATTTCCAACGTAGGCAACTTCAGTGGAGTTTATGGTGTAGCCAGTGAACTCACTCTTGAGCGCCTTGCTGATACCATGGACAAGATGGCGAAGCAACAGGGAGCTGATGGCGCCGCCACGGTTAAGAAACTCAAGGAACTAAATCAAGAACTTGAGAATGGCATCAACGTATCGACCAAATACCATGACGCGATAAGCCAAAATACGGAACAAGTAGAAGAAAATACGGGGGCAGTCGAAGAGAGTACTGATGCACATAGAACCCTGGCTGATACCATGCTGGGTGTCTTCATGGGCGCATTGGGCACAGTTTCGGGAAGCCTAAAGGGATTAACCAGTGAGCTAGTTTTTGGCGGGGACCGAGTATCAGACTTCGCCCAACACATGCCAATGATTGGTGAAGTCCTGGAACCAGTCGCTGGGTACCTAGATGATACTTTTTCCATGTTCCGGGATCTATCGAAAGTTGGTGGTACCCTTGGGAACGATTTGATGGAATTCCGTAGGTCAACTGCTGAAATGTATCTGACCATGGAAGAGTTCACCACCTTCATGCGTGACAATTCAGACAGGATTGCTGCATATGGTGGTTCAGTCACTGAAGGTGTTCGTGACCTTCGTGAACTTAATGGAGCACTTGGATCCCATCGTGAAGATCTTCTAAACATCGGAATGACGTATTCCGATATGAACGATGCCCTGAGCCATTACATGTATCTCAACCGTGTTAACAGTCGAACTGAACAACGCGAACGAGAACTACAGGCAGAAGCTGCTGCTGAGTACGCAAAAACCCTGAATCAGTTGACCAAATTAACTGGTCAGGACGTCAACACAATGCGTGAACGGATAGCTGAAGAACAACGTGACATTGCTATCCAACGCGAACTTTCTAAAATGACTGAGGGTGAAAGGCGAGCTTGGCAACAATCATATGCTACTATTTCATCAATCAGTTCAGAAGCTGGCGAGGCCCTTCGACAAATGCTTCTGGGTCAGAGTCCACTAAGTGAGATGTCCAGAGTATTCGCAAGTCTTGCTCCCGAAGCCCGAGACGCCCTACAGCAACTTACTAACGATATTATGTCAGGTGAGATTGATCCAAATGATGCTGGTGCCATCCGAAAGAGAAGCCTGGATGCACTGGGCGACATGATGGAGGGGCTCGGACAATCCGGACAACGACTCGAAGATGTGCTGGCGGCGGTTTCAGCTTCTGGTGGTGAGATAACGGGTGCGCCTGCTCTGTTTGCAGAACTGCTCAATAACTTAAATCAGGACATGTCGCAGTTCTTCACTAACGGAGTGTTTGACCGTAAAAAATACGATGAACTGATTGAAACGGTCAATGATGAACAGAAATCGAGAGCAGAGACCACCGGAGCACTTGCTGAGTTTGATCAGGCATTAAAGAGTCTCCGACAGACTATAAAAATTGGCATCATTGATTCCGGAATCATCCAATCATTCGCGGGTGGAATTCAATACATATCTGACTATCTAAACTCAGAAGAATTCAAAAGTGCATTCAAAGATGTTGTTGATCAGATAACAAATGTAACCAATGCGTTTTCTGATCTTATGTCAGGAGACGTTGGGTTTGGTCAACTCGGCGATGCTATATACGACGCCATCACAAACGACAACGTGACTAAAGCTATCGGGATCGGGTTTGCTACTGCCCTAGGCTCGGCGGCGGTCATCGGAGGTATCTCAAAAGCGATCGGATCCATATTCACCAGAGGAACAGGAGCCGCAGGTGGAGCTGCCGGCGGGGTAATTGGTGGTTTGGGGCAAGGTTTAGGCAAGGGTATTAAAGGCGTCAGCACCGGTCTAATGGTCGCCGGTCGAGGAGCTAAATGGATCACACTTGGTGCGGCGGCTATTGCTGGTGCCATTGCCATAATCGGTGGCGGCATTGCAGGCGCCGCCTGGTTAACAGGCAAGGCGTTCCCAACACTTGCTGACGGTCTAGAAAGAATGAGTGAATTAGACGGTGAACGACTTGAACGTGTGGGCAATGGCATGAAGAACTTTGGTCTTGGGCTTGCCGCGTTCAGTGGGGGAACCGCAGCGAAGAACATAAGTGACACAATGAGTCTGGTTGCGGACGGGGTCTATTCGCTATTCGGAAAAGAACGTGAAGATGCATTTGACAAGTTGATTAAGTTCACATCAAAAGAAGTGAACATGGACAGACTCGAAAACAACGCAAAGTCACTGGTTATGTTCACTGAGACAATGAACCGGTTACCCCGACCGAAATTTACCGAGGCAGTGTCTGAATTTGCCGGAAGCCTATTCGACGGCAGTGGTGACCTTTTTGAAAAATTAAACGAATTCTCTGAATATAGCATTGACCAACAATCAGTTCAAAACCTGGGTAGTTTCACGTCAAAACTTGAAAGATTGTCTGATATTGATCCCGGAAACCTAGGAAACTATACCTCAGCAATACAAGATCTGGTTGAAGCCCTTCGTGAACTTAATGAAGAGCTAAAAGAAGGCGATGTTGGACCATTCGGTGGACGCAGTGGTCCCAATCTGGGCGACCTAATTCAGAACATAAATAACACTAGCACAGCAAGTTCAGAAGGCATGGACAGAGTATCCACGCTGCTAAACGAACTACTGACAGTAATCAGAAGCGACACTGAAATATCGCGGAAAATTGAAAAGAACACACGTTCGATCCAGACAACTAACTTGGTCAGAAACCCCAGCTCATTCTAACAGGAAACAGATTTAAATGTCTTGGAAGAAGCACTTTTCTCCAGTAAATGCCAAAAATAATGTTGATGGTGTAAATTCGCCGTTCAGCAACGCCAGTTCTGGACGAGCAGGTCCAGCTTCAGCTAACTATTCCAGCTTCCTGCCAGACGTTTATGCCGGTGCACCAAACCGCATTGACCGGTATGGTCAGTATAATGTGATGGACCAGGATTCAGAAGTTAACGCAGCCCTTGATATCCTAGCTGAATTCTGCACCCAGAAAAACCACACAAACGGTTCTCCATTTTCTGTTGAATATCGCAAAGCATCAACAAACGCTGAAGTCAATATCATCAAGCAATACCTCCAGCAGTGGAGCAAGCTCCAGAAGTTTGAAACTCGAATGTTCAGGATCATGAGGAACATCTTCAAGTATGGAGACCAGTTCTTCATTCGTGATCCTGAAACTTACAAGTGGCTTCATGTTGATCCAGCAAACGTCACATCGGTAATCGTCAACGAAAGTGAAGGTAAGATTCCGGTTCAGTATAAGATTCAGAATATTAACTTCAACTTCGTCCATGGGATTGCAACAACTCCTCATGAAACCAGCAACACTCGTGGACCTGTTGGTATCCAATATACTCCACCTGGTGGTTCTGCAACCACGTCAGGACAGCCAGTGAATAGTTCATTCACTGCAAGTCGTTTCAGTAATGGTCAGGATGAGTATGTAATTGACGCAGAGCATGTTATTCATCTTAGCTTGTCTGAAGGATTGGATAACAACTTCCCATTCGGCTCAAGCCTACTGGAAACGATCTACAAGGTATATAAGCAGAAAGAACTCCTTGAAGATGCCATCATCATCTACCGTGTCCAACGTGCTCCAGAACGCCGGGTCTTTTACGTTGACGTGGGTAATATGCCCCCTCACCTGGCAATGTCATTCGTTGAACGGGTGAAGACTGAGATCCACCAGCGCCGTATTCCAAGTTCTACTGGTGGTGGACAGAACCTTATTGACAGTTCGTATAATCCACTTGGCATCACTGAGGATTATTTCTTTCCGGCTTCTGCCGAGGGGCGTGGGTCAAAAGTTGAGACACTCCCCGGTGGCTGTTTTGCCATGGACACAAACGTATCACTTCTTGATGGCAGGGAACTCTCCATTCGTGAAATCGAAGAGGAGATGAATGATGGTAAAACTCTCTGGACATATTCATGCGAACCTAAGACTGGCAAAGTTGTTCCTGGTCTAATTTCATGGGCGGGTGTCACCCAAGAGTCAGCCCAAGTAATGAAGTTGACTCTAGACAATGGTGAGGAGATCATCTGTACCCCTGATCACAAGTTCCCACAATACGGAGAAGATTTTAAAGAAGCTAGGGATTTTGAAGTTGGTGACAGTTTGATCGAGTCAGAAACAAGTACTTACACTTTCGAGTATGACGAAGAGAAGGACGAATGGACTTCAGATGGTATTGAAAATGAAGGTGACGTGAAGATTTCCGATATTGAATATTTGGATGATCCAATTCAAGTCGGAACCCTGACTATTGACCAGGATGAAGTATACCACGACTACCACACATTTGCTCTGGCAGTTGGTGTATTCACCAAAAACTCGCAGATTGGTGAGATTGATGATCTCCAATACTTCACAAACAAACTGGTACGTGGTCTGCGTATTCCTTCCAGTTACCTACCAACAGGTGCTGACGATTCATCCAGTCAGTTTAACGATGGCAGGGTGGGAACCGCATATATCCAGGAACTGCGATTCAACACATATTGTGAACGGCTACAGTCCCTAGTAACTGAAGAGTTCGACCAGGAATTCAAACGATTCCTCCTAGGAAAGGGAGTGAACATTGACACGTCAATGTTTGAGTTGAAGTTTCATCCTCCCCAGAACTTTGCAGCTTACCGTCAGAGTGAAGTTGACAACGCACGAGTTGGCACATACTCACAAATGCAGGCGATCCCGTTCATCTCCAATCGCTTCGCACTCAAGCGTTTCCTGGGTCTCACTGAAGAAGAGATTGCGGAAAACGAGCGCCTGTGGCTTGAAGAGAACGAAGACGACGTAAATGTCGGAAACGATCCATCTGCTGAGATGCGTGACGCTGGTGTGTCGGCAGCCGGTATTGAGAGTGATCTTGGAAATCTTGAAGACGAGATGGACATGGGTGAAGAGCCAATGGACGGTGGAAACCTAGACGATATTGAAACTACAACTGATCAGACAGTTGGACCATCAGGGAGTGGACAAGGACAGTAATTATGATTCTACGTGAATTCTTCTACAAAGACGAAGAGACTGGTGAATTTGACGATGACAAGCGGTATGATCCCGTTCATGACAAATTGTCAACACTTGAACGCGGTGACACCCGCAAAACCAGACTCAGCCTCAAACAGATCAATCGTGTTCGGCGTGCTAGTGAAGCACAAGAAAAAGAGCGCAGAAAAGAACTTGATTCAGTAAAACGCATGTATTCAGCGGCGAGCAATTCAGAAGAAGGATTGTAAATGTCCACGGCTTTTGTCATTGGAAATGGGGTCAGCAGGACGCCGGTCCCCATTGAACGACTGAAAGATCATGGGACAGTGTATGGATGCAATGCCCTGTATCGTGATTTTACTCCTGATCATCTGGTTGCAGTTGATGAAAAGATGCTGAAGGAACTGGATAAGACTGAATGTTCTTGTCCCATCTGGACATATTATAAAGATCACAGGAAGAAGAAGCCATATCAATTCTTCCCTGAAAAACTTGGATGGAGTTCAGGTCCCAGTGCTTTAAACTTATCCACCATTCATGGTCACTCCGTGGTGTACATCTTGGGCTTTGACTATTCAGGTATCGACCGAAAGATAAATAATATATATGCCGGAACCAATAATTACCGTGGAAAGGACAGCATTCCAACCTACTACAGAAATTGGTTATGGCAGACCCAGAAAGTTATCGGGGACAATCCAGAAGTGAAATTCATTCGCGTGATTGACGAAAACTGTCTGGGACCAAACAGTTTTAGTGGTCTGGGCAATCTCAGCCATGAATCTGTAAGTAGCTTCCTGGAAAAGGTTCAAAACGGGCGATTTTGAGCCCTTTTCTGGGTGGTTTTATAAACTACGCATAAATACTGTATATAAACGGTTCAATGTAAGAGCGATTACGGGAGTTTACAATGGCTGATATGAACAAGTTCGAAGAAATGCTTGAGCGTCTTATTAACGAAGACCGCCAGGGCGCAGAAGAACTATTCCACGATATCGTGGTTGAGAAATCACGTAGCATCTACGAATCTCTTCTGGATGACGAAGAGTCCGAATACGACTTCGAAGAAGCTGAAGATGTTGGTGGCGATGCAACTGACGATCTGATGCGTGATCTTGGTCTTGAAGACGAAGGCGAAGAAGATGATTCAGAAGTTGACATGGATCTCGACGTTGACGCAGAAGGCGAAGACGACGAGGAAATGGAAGACCGCGTTGAAGATCTAGAAGACGCCCTCGACGATCTCCGTGCTGAATTCGAAAAACTAATGGCTGACGAAGACGGCGAAGAGGAAGATTCCGAAGAAGACGAAGAGTGGGATGACGAGTCTGAAGAGTCTGACGAAGAAGATTCCGAAGAGGATGAAGACGAAGAGCAGACAGACGGCGAGCAAATGCGCGAGTACGTTGAAAAGGTTGCTCCTGCCAAGATGGGCGACAGTGGTTCCAACACTAAGTCCGCTGTAGCCGGCAAGAACGACATGGGCGGCACCACTGACAACATCGCACGCGATGACACTGAAGAAGGCGGCGCAAAAGTCAAGCAGCCCAAGACCCACGATGCAGGCAACGTCAACAAGCCAGGCGCCAAAGCATCCAAGAGCCTCAAGAGCCAGAATACTGGTCATGGCGCTGAGAAGAAGGGTGCAGGCGAAGGTGCTGACAACAAAACCTCTACCGTTGGCTCCAAAAAGCAGAAGTAAGACACGCTAAATACATATAGCACGCAAGGAGTCGCAATGAGAAAGGTACTACAAGAATTTCTTCCACAGGCACAGAGCAACTATGTTGTTGAAGCCAAAGAAGAATTCGATTCTCAAGGTAATAAGAATGGTAAGAGTCTGTACCTCTCTGGTATTTGCATCCAAGGTGGTATTAGGAACGCCAATCAGCGTGTCTATCCAGTAAATGAAATTCAGCGTGCGGTTGACCATGTTAAAGAACAACTGTCAATGGGTTATTCAGTAGTGGGTGAAGCAGATCACCCACAGGGTCTGAATATTAACCTTGACCGTGTGAGTCACATGATCACTGACATGTGGGTTAACGGCAGTGATGGTTATGGTAAGATGAAAATCCTGCCAACCCCCATGGGTCAACTGGTACAGACTATGCTGGAGAGCGGGGTTAAGTTGGGCGTCAGCTCACGTGGTTCAGGCAATGTTAAAGAAGATGGCAGCGGTGAAGTTTCAGACTTTGAGATCATCACAGTTGATGTTGTTGCCCAGCCAAGTGCTCCTGGTGCGTATCCAACACCAATTTACGAACACCTGATGAATACCCGAGGTGGAATGAAGGCTTTTGAAGTGGCTCAGGCGACACGCAATGATCCACGTGCCCAAAAGTACCTCAAAGAATCGTTGATAAATATTATCAACAAGCTCCAGTGAACTAGGAGAACGATATGATCGATGCACTGAAGAATCTCTTTGAAAACGATGTTGTTTCCGAAGATGTCAGGGCACAAATCGAAGAGGCTTGGGAAGCTAAGGTCAAGGAGAACAAGCAACAGGCAGTTGCTGAACTCCGTGAAGAGTTTGCTCAGAAGTATGAATACGACAAGCAAACCATGGTGGAAGCCATTGACCAGATGCTATCCGAGCGCCTAGCAGAAGAGATCCAGGAATTTTCCGAAGATCGTCGTCAGCTCTCAGAAGCCAAAGCAAAATACGCCAAGGCAATGCGTGAGAACGCTGAACTACTGCAAGGCTTTGTGGTTGAACAACTACAAACTGAAATCGAAGAACTGCGCCAAGATAAAAAGGCTATGGAAGCTAAGCAATCCAAGCTGGAAGATTTTGTCGTGGAAGCCCTGTCCAAGGAAATCTCGGAGTTTTACGAGGACAAGAAAGACCTCACGGAAACAAAAGTCCGTCTGGTAAGTGAAGCAAAGTCTCAACTTGATAAGGCTAAAAAGTCTTTCATCAAGAAGAGCGCCCAAGCAGTTTCAGAGACTGTGGATTCTGCACTACGCGGTGAAATCGCGCAACTGCATGAAGACATTGAAGCTGCACGGAGAAACGACTTCGGTCGTAAAATCTTCGAGGCGTTCGCAGCCGAATACAGCACTTCCATGCTAAATGAGAAGGGTGAAGTTGCACGTCTTATGAAGGTACTGTCCACTAAGGACCAGCAACTTGCTGAAGCGAAGGCTCAAGAAGCCCGAGCACGGAAACTGGCTGAGTCAGTAAAGCACGAAAAGCAACAACTGACTGAATCAGTACGCCGTAAAGAAATCATCGATGATCTAACAGGTGCCCTCGGACGCCATGAACGTGAGATCATGATGGACTTGCTTGAGACGGTTCAAACAGATCGACTTCAAGTTCAATTCAACAAATATCTTCCAAGTGTTATCGGCGGTGAGAAACAGCAGAGCAAGAAGGCTCTTACTGAATCCACTGAAGTAACCGGTAACCGCGAAGCACATCAAACTACTGACGACTCAAACGTTGTTGACCTACGTCGTCTAGCTGGATTAAATTAAGGAGAATATGATGTCAGAACTACTAGAAAGTCGCTGGCAAGAGACGAAGACTGCCCTTCTGGAAGGTCTTCAGGGTAACAAGCGCAGTGTAATGGCAACCACCCTGGAAAACACCCGCAAGTATCTTGCAGAAAGTGCAACTGCTGGTGCCACCAGTGCTGGTAACGTGGCAACCCTCAACCGTGTAATTCTACCGGTTATCCGCCGTGTTATGCCAACTGTTATCGCTAACGAGCTAGTTGGTGTTCAGCCAATGACTGGTCCTGTTGGTCAGATCCACACCCTACGTGTTCGCTATTCCGACACTGTTGGCGGTGCTACTCCAACCAACGCCGGTGAAGAAGCTCTCAGCCCATTCAAGATTGCTGAGCAGTATTCCGGTAACGAAGGCGATCCCGGTCGTCCTGCTCCAACTAGCCAACTCGAAGGTGAGGCTGGTAACCGTCTAAGCATCCAGATCCTCAAGCAGACTGTTGAAGCCAAGACTCGTAAGCTCAGCGCCCGCTGGACTTTCGAAGCTGCTCAGGACGCACAGTCACAGCATGGCATTGATGTTGAAGCTGAGATTATGGCTGCCCTGGCTCAGGAAATCACCGCAGAAATCGATCAGGAGATCCTAACCTCCCTGAACGCTCTGGCTGGTACTCCTGCTGAAACCTACGACCAGGCTGCTGTTTCCGGTACTGCTACCTTCGTTGGTGATGAGCACGCTGCACTGGCTGTTCAGATCAACCGCGTTAGCA
>Ga0075011_10001696_pt1 | contig 11892 bp, 11 predicted proteins | sample TARM_MetaG_T_14_FD_72354 | JGI IMG/M metagenome (GOLD analysis project Ga0075011, IMG submission 72354) | Freshwater microbial communities from Pennsylvania, USA, analyzing microbe dynamics in response to fracking - TARM_MetaG_T_14 | ecosystem: Environmental > Aquatic > Freshwater > River...
GATCACGGTATCGATCACGTTGAATTCTTCGTAGGCGAACTGATCCTGGCGCAGTTTGCCCAGGCGCACGTTCGGCTCGAGCATCACCTGGCCGGCCGACGGCTCCAGATCGGCGCCGAGAATCTTCATAAAGGTCGACTTGCCGCAGCCGTTGGCGCCGATCAGGCCGTAGCGGTTGCCATTGTTGAACTTGACGGAAACGTTCTCGAACAGCGGCTTGGCGCCGAACTGCATGGTGATGTTAGCGGTGGAAATCAAAGGGCTTACCTATCAGTAGCTGAGGTGTGCTGCTTGGAAAGAGATAGCGCTTCATGCCTAATCTGCCCGGCACTAAGCAAGGCAACTGAGCCGGCGCGCAGGCGCGAGGCCAACACCCAGCCGGCAGATAGCCGCTAAGGCTGATGAAGCATGGGTGGGCGTGTCGGTATCGTGACGCCGGGGCTCGGAATGGCGTCAGGTGCGCAATGGTAACACTTGGAGCCTGCAACTTCAGCTCTGCCGGTATTTTGCCCCGAGCAGCCGATTTCCTAGATACGTGGGCGCAGTTTCAGTTCCGGCGTGGGCTTGGGGGCGCCTGTGGCGGGGTGGCTGTCCGGGTGTTGCTCGATCAGCTGGGTGATCTCCCGCAGTTTGCCGAGCATGGCCTGGGCCAGCCCGGCCTGGGTGCGATACAGGCCGGTGTCCGGATTCTGTTGCAGGTCACTCAGGCCTTTGAAGGCATAGCTGTAGCGCTTGGCATCGGCAGTGAAGAAACGCTGGTAAGCCTGCACCGGTTGGCCCCAGGTCGAGGCCGAAGGTGGGGCGTCTGGGCAGCGCGGCATGGAAGAAATGGATGGGGAAGTTGGAGTTTATGCCTCCATCGGAGAACCAGCAGCGTCGATCACCGGCAGATCATCGGGTAATGGCAGGCGCAGGTAGCCATCACTGCGCGCCTCGCCGGGGCGCTGGCGTGCACTCATCCAGGCCACTACGCGATGCGGGAAAAGCCGCGCGAATTCCTCCCGGCGAAAATGGAACTGATTGTTCTCGCGTACCTGCTCGTCGTCACGAAACGGCAGGCGGAATGGGCGCGCCATGCTCAGGCATGCGGTCATCACCTGCAGATCGATGCCATGTGCGCGCAGGTCGCCGAAGGTCAATGGCCGCTCGCAGTCGAGATGTGCAGCCCGAGCCGCGCAGTATTCGCGCTGGCCGCTGAGCTGGTCGAAGTACTGCGTCAGCCAACTGGTCAGGACTTCATCCGGCGCCTCGTCATTGGCCTCTGGCATGCCGCTGCACAGGCCGAAACCGTTCATTGGTAACTCACGCAAGGCGATCATGGCCAGGCGGACGATCACGGCGAATACGCCACCCAGCGACGCGAACAGCAAGACCCAGACCCAAACCAGCACATTGGCGCTGCTGGCAGCGCTCCACCACTGGGGGGGGCGGGCCAGCAAGGCACCGGTCAGGGCAGTGAAGCTGCGCCGTTTGAGCATGATCTGCAATGGAGCGAACAGCCGTACGCCGGGACTTTTGTCTTTGTTTTGCAAAATGGCGATGAAGGTATCGAACAGCGTGCGTATGACCGGGTTCGGTCTGAACAGCGCCAGCAGCTTGGTACCATGGCCACTTGCTGCGGGCAGGCAGAGGTGTGCCGGCAGTCGTTCGATGGCGGTGAAGCCGCCAGGGTCGTTGCCGAGTTCACCGTGCTGGTAACGCTGACGCCCCAGCTCGGCGGCAGCGGCTGCTGCTGCAATGGCACCTGCGCTGGTGCCACTGATGCTGCGCAGACGAAATGCCTTGGCGATCTCGGTAATGGCCAGCGGGTAGACGATGCCGCTGGTGATACCGCCTTTCATGATCAGGTCGCATTCCCTGGCGAATACCGCCTGGCGCGAATCGCTCAGTTACTGCTCCTTGTCATCATGTCGAATGCTGGCGCTGGCATGATAGAAGTCTTTGCAGGCGATCTGCCGGTATCGCCGGATGCATATGCAGGCAGTGGTGCCAGCCGAGGCACCCCGGTTTGGCGCGCTTACGCTTCGTCTGTGGCTGCTGGCAAATTGCCTTCCCGTCACCATGCGTCTAGCATTCGTTTCTTGTACATGCGCCAGGCTTTGCCGTTCGCACAGATGAAAGCATGTACGCAGAGGCCATTGCCTTGGTGCTAGGCTCCTCATAGGGATTGTTCAATTAGCGGGAATCCATGGTCGCGACCGTTATCCTCGGCATGCTCTGCGTGTATCTGCTGTGCTTTTCCGTGATGTTTTTGCTGATCAGCACACGGCTCAGTGGCAGGACAATGGGCATGGAAGTCTTTGCCCTGGGCAATCTGCTGCTCGGCATTGCCTATATCCTGCAATTGAGCATTGGCCCGTCGGAGTGGGGGCTGCTCAGTGTGGTCAATCACACGCTGACGCTCAGCGCTCCGGTGGCCTATGTGCTGGGCGCGCTGCGTTTCTTTGGGCAGTCCACAGCATTGGTGCAGCCATTATTGGGGTTGGCGCTGGTCTATTCGTTGCTCCAGGTACTGGTGCAGTATGGGTTTGGCAGCGAGGCGCGCCATGCGATGCTGGCTGCTGTGTGTACGACGTTGTTCATGGCCATGACGTTCACCCTGCTGTACGGCGTGCGTACCTTTGCCCGCGACCTGCGTATCGAGATGGTTGTCTTTGCCCTGCTGATCGGCGGTCTGGGCGTGCTCAACGCCATGAAGTTTATGAAGATTATCGAGCTCGGTTTACCGGCGCTGGATATGAGCAGCATTTTCCAGAAGGTGTTCTACATCTACATGTCGTTCCTGGCGACGGTGTTGCCGCCCTGCGTGATATGGCTGGTGCTGTGTCGCCTCACCGATGACTTGCGTGCACTGGCCGCCCATGACCCATTGACCCGCCTGCTCAATAGGCGTGGCCTGATGGCGGCTCTGGAGCAGTACTTCCGCGCGCGCACGGCTGTCGCTGCCTACCTGCTTATCGTCGATGTCGATCATTTCAAGGGCATCAATGACACCTACGGCCACAAAGTCGGCGATCTCATTTTGAGTCGCGTCGCCCAAGTTCTCAAAGCCTGCGCGCGCCAGGGCGACCTGATCTGCCGGCTCGGTGGTGAGGAATTTGTGGTCATCGCGCTGGCTACCGACAAGGCCGGAGCCCTGCAACTGGCCGAACGCATACGTGACGCGATCGAGCAGGGGGAAGTGCTGCAAAGCGGCTTGCAGCAGGGGATTCGCTGTACGGTAACCGTGGGTGTGTCAGACCGTTTCAGCAGCGCGCAAGCATTCGACGAGCGTTTGCAGGAGGCCGATACGGCGCTGTATTGGGGCAAGACGCATGGACGCAACAGGGTGGAGTGGGGCGGCGTGCCGGCGGCTTAGCCGTGCGCCGACAGGCCAGGTGTGGCGTTGTCCTGTTGCAGGAGTCCGCTCCTTCCGATGGAGGCCTTGCGGCTGGCGTGGGCGTGGCGCTTGGCGAATAATCCGTGGCCCGTCGTACTCGATCAGCAGGGATCATCATGAGCGCCACGCAACCGCCCCTCGTTCTGTCCATCCAGTCGCATGTCGCCTGGGGCCATGTCGGCAATGCTGCTGCGGTCTTCCCGTTGCAGCGCCTGGGGTTCGAGGTGCTGCCGATCCATACCGTGCAATTTTCCAATCACACCGGCTATGGCCAGTTCCGTGGCCAGGTGTTCGGTGCCGAGCATGTGCGCGAGGTGCTGCTCGGGCTGCGTGAGCGCGGTGTGCTGCAACGGCTGTCGGCGGTGCTGTCCGGTTACCTGGGCGACGCCGATAGCGGGCGGGTGATTCTCGAGGCCGTGGGCGAGATTCGCCAGCACAACCCCTGCGTGCGTTACCTGTGCGACCCGGTGATGGGCGATGTTGGCAGAGGCGTGTTCGTCAATCCGGCGATTCCTGACTTTTTGCGTGACCAGGCGATGCCTTGCGCCAATATCATCACGCCCAATCAGTTCGAGTTCGAGCTGCTCACCGGCGCGAAACCGGCCAACCTGCAGGAAGCGGTGAAGGTCGCCCGGCAGCTGCGTGGCCGTGGCCCGGATGTGGTGGTGGTCACCAGCCTGGCGACGCCGGATATCGCAGATAGCGAGCTGGGCACCCTGGCCGTGAACGGCGAGGGTGCCTGGCTGGTGACCACGCCGCGGCTGGCCCTGCATCCCCTGCCCAACGGCATGGGTGACGTGTTCTCGGCCACGCTGCTGGGCCGCTTGTTGGCCGGACAGCCCTTGCCGCAGGCGCTGGAGCTGGCGACCGCAACCCTTTACGCACTGGTCGGGCAGACCGCCGAAGGCGCGCGTGATTTGCCACTGGTGGCGGAGCAGGAACAGATCGTGGCGCCGGCCAAGCGTTTCGTCGCGCGTCAGATCAGCAATGGCTGAGGATAGCGCTGTGCGGCGCCGGCCTGTATGGGCTAGACGCGAGAGATTTCCATTTTTGCCCTGCAAGGCCAGGGGCAGATGACCGCTGTTGTGTTGCTTTGGCATGCGTCAGACTCACTTTCATTTCGCTGCATCCATTCGATCAGGAGGTTGTCCATGAACCCCGTTTCCTTCGCGCGTCAGCGCTACACCACCAAGGCCTATGATGCCAGCCGCCAGGTGGAGCAGGCGGTTATCGACGAGTTGCTCGAGTTGCTGCGTCTGTCGCCATCCTCGGTCAACTCGCAACCGTGGCATTTCGTCGTGGCCAGCACCACCGAGGGCAAGGCGCGCCTGGCCAAGGGCGCGCAGGGCGGCTTCGCCTACAACCAGGCGAAGATCCTCAATGCCTCGCATGTGATCCTGATCTGTGTCCGTCGCGATCTCGACGACGCCTATCTGGCCGATCTGCTGCAGCAGGAAGCCGATGATGGGCGTTTCCGTGACGAGGTGGCGCGCACCACCCAGCACAACACGCGGCGCAGCTATGTCGAACTGCACCGTGGCCTGGGCGACATCCCGCACTGGGCGGAGAAGCAGGCCTACCTGGCGCTCGGCACGCTGCTTCTGGGGGCTGCTGCCAAGGGGATCGACGCCACGCCGATGGAGGGCATCGACCGTCAGGTGCTGGACGCCGAACTGGGCCTGGTCGCGCAGGGCTTGAACTGCGTGGTGGCCGTGGCCCTGGGGTATCGCAGTGACAGCGATTTCAACGCCGCACTGCCGAAGTCGCGCCTGCCTGCCGAGCGGGTCTTCACTCACCTCTGAGGTCTGCCTGGGCCAGTGGCATACGCGGCGTCGTCAGCGCAGGCTGGCCCAGCAATTCATCGAGAATATCCAAGCGAAACTGGCGCTGCAGGGTAACGGCGAAGAACTGCTCGGCGATTTCGGGAATCTCGGCATACAGCTGTAGCGCACCGGATTGCAGTTCGTCCTGCACCACCACCGCCGGCAGCAGCGCCAGGTCGCCGGAGTCCCTGGCCAGCAGGCGCAGCATGGCCATGTCGTCGACCTCGGCGCAGATGTCCGGCTGCAGCCCCTGGCTGTCGCAGAACAGTTCGAATTGACTGCGGATATCGCTGCTGCGCCCGGGGACGATCAGGCGGGCCTGCGGCAGGTCGCGCTGCAGCTCGAACTTGCCGGAGCGCGGCGGGCCGACCAGGCATACGCTCTGCCTGTCCAGCAGGCGGCAACGCCACGAGCGTTGGGCATCGCTGCTGACCGCCTGATTGGTCAGCACCACATCGAGATTGTGCAGGGCCAGGCGCTCCAGCAACTCGCCGAGGCTGCCGGATTCCAGGGTGATGCGCAGCTTGCTGCGTCCGAGAAAAGGGCGCAGCAGGTTCTCCTGAAAGTTACGCGACAGCGTGGCCACGGCGCCGATGCGCAGTTGCCGGTTGGCCTGCAGCGCGCCTTGCAGGGTCATCTGCAGTTCATTGCCGAGGGCGAAGATGCTGTCGGCGTAATCCAGCACCAACTGCCCGGCTTCGGTCAGCAGTAGAGTACGCCCGGAGCGGATGAACAGCGCATGGCCGAGCTGCTCCTCGAGGGCGCGGATCTGCGTCGAAAGTGCCGACTGGGCAACGTGCAGCGATTGCGCGGCACGGGTCAGATTGCCTTCCTTAGCCACGGCCCAGAAGTAGTGCAGGTGATGGAAGTTGAGCCGGCGCATGATTTGTTCTCTAAAAAGGAATGTTTGATTCTTATCAATCTATTTTAAATAAATAAAGCACTCCCTGAGACTGGCGTCATCGTTCGTTTCTGGAGATCGCTCATGCTGCCCCTGTCCTCTCAATTGGCCACCTGGCTGCCCTGGCTGTACGCCCTGGCACTGGTGCCGGTGGCACTGTGGCCGGCTCGCCGGACGGCCAGCCTCTGGTGGCCGGGACGCCTGGCTGGGGGAGCCGGCCTGGTGTTGGTGGTGGCCGCGCTGGTACAGGCCGGCCTCGATGACCAGCCGGCCGACCGCCTGGGGCTGGCCATGGCCAGCCTGATCAGTCTGCTGGCACTGGTGATCATCGAGTTTTCCGCACGTTATCTGCAGGGCGAGCCCGGCCAGCGGCGCTACCTGCTGGCGTTGCTCGGCACCCTGGCGGCGGTGGCCATGGTGGTGACCAGTCGCGATTTGTACGCGCTGGTGGCGGCCTGGATCGTTTCCAGCCTGTGTCTGCATCAGTTGCTGACCTTCTACCGCGACCGGCCCATGGCGCTGGTGGTGGCGCACAAGAAATTTCTCGTCAGCCGTCTGGCCGATATCTGCCTGGTGTTGGCCTGCGTACTGCTGGTGCAGGTGGCTGGCAGCAGCGAGCTGGCGCAGATTATCGAGCAGGTGGCGCTGCGGCAGGCTGACGGTGCTGTGGGCTGGGAGCTGCACCTGGCGGCGGTATTGCTGGTGCTGGCGGTGATCCTCAAGTCTGCGCAGTTGCCGGTGCATGGCTGGCTGATCCAGGTGATGGAGGCGCCGACGCCGGTGTCGGCGCTGCTGCATGCCGGGCTGGTCAACTTGGGCGGTTTCGTCCTGCTGCGTTTTGCCCCCTTGCTGTCCGCAGCACCGGTTGCCCAGACCTTGCTGGTGGTTGTGGGGGGGCTGACTGCCGTGCTGGCAGCGCTGGTGATGATGACACGCATCAGCATCAAGGTGCGTCTGGCCTGGTCGACCTGCGCGCAGATGGGTTTCATGTTGCTCGAATGCGGCCTGGGCCTCTATGAGTTGGCGCTGGTGCACCTGTTGGCCCACTCGCTGTACAAGGCACATGCCTTTCTGGCCAGCGGAGAGACGGTGTTGCAGGTGCGCCATCAGGCCTTGCAGGAGCCGCGAGCGGCGCCGGAGCTGTTCTCGCTGCTGCTGGCCCTGGGGCTTGCGGCGCTGGCCATGGTGCTGCTTGATCAGCTCTGGCGTTACCTGGTGCCGATGCACCCACTGCCGTTCGAGGCGCTGGCCATTCTCGCGGTAGGCTTGGCGCCCTGGTGCCTGCGGCGCCGTCAGCCGCTGTACGCCGTGCTGATGCTGGTGGCGTTGCTGGGCCTGTATCTGTTCTGGCACCTGGCGGCAGGCTGGATTCTCGCTGCCAGTGCCGCGCCCGCCACGGCGCCGCTGTACTTGAGTCTGCTGGCCCTGGCGCTGTTCTTCGGGCTTTACCTGCTGCAGGCGTTGATCGTGGCGCGGCCACAGAGCCTGCTGGCGCGGCGCCTGTACCCGGCGGCATTTGCTGGTTTCTTCCTCGATGAACACTTCACCCGTCTGACCTTCCGTCTGTGGCCGGTGCGTACGATGCCTGGCCACCACGCCGCCACTGGAGAGCGCCCATGACCGCCATCGAACATGTCGTCGCCATCGACCGTGACGTCCTGCATGACGCCGCTGCGCGAGCCTGCGAACGTATCGCGCCAACCTGGCCGCTGGATCGTCTGATCGCGGTCAGCCCGTTGTGGGAGCGGCGCCAGCAGCCCTGGGCCGAGGTAGCCGAGCAGCTCTGGCGGCGTGCCGGCAGCCGCTTGACGCTGGCGGCCGACGATTACCGCCAGGCCTGGGCTGACGGGCAGATTAGCGAGCGTCATCTGCTGCAGGTGCTGAGGGACAATCCGCAGGGCCGGACGCCGGCAGATCTGTTGCAGACGCTGCAGGCCGAGGATGAACAGGCACATGGCCTGCCGCTGCTGGAAGATATGGCCGATGCCGAAATCGCCTTGCCGGGCTGGCCGACCTTGATCACCCAGCAAGTCGGTCAATGCTGCGCCGCCTGGTTCGATGAGCATCAGGCCGATTGGCATGCCGAACGCCAGGGCGGGCTATATCAGGCCTGGCGTCAGGCCATGCAGGATGATCGTGGTATGAGCGTGCTCAGTGCCTGTCGCGACCTGAGTGCCCGCATCGTCGAGTTGCCGTGGCAGCCGCGTGCGGCGCTGGAGGTCGCCGTGCAACGCCTGGGGTTGCAGGCTGACGAGCTGGAGGAATGGTTCGACTGCCTGCTGTTGCGCAGCCTGGGTTGGGCCTCCTGGTGTGCTTACCGGCGCTGGCAGGCGCGCCAGGCCGGCGGCGACGATGACACGCTGTTGGACGTGCTGGCCATTCGTGCAGCCTGGGAGTGGCTGGTGGATGATCGCCGGCGTGATCCGGGCAGCCGCTGGAGCGCCTGGCGCCAGGCCTGGCAGGAGGGACGCCGCCGCCAGCCGTCGTCTGCCTGGCAGGCGCTGCAGGTATGGCAGCGCGCTGAAGAGCTGGCCTGGCAAGAACACCTGCAACAGCTTTTGCAGTCTGTCCAGGCGCAGGGTGTGGCGGTGGAGCCAACGCTGGCCAAGGTGTATTTCTGCATCGACGTGCGCTCCGAACCACTTCGTCGTGCTCTGGAGGAGGTCTGTCCGTCGGTTGAAACCGGTGGTTTTGCCGGGTTCTTCGGCCTGCCTATTGCTTACACGCCGCTCGGCACTCAGGCCAGCCGGCCGCAGTTGCCGGGCCTCCTGGCGCCGCAACTGAGCGTCAGCGACAGCTGCGGTGACGCGGCGGGTGACGCTCAACTGGTCGCGCGGCGTCAGGCTCGCCTGGCACAGCAGGGGCGCTGGCGCCTGTTCGAGCGTTTGCCGGCGTCGGGTTTTACCCTGGTCGAGTCGCTTGGCCTGGGTTACGCCGGCTCATTGCTCGGGCGCACGGGCGGCTGGCTGCGTGGCCTGGCGCCTGCCGAACGCGCGGGGCTGAAGCGCGACGAGTGGCAACGTCTCAGTCCGCTGCTGGCGCCGCTGGCCACGGATCAGCGGGTACAACTGGCGGCGCGTATTCTGCGGGCGATGGGGCTGACGCGAGACTTTCCGCCGTTGCTCCTGCTGCTCGGCCATGGTAGCCAGAGCGCCAACAATCCGCAGGCAGCCGGGCTGGATTGCGGTGCCTGTTGCGGTCAGAGTGGCGAGGTCAATGCGCGTGCGCTGGCTGAACTGCTCAATGATCCGCAGGTGCGCCTGGGACTGGCCGGGCAGGGTATCGAACTGCCGACGGATTGCCAGGTACTGGCCGGGCTGCACAACACCACCACCGACGAAGTCCAGGTCTTCGCCAGTGACGCCTTGCCGGCTGACCTCGTGCCAGGCTGGCAGCGCCTGCGCCAGGCGCTGGACAGCGCGGCCGTGCGGGTGCGTCAGGCGCGTGCGGCGCGTCTGGGCCTGGGGCCTCTGAGCAGGCGGCCGGAGCGTCTGCTGACGGCCCTGCGCCGACGCGCTGCTGACTGGGCGCAGACCCGCCCGGAATGGGGGCTGGCCGGCAATGCCGCGTTCATCGCTGCGCCGCGTGTGCGCACGCGCGGTCTCGACCTGCAGGGGCGTGCCTTCCTGCATGACTATGACTGGCGACAGGACGAGGGTGGCAAGGTGCTGGAGTTGATCATGACCGCACCGATGGTGGTGGCGCACTGGATCAACCTGCAGTACCTGACCTCGACCACCGACAACCAGCGTTTTGGCAGTGGCAACAAGGTGCTGCACAACGTGGTGGGCGGCAATATCGGGGTATTCGAGGGCAACGGTGGCGATCTGCGCATCGGCCTGGCGCGCCAGTCGCTGCACGATGGCCAGCGCTGGCTACACCGGCCGTTGCGTCTGAGCGTGATCATCGCTGCGCCGCGCTCGATGATCGATCAGGTGATCGCCAGCCATCAGGTGGTGCGCGAGCTGATCGAGCATGGCTGGCTGTATCTGCTGAGGTTGGACGATGATCGCGCTGCGTCACTGCAGATTCGCGACGCTGGCGGCTGGCGCGCGCTGCTCGGGGATTGAGGTGGAACCGCGTCTTGCGGGGCGTGCCGGGCGGCGTGCAGAACATTCACTGTGGCAGCTTGGCGATCACCTTGATCTCGAAATCGAAGCCGGCTAGCCAGGTCACGCCAAGGGCCGTCACCGTCGGGTAGGGCGCTTCGCCCCAGTAGTCGGCTGCCACCTCCCAGATGGTTTCGAACTTGGCGTGCGGGTCGACCATGAAGAGGGTGGTGTCGACCACATCTTCGAAGCTGCAACCGGCTTCGGCGAGAATCGCGTTGAGATTGGCGAAGGTGCGGCGAACCTGGTCGTGCAGATCCGGTTCCGGCGAGCCGTCCTTGCGACTGCCGACCTGGTCGGAGACGAACAGAAAACCGTTGCTGCGAATGGCCGGGGAGTAGCGATGCAGCTCGTACAGGGCGTGGCATTCTGCCGGGAAAACCACATCACGCTTGCTATTCATGGGGACCTCCGTTGGAGCCAGTGCGGCCCGCTGTTATCGATAGCCGCACTTTAGGAGTGACGCCGCGTTGGCTAAACGTGCAACTCTGGTCATGACTGTTTGTAGAATCCAAACAATCAATGATTAAAGAGTGGCGTTCAATGGATCGTTTCGATGCGATGCAGGCCTTTGACTGAGTGGTGGAAACCGGCAGCTTCACCAGGGCAGCCAGCACCCTGCACATGAGCAAGACCAGCGTGACTCAGTTAATCCAGCAGCTGGAGGCGCGGCTGCGCGTGCGCCTGCTCAATCGCACCACGCGCAAGGTCAACGTCACGGCCGATGGGGCGGCCTATTACGAGCGTGTGGTGTGTCTGCTGGCGGAGCTGGACGATGCCGAAACCAGCTTGTCCAGTGCGTCACTGGCACCGCGCGGCCGTTTGCGTGTGGACGTGACCAGCCCCTTCGCATGCATGCTGCTGATCCCGGCGCTGCCGGCGTTCTACGCGCGCTATCCGGACATTCAGCTGACCCTGGGCGTGAGTGACCGCATCGTCGACATCAATTGGGTGGTGGTGCTGATGGCCGAGCACGCGCCTGTGAGCAGGGCAACGGCGCTCCGTCGGCTCGCAAACCAACGCGTCGAGCGTCTGAGCGAACCTCAGTCGCGATAGAACACCTGGATCAGGTGGTAGCCGAACTGGGTTTTCACCGGGCCGTGCACTTCACGCAGCGCCTTCTTGAAGATCACCTGATCGACGGCGCGCACCATCTGCCCGGGGCGCACTTCACCGAGGTCGCCGCCTTTCTTGCCGGAAGGGCAGGTGGAATGCTTGCGCGCCAGTACGTCGAAGGCCTCGCCGGCCGCGATACGCTTTTTCAGGGCGGCGGCTTCTGCCTCGGTCTTGACCAGGATGTGGCGGGCCATTGCCTTTGCCATTGATGGGCTCCTCAATTCTGTCAGGGCGCTATTGTGCCAGCTTTGCTTGCGCCAGCAGAATGGCGTCAATTGTCTGGGCCGTGCGTTGTCCGCTGCGCGAGCGAATCATGGCCTATGGTATTTCAATCGTGCTCACGGGAACGCCGCCATGGATCTCCACGCAATGCTGAAAATCCTGTCCAGTCAGGATGGCTCCGATCTGTATCTGTCCACTGGCGCACCGCCTTGCGCCAAGTTCAACGGCGTGCTCAAGGCACTGAGCCAGGAGCCTATGAAGGCCGGCGATGTGGCGGCGATTGCCGATTCGATCATGGACAGTGCCCAGCGTGAGGAATTCGAGCGCGAACTGGAGATGAAC
>Ga0075011_10001698_pt1 | contig 11876 bp, 9 predicted proteins | sample TARM_MetaG_T_14_FD_72354 | JGI IMG/M metagenome (GOLD analysis project Ga0075011, IMG submission 72354) | Freshwater microbial communities from Pennsylvania, USA, analyzing microbe dynamics in response to fracking - TARM_MetaG_T_14 | ecosystem: Environmental > Aquatic > Freshwater > River...
TGGCTATCTGGCCGCCGGCACCTCGAAAATCCGCCTGGGCGCTGGCGGCGTGATGCTGCCCAACCATGCGCCGCTGGTGATTGCCGAACAGTTCGGCACCCTCGCCACGCTCTATCCCGGTCGTATCGATCTGGGCCTGGGCCGCGCGCCCGGCGCCGATCAGTACACCGCCCATGCCCTGCGCCGCAGCCGCGATGGCAGCGCCGACGACTTCCCCAATGATGTCGAAGAACTGCAGGCCTACCTCGGCCCGCGCCAGGAAGGCCAGCGGGTGATCGCCATGCCCGGGGCGGGGACCAATGTGCCGATCTGGCTGCTCGGCTCCAGCCTGTTCAGCGCCCAACTGGCCGGCATGAAAGGTTTGCCTTATGCGTTCGCCTCGCACTTCGCACCGCGCTACATGCACGAGGCGATCCGCATCTACCGCAACCACTTCCGCCCCTCGGCGGTGCTGGACAAGCCTTATGTGATGCTTGGCGTACCGCTGCTGGCAGCCGACAGCGACGAGCAGGCGCAATACCTGGCCACCTCCGCGTTCCAACGCATCCTTGCGTTGATCCGCGGCCAGAGCCTGGTGCAGCGCAAGCCCGTACCGAGCATGGACGGCCTGTGGCTGCCGCACGAGCGTCAGGCCGTGGGCGAGTTCTTCGGCCTGGCCGCCATCGGCGGGCCGCAGACCGTGCGCCAACGCCTGGAACAGTTGCTGGAGCAAACCGAAGCGGACGAACTGATCTTCACCTGCGACATGTACGACTTCGCCGACCGCCTGCACGCCTTCGACATCCTCGCCGAGCTGCAACACGGCTAAGTGCGAACTTGTACGCGTGACTGCCCTCTGAATCAGAACAGGCCGCCAGATCGGTGGCCCCGTTCATACGGTGGAAGCGGCCAAGACCGGCTGCCCGGTATCCAAGGGACTGAACGCCACGATCACCCTGGAAGGCACACTCGAAGCCTGACCTTGCACCCGCGGCGCACCCATTGATCAGCGGGGTGCGCCGTGCGGATCAGCCCTGGCCTAGGGTCTGTTGCCGTTTCGACGCGAGCCGTGCGCGAAACGGCAACAGACCCTAGATGGCCGTCCCGCAACGCAGCACCTCGCCACGCGCCAACACGTTGCGTTGCTCGTCATATAGCCAGGCCTGCGCCTTCATCAGTTGCTGGCGCGCCTCGATGCGATAACGCTGTCCCGCCGCGAAGTCGTCATAACGCAGACGAATCTCGCAGGTCATGCGCAACGGCTCGCTCATCATGCCCAGCCCCCCGCCGCCGCGCACCTCGAACTGAAAGCGCGTTTGCAGCTCGTGCCGGCCGGGCGTCACCTGAAAGTAGCGGCCATCCGGCCAGCGCTTGCCGTCCAGGCGGTCGGCCATCAGCAAGGTATCGGCGCTGGAATACAACTCGACCCAGGCCTGCTGCGGGTCGGGCTTGGGCAGGGGGGAAGCACAGGCCCCGAGCATCATCAGGGCGGGAGCGAGAAACAGGGCGCGCATGGCGACCTCCACGGCAGGGTTCAGACACCAGCCTACATCGGGAGGCAGGCAAAACCGAGGCGCAACGGGCGTATTCGAACCAGTGGGGCTGGAGACAACCCCTGCGATCAGCTAGCGTGACGACATGCCCAACGCCTTCCCTAAAGACCTGCTGCGCCGCTACGCGGTTCCCCTGCTCGCCCTGCTGCTGGGCGGCTGCTCGACCCTCGATTACTACGCCCATCTTGGCCAGGGCCAATGGCAATTGCTGCAGGCGCGCCAGCCAGTCGAACGGCTGCTAAGCAACCCTGCGACAGACCCCGACCTGGCCAGGCGCCTGACGCTGAGCCAGCAAGCGCGGGACTTTGCCAGCGCGCAGCTGCAACTGCCCGAGAACCGCAGCTATCGCCTGTACGCCGACCTGGAGCGTCCCTTCGTGGTGTGGAATGTGTTCGCCACGCCGGAGTTCTCGCTAGACCCCGAGCTGCACTGTTTTCCCATCGCCGGTTGCGTCGCCTACCGCGGCTACTATCAACAGGGCCGAGCCCGCGGTGCTGCCGCGCTGCTGCGCCAGCAGGGCCTGGATACCTACATCGGCGGTGTCGAGGCCTACTCCACCCTGGGCTGGTTCGATGACCCGCTGCTCAACACCATGCTGCGCTGGAGCGACGAGCGTTTCATCGCGGTGATCTTCCACGAGCTGGCGCACCAGCAGTACTACCTGCCCGGCGATACCGCCTTCAACGAGTCCTTCGCCACCTTCGTCGAACGCGAGGGGCTGCGTCAGTGGCACGCGGCCCGTGGTGAAACGCCGCCGGCCAGCGACGAGCGCCAGCGCCAGCAGTTCATCGAACTGGTGCTGGCCAGCCGCGAGCGTTTGCGTCAGCTCTATGCCAGCAATCTGTCAGAAGAAGCCATGCGCGCCGCCAAGCAAACCGAGTTCGAGCGCCTGCGCCGCGACTACCGCGCCTTGCGCCAGCGCGAATGGGGTGGCCAGGGGCGTTATGACGCCTGGATCGAAAGCCCGCTGAACAACGCCAAGCTGCTGCCCTTCGGCCTCTACGACCAATGGGTGCCGGCTTTCGCGGCACTGTTCACGCGTGAGGGCCGGGATTGGCGCGCGTTCTACGCCGCCGTGGCCGCGCTCGGTCGGCTGCCGGAAGCGGATCGTCGGGCCGCGCTGGAAAGCCTGAGGCAAACCAACTAGAACTGCGGGGCAGATTGCCAGTCCAGCCTACTCAGGTTTCGCCCAACACCGGAGGTACAAGCGATGCAACGACTGATTCCCGCCCTGGCCCTGATGCTCCTTGCTGGCGGCGCGCTGGCCGCGCCCAAGCCCTGCGAAGAACTCAAGCAGGAAATCGAAGTGAAGATTCAGGCCAACAACGTGCCCAGCTACACCCTGGAGATCGTGCCCAACGGCGAAGTTCAGGATCAGAGCATGGTCGTCGGCAGCTGCGACGGCGGCACCAAGAAGATCGTCTATCAGCGCAACGGCTGATACACCCCTGTAGGAGCGAGCTTGCTCATGAAGCTTTCGATTTCATTCGCGAGCAGAGCTCGCTCCTACAGTTTTCAGCAGATGAATGCCCGGCGCATTTCCTCCAGCGTCTCGAAATGAAAGTCCGGCGTCTCGCCGAGCAATTCCTCACGACTACCGAAGCCGTAACCGACCGCCACCGCCTGCAAACCATTGCTGCGTGCGCCGATCAGGTCATGCTTGCGGTCGCCGATCATCAGTGCCGAGCCGGGCGCCAGTCGTTCCGAGTCCAGCAGATGCGCCAACAGCTCCACCTTGTTGGTGCGGGTGCCATCCAGTTCACTGCCGTAGATGCGCTTGAAGTAGCGGTCGAAGCCGAAGTGCCGGGCGATTTCCTCGGCGAACACCGTCGGCTTGCTGGTCGCGATATAGAGCGTTCGGCCCTGCGCCACCAGCGCCTCGAGCAGAGTTTCCACGCCGTCGAATACACGATTTTCGTACAGCCCGGTCACTCGGAAGCGCTCGCGGTAGTGATTGACCGCCTGCCAGCCGGTGGCCTCATCCAGCGCGTAGGTGGCCATGAAGCACTGCAACAGGGGCGGGCCGATGAAATGCTCCAGCGCGGCCAGGTCCGGCTCATCGATGCCCAGCTTGGTCAGGGCGTACTGCACCGAACGGGTGATGCCCTCACGCGGGTCGGTCAGGGTGCCGTCGAGGTCGAAGAGAATGGTGGAGTGATGCATGGCGGGCGCCTATTCGCAATCGGAACGGCCGCGAAGGATACCCGCCTTCAGCGCCCACTTCACGCTCAGGCATGCACCCGATAACCCCAGCGCAGCCCCAGCCGAGTGAACGGCCAGAGCAGCGCCAGCTGCAGCAAAGCGAACAGCCCCAGCAACACGAGGCTACCCGCGAAACCGAACCAAAGCGCTGCCAGCACCAGGATCATGCCCAGCATCCCGCTGCAGAACCACAAGGCAAAGGTAATCAGACAGGCCAGCGCCAGCCGACCACCCTTGAACCCCAGCATCTGCGACGGCAACACCGAACGTGCGGCGAAGAAGGCGACCAGCAGGGACAAGCCGGCGCTGACCAGCCCGCTCAACCCCGCCCAGCCGTCGAGCACCTCATTTGCCATACCGCCCATCGACAGGCGTGTCACCAGTGCATTCAACTGTAGGTTGACCACCACCATGCCCAACGCAAAACACCAGGCCAGCGTGGTCGCCGACACCGGCAAGGCAGCCTCTGCCGGCCTGGCCTGGTGGCGAAACAGATGCAGCACCAGCCACAACGTCAACAACGCCTCGACGGTAAAACGCAACAGACCGACCAGCCACCACAACCCAACACTGAGCAGGCCGCCAGCGCCGTAATGATCGAAATGCTCGTAAAGCCCCATGTGCAGGTAGCTCAGGGCATACCCCAGCGCCCAGGACACCAGGAACCAGGCCACGCCATAGGCCAGCATAAGCGACGCGGATTGCGGGTAGTCCGCCAGGCCGTTGCGCTCCAGATAGACCAACGTCAACCAGTAAGCGGCCAACGCCGACAGCAGCAGGTGACTCAGCCAGAACGACACCGATTGACGCAACAAACTGACGTAGTCGACCTCATCGATCCGACCCCAGGTAATCAATGTGATGACAATGCCGATCACCCCGACCGCCAAGGCAACCCAAGCCACGTGGCGCGGCAATGCCGGCCACTCGCCCGGACTGGAATTCACTGCCGCAGCCGGCAAAGGTTCGAAGGGATTGGCTTGGCTCATGAGGTACTCCCTGTCGAGGTCTGAATCCATCGAAACGCGAGAGTACCGCCCCTCCCAGCAGGGCAATAGCTCGAGATGGCAGAACTGTGCGGTATGGCCAGACAACGGTCAGCACCTACAAGGCATGCCCATACCCATTTTTCTACGACGGACAAATCGTCTTTTAAAAATCAATGAGTTGCCGGATGACGAGAAAAAATGGTCAACCACCACCGAATCCCGCCATACCTTGAGCGATGCAAGTTTGCCGGCTATCGCGCCTACCTCACTGCCGAATAGGCAGCTCAGAAAAGTTCCAACCAGGCTTCGACGAGCCTACGACACCTCACTGCCGAATAGGCAGCTCAGAAATGACCAACTCCGTCATCAAAGGCGAACAGCATCCTCACTGCCGAATAGGCAGCTCAGAAAACGTCCCACGCTTTCATCACCAGCTGGGTTTTCCTTCACTGCCGAGTAGGCAGCTCAGAAATGGTCGAATCCGCCCAGCTCTACGCCCCGCCCCTTCACTGCCGAGTAGGCAGCTCAGAAATTCATGTGCGCGGCGCGTGGCTTGATCTTCTCCTTCACTGCCGAGTAGGCAGCTCAGAAAGATCACGGCCAAACGCCCGTCGGCCACCATCAACTTCACTGCCGTGTAGGCAGCTCAGAAATGCACGCAGAGGCCGAGTCGCTGCGGACTGAGCTTCACTGCCGTATAGGCAGCCCGCCACTTGGCAGCCACAAGCAAAAGGGCTTAACTGCCAGCATTGTTTCAGGAGCCCCTCATGGACGACATCAGCCCCTCCGACCTCAAGACCATCCTCCATTCCAAACGCGCCAACCTCTACTACCTGCAGCACTGCCGGGTGCTGGTCAACGGTGGGCGGGTGGAGTACGTGACCGACGCAGGCAAGCAGTCGCTGTACTGGAATATCCCCATCGCCAACACCACCACTATCCTCCTCGGCACCGGCACCTCGATCACCCAGGCGGCGATGCGTGAGCTGGCCAAGGCCGGCGTGCTGGTGGGTTTCTGTGGCGGTGGCGGCACACCGCTGTTCTCGGCCAACGAGATGGACGTGGAGGTCGCCTGGTTCTCGCCGCAGAGCGAGTACCGCCCCACCGAGTACCTGCAGAAGTGGGTAGGGTTCTGGTTCGATGACGGCAAGCGCCTGGAGGCGGCCAAAGCCTTTCAACTGGCGCGCCTGCAACGTATCCGCCAGGGCTGGCTGCATAGCCGGCCCTTGAAGGATGCCGGCTTCCAGGTCGACGCCACTGCCCTGGAAAATGCCCTCGATGCCTCGCAGCGCGCCATCATGGCGGCACCGGATAACACCTTCCTGCTTACTGAAGAGGCCCGCCTGAGCAAGCAACTGTTCGCCCTCGCCGCCCGTGCCGTCAGCTATGGCGACTTCACCCGCGCCAAGCACGGCTCCGGCGGCGACCCGGCCAACCGTTTTCTCGACCACGGTAATTACCTGGCCTACGGCCTGGCCGCCAGCGCCACCTGGGTGCTCGGCATCCCTCATGGCCTGGCCGTGCTGCACGGCAAGACGCGGCGCGGCGGCCTGGTGTTCGACGTGGCCGACCTGGTCAAGGACGCGACCATCCTGCCGCAAGCTTTCGTCAGCGCCGTGCGCGGCGACGAGGAACAGGAGTTTCGCCAGGCCTGCATCGAAAACCTCACCCGTGGCGAGTCACTGGACTTCATGATCGACACCCTCAAGGCCGTGGCCGAGCAGGTTGGCGCATGAATGTGCTGCTGATCGCCCAGTGCGACAAACGCGCCCTGGTGGAGAGCCGGCGCATCCTCGACCAGTTCGCCGAGCGCCGCGGCGAGCGCACCTGGCAAACGCCGATCACCCAGGCCGGGCTGGATACCCTGCGCAAGCTGTTGAAGAAGAGCGCCAGGCGCAATACCGCCGTGGCCTGCCACTGGATCCGCGGCAAGGATCACAGCGAACTGCTGTGGATAGTCGGCGATGCCAGCCGCTTCAACGCTCAGGGCGCGGTGCCGACCAACAGCACCCGCCGCGACGTATTGCGCAAGGATGACGAGAACGACTGGCACAGCGCCGAGGATCTTCACCTGCTCAGCACCCTGGCCGCGCTACTGCATGATCTGGGCAAAGCCAGCCTGGCCTTCCAGAATCGCCTCAAACCTGGCGCGCCCATGGAGCGCAACCTGTATCGCCACGAATGGACATCGCTGCGTCTGTTCCAGGCCTTCGTCGGCAACGACGACGACCCGACCTGGCTGGCGCGCCTGGCCAACCCCAGCGAGCAGGATGACGCCAGCTGGTTGAGCCGCCTGCAACGCGACGGCCTCGACCCCGACTGCGACAAGCCCTTTCGCCACCTACCGCCCCTGGCCGCCGCCCTGGCCTGGCTGGTACTGACCCATCACCGCCTGCCCCTGATGCCCAGCGAGGACACGCGCCTGGGCAGCAAGATCCGCCACTTCCAGCTGGGCATGCTGAAGAACCTGCCAGGAGATATCGACGCCAGCTGGAACGAGCACTGCACCACCCAGGACAGGGCGCAGATCGAACCTTACTGGCACTTCCCCCACGGCCTGCCCGTGACCACCGAGCGCTGGCGCAAACGGGCCAGCAAGCAGGCCCAACGTCTGCTCGCCCTACTGCCACGCCGCCCACAGCGCGACTGGCTAGGCAGCCCCTACCTGATGCACCTGGCACGCCTGAACCTGATGCTCGCCGACCACCACTATTCCAGCCTCACCGGCCCAGGCCGGGTGCAGGGCGAGGCGGGCTATCCGCTGTGGGCCAATACCGAGCGCAAAAGCGGCAAGTTCAACCAGAGCCTCGACGAACATCTGCTGGGGGTCGAGGCCAATGCCGGGCTGATCGGCCATCGCCTGACCGACTTCGAGCGCAGCCTGCCACGCCTGAGCCGGCACAAGGGCTTGAAGAAGCGCAGCGGCAACGAACGCTTTCGTTGGCAGGACAAGGCCTTCGACCTGGCCGCCGGCATGCGCGAACAGGCTGCTCGGCACGGTGCGTTCATCGTCAATATGGCCTCCACCGGTTGCGGCAAGACCCTGGGCAATGCACGCATCATGTATGCCCTGAGCGACCCCGAGCGCGGCATGCGCTGTGCCTTCGCCCTTGGCCTGCGCAGCCTGACCCTGCAAACCGGGCGCGCCTTCCGCCAACGCCTTCGACTGGACGAGGATGACCTGGCCATTCGCGTCGGTGGCGCGGCCAACAGTACCTTGTTCGAGCACCAGCAGGCGCTCGCCGAACGCAGCGGCTCGGCCTCCAGCCAGGCACTGTTCGAAGACGATGGTCATGTACGCTTCGACGGCAATGTGGACGCCCATCCGCTGCTCAACAAGGTGATCCACGAACCCCAGGTGCGCGCCCTGCTGATCGCGCCGGTACTGGTCTGCACCATCGACCACCTGACCCCTGCCACCGAGAGTCAGCGCGGCGGGCGACAGATAGCGCCCATGTTGCGCCTGATGAGCGGCGACCTGGTGCTCGACGAGCCGGACGATTTCGATATCGCCGACCTGCCGGCCCTGGCGCGCCTGGTGCATTGGGCCGGGCTGCTGGGCAGCCGCGTGCTACTGTCCTCGGCCACCCTGCCGCCTGCCCTGATCCAGGGTTTGTTCGAGGCCTATCGCGCCGGGCGTGTCGAGTATCAGCATCATCGTGGCGAACGCCCTGGCGAGCTGTCGGCCATCGCCTGTGCCTGGGTCGATGAACAGCGACAAAGCCGCCTGGACTGTAGCGACAGCGCCAGTTTCAGCGCCGCCCACCTGGACTTCGCCCAACGCCGCCACGCCTGGCTCGCGACGCAGCCCACGCGCCGCCAGGCGCAACTGCTGCCGCTGCGCTTTGCCAGCCAGCGCCCGGAGGAGATTCGCCAGGCTTTCGCCGAGCAGATACTGACCGCCGCCCGCAGCCTGCACGACACCAACGCCACAACCGACCCGCACAGCGGCAAGCGCGTAAGCTTCGGCATGGTACGCATGGCCAATATCGAGCCCCTGTTCGATGTGGCCCTGGCGTTGTTCCGTCTGGGTGCGGCCGCCGGCACGCGGATTCACCTGTGCGTCTACCACTCGCAATTTCCTTTGCTGCTGCGCTCGGCCATCGAGAGTCGGCTGGATGCCACCCTCAAACGTGAGCAGCCCGATGCGGTATTCGCACTGCCGGAGATTCGCCAACGCCTGGAGCGCTTCGACGAGCCGGAGCAGCTGTTTATCGTGCTCGGCTCGCCGGTCACCGAAGTGGGCCGCGACCATGATTACGACTGGGCACTGGTCGAACCCTCCTCCATGCGCTCGCTGATCCAGTTGGCCGGGCGCGTGCGGCGCCATCGCCCCGAGCCCTGGAGCACAACCAATGTGCAGATATTCGACAGCAACCTGCGCCATGCCGAACGGCGCGACCAGCCAGCTTTCTGCAAACCCGGTTTCGAGACGGAACACCCCTGGCGGCTGAACAGCCATCGTCTGGACAGGCTGCTGGAAGCCGAGCAATACCAACGGATCGACGCCCGCCCGCGCATTCTCGAACGCCCCGCGCCACTGGATGCCAAGGGCAACCTGGTCGATCTGGAACACGCGCGCCTGCAAGGCTGGATGCTGCAACCCGCCGCACCCGATCCGGCCACGCTGTCAGAGCGCGAACGGCGGCGGCAAAGCAGCCAGCCGCGTGAAATGAATGCCCATGACGGCTGGAGCCAGCCGCTGTTGCACCTCACGGCCCTGGCCCAGCAGCAACAACCCTTTCGCCTCGACACCCAGCCAAAGGTCGAGCTGATCTTGCTGCCGGACGAAGACGATGAGGATTACCAGCTACACCGCATCGACCCCGGCCAGCGCCGCTACGAGCAAATCTACGTGCCGGTGGAAAACAGCCTGCACCAGCGCATCGCCGACAGCGAACTGGCCGGACCGCGCATCAGCCCCTGGGGTGCTACCGACTACCTCCAGGCCTTGTCTGAACTGGCACAGGAGCTGGACATGAGTCTGGAGGGCTGCGCCAAGCGCCTCGGCACCGTCAGTCTGCCCGAGAGCGAGCGCGGCTGGCGCTTTCACCCCGCGCTGGGCTTTGCCAAACGCAGGTGAGATTCCCCTACACCCTGCGCGGCGTGTAGCAGGGCTACAGCATCGCGGCTAAAGCCCCTCCCACAGCATTGAAGACCTGTGGGAGGGGCTTTAGCCGCGACTCCGTTGGGTAGGAACCGTGATGTCAGCAGCTAACTATCAATCCGAAAATCCCCATGCAGCGCCCGCCAGTGCTCACGCAATACGGCCTTGTGCGCCTCATGCATGGGGCTATCGCGCAGGGCTGCCGGCCATAGCGCGCGAGCCTTATCGATGGCGGCCTTGAGGTTGTAGAGAATCGGCGACTCCGGCAGATCCGCGCGCCTGGCCCAGCGCCGGAAGTGCTCGAGCGATACCTCATACCACTGCTTGGTCTGCGCCATGTTCAGCGCGTAGTGCTGCTCGGCAGGGATATAGGCCTTGGTGAAGAGGATGTCGTAGGCCGGCGACAGCACCGGGTTCACGCCATCGGGATAGAGAATGCTCCAGTTCTTCAGATGCGCATCGCCGTTGCCCAACAGGATGTTGACCAGCAAGCGCACAGCCATCTGCACCACGTCACGCTGGCCGCTGTAGGTGTTCTGATAGATCAGCCGGGCGATCTGTTCGTAACTGGCCCTCTGGTACTTGTCCGCCGCATAGGCGAACAGCACCTGGGCGAAGTCCTCGGCATGCACGCGCTTGCCCTCGGCCCGGTCGAAGCGGCGGATGCCATAGGCATAGCCTTCATCCGGCAGCTTGATCTGCGGCAGACGCTCGAGCTTGTCGAGTTCTACCAGACGGATTTCCGGTATATCCACGCCGGCCAGCGCCGCAAGGTGCATGCAGGTGTATTCGTTGAGCGGTACATGATCATGCACCGTGGAGGGCGTCTTGATGATCCAGTCACCGGGCGCCGCCGTATCCCCCAATTGGTAACGGCCATCGCGCTGGTGCATGGAAAACTTCATCTGCACCCCGGCCAGGGAAAAATGCGCCACCCGGTCCACGGTAGCCACCGCCACTCGGTCGAGCCGCCCACGGTCACCGAAGGCCGCATCCGGGATAGCCTCGGCAGCAACCGGCTCGGCGATTAGCGCACCGGGCAGGTCGCCGCCCAGGTGTACCAACAGCGGGAACTCGTTGTGCTCATGGACCTTCAAGCGCTGGGCCAGCAGTTGGCGCAGCGCGCCTTCGGGCAGCAGGTTGCTCAGCAGCGGGTGCAACTGCATATTGGTCACCACCGGGAAACTCTTGCCAGCACGGGTCGCGAAAGTGGCCGGGTTGGCCAGTGACAGGGTCAGCGCGGGGCGGTTGGCATCCTCAACAAACGACGGCGCCAGCGACAACACCGTGCGGTTATGTGCATAGCCGGCCACGTAACCCACCAACTGCCCATGCAGCGTCAACCTGAGTGCCGAAACCTGCTCGCCGGCCATCAGTCGTCACCCAGGTCTTGCCAGGGGTCTTCGATAGTTTCCTTGACGCCCGCACCAGGCGCAGACGATGGCGAGCGATCCACGGCGTAGTTCTGTTGCGCCCTGGCGGGGCCGGCCTCCAGCAGTTGCTCGACCTGACGTGCCAGCTCCTTGGGGATCAGCATCAGCGTGGCGTCCAGGCCTTCGGCGATCTTGTCCAGGGTAGCCAGGCTGGGGTTACCGTCTTTCTCGATCTTGCCGTACTGCTGGCGATTCAACCCCACCCGCAACGGCATATCCGTACCTTTCAGGCCAAGCTGCAGGCGTCGGCGTTTGATCTGGGTCAGCACTGTACTGCGCATGGGCTACCTCACTCGCTCTATCCAGAGTGCAGCAGATAAGGCTCTATTGGATATGAAGAGCCTTAAAAGCTTCAAAATCAACCAGAAGAATCTTATATGCTTCACTTAAAAATGAAGCTTATAAGACTCATAAAATTTAATTTGCAGCATTAATACTTCAGATGCGAATGATTGAAGCATAAAAGCTTCTTTGCGCAAATGGCTAGGCTTGAGTGCGGATTCCACACCATCCGGCCACCCAGTCCACGCTCATCTGGCCAGGCATTCCACGGCCATCTGGCCACCTGTTCCACGGCCATCCGGCCGGGCAGTCGGAGCGCAGCGACGCAGGG
>Ga0075011_10001699_pt1 | contig 11870 bp, 11 predicted proteins | sample TARM_MetaG_T_14_FD_72354 | JGI IMG/M metagenome (GOLD analysis project Ga0075011, IMG submission 72354) | Freshwater microbial communities from Pennsylvania, USA, analyzing microbe dynamics in response to fracking - TARM_MetaG_T_14 | ecosystem: Environmental > Aquatic > Freshwater > River...
GAAAAACCTTTTAATACACCCCGTTGCCTCGATAGCTCAGTCGGTAGAGCAGAGGATTGAAAATCCTCGTGTCGGTGGTTCGATTCCGCCTCGAGGCACCATATTTAAGTTGTTGGTGTTAAAGACGAGCAACAGAAAGAAACATTGGGCCGACTTAGCTCAGTAGGTAGAGCAACTGACTTGTAATCAGTAGGTCACCAGTTCGATTCCGGTAGTCGGCACCATGATTAAAAGTACCTGATTAGGGTACATAAAAATAATTCCCCCTTAGTTCAGTTGGTAGAACGGCGGACTGTTAATCCGTATGTCGCAGGTTCGAGTCCCGCAGGGGGAGCCACTTTTAAAGCCAAGTCGCAAGACTTGGCTTTTTTTATATTTCATAAAAAAAGGTAAGCCGCAGCTTACCTTTTCGTATTATTTGTTGATGGTCAAAAGCGACCACTCATTTAAATCCCCTCTCCTTCTTGATCAGATCATAGGCATTCTGGATTTCTTGTGACTTTTCCTTTGCCATGTTCATCATTTCAGGAGGTAAGCCTTTTGCCATCAATTTATCCGGATGGTGTTCATTCATTAACTTACGATAAGCACGTTTTATTGTTTTATCATCAGCATCTTCACTGACATCTAATACCGAATACGCATCAGACAACATATGTTGTTGCGAAGCCTGTTGCCACTGTCCGCCCGCAGAAGAATACTGCTGGTGTTGTCCACCAAAACCACCTCTCTGGAAACGGAAAGAGGCTTCCTGCATATGTAAACGTCGTTCAAGCTGCTCTGAAGAAAAACCTAAACCTTTGGCTATTTTATGCAGTACATTACGTTCGCTGGGATGAATTTCACCATCTGCAAACGCTGCCGAAATTTGCAACTCCAGGAAGAACTGCATTAAATCAAAGCGGCCACCAGTGGAAATACGGACTTTCTCTAGTACATCTTCTAATGGGAAATCGGCGTCTTTACCGTCTCTGAAAGCATCTTGGGCCGCTTTACGCTGATCACCATGTAGATTCATCCGCTCCATCATTATCGTCGCTAACTGAATCTCTTCTTTGGTCACTTTACCTTTTGCTTTTGCAACATGACCCATAACTGAAAACGCGGCTTTAAAGAATTCTTCCTGCCGTTCAGCCTGACTTGGTCCACCGCCAAAAGCACTACTATGGAAGCCGGCCTGATTAAAGCGTCGGGCCTTATCAAATTGGTGGCCAAGAAACAGCCCCAAAATTGCGCCAAAAGGTCCTCCGAACAAAAAGCCGAAGAAAGCGCCAAGAATTTTGCCAAAAATATGCATTATGTGCTCTCAATCTATGAATTTTTTAAGAGTAAAGCGGTCTGATAGTGCCGGGAGGATGAAATTCCTTTATGATATCGAACGTTATCATTTAGCAATTACTCCCAATATTGGAATTACACTAGTTCAACAGGATAGTACAACTCAATGTCATGTTTTTCCCGCTCATTTTTAGCTGTTTCAATTAGCGCTGCTCTTTTTGCGCCTCAAATTCATGCACAAGACGTCTTGGATGACAATTCGCAAGAACTGCCAGCAATCGATCAATGTTTAGTCAATGAAACTGAACCAGATAATCCGAACGAACAGCCTATCAATGTCGAAGCGGATAATCTAGAAGCAATTAACGGCGAGAAGGCAACCTACTCCGGCAATGTTATTGTGGTTCAGGGTAAAAAACGTATCGAAGCCGATAAAGTCACTCTGCACCAGAATGAAAACGTTGCAGTTGCCGAAGGGAACGTGAACTTCAGTGACGGTGAGGTCAAAGCGGTCGCCGATAAGGCGGTCAATGATATGAACACCGACCTGATGACGCTGGAGAACACCAAGTATAACTTCCTGTGTGAACCTGGTCGTGGTGATGCTGCCTATGTCGCTAAAACAGGTAAAGCCGTCTACGAAATTGAAGATGGTTCTATTACCTCTTGTCCAGAAGATGACAACTCATGGCGCTTACGAGCATCCAGTATCGATGTCGATCAAAATGAAGAACAAGCAACGTTCTATAACCCGAGACTCGAAGTTCAGAATGTACCGGTATTTTATCTGCCATTCTTAACGGTACCTATCGGTGACACACGTAAAACTGGTTTTCTATACCCAACGGTATCTTACGGAACCCGCGATGGTTTCGAAATGGAGATCCCAGTCTACTGGAACCTAGCTCCAAACTACGATTTAGAAACCACTTATCATTACATGCAAAATCGTGGTAACCAACTCAATAGTAAATTTCGTTATCTGACCGATTTTGGTCAGGGACAAATTAGCTCTGAATATTTAAATGAAGATAAGCTTAACGTTGATAAAGGCGCTCGCTGGGGTTTCCAGTACGAACATAGCGGTATCTATCAACAGGCGTGGAAGTTTGAAGTCGACTACTCCAAAGTGAGTGATTATAGCTATTTCTCTGATCTCGACTCTAATATTGGTAACCGTGAAGATGGTCAGCTGATCCAGGAAGGCCAGGTCACTTACCGTAGCCAGAACTGGGATACTTCGATCTTAGTTCGTCAATTCCAGCTCCTGTTAGAGGATCAGACAAGTTCTAATCAACCGTACCGTTTAATGCCGCAGGTTGCATTTAATTATTATGCACCGGAGCTGATGCGTTATTTAGACTTTGATCTTAAAAGCCATGTATCCCGCTTTGACACTGATGGCGAGGGTAAACCTTCTGCCACCAGATTACACATCGAACCTGGATTTAAAATTCCACTTGCAACAACCTGGGGGAGCTGGACAACAGAAGCTCGACTTCTCGGCACCTATTACCAGCAAGAACTGGAAGGCGTAGATATTGGTAATCCAGACAGTGAGTACTACGGGTTAAAAGAAAATGTTTCTCGTGTAATTCCTGAGTTTAGAACCAATGCCGGAATTATCCTAGAGCGTGATACCACTATATTTAATGGATATACACAAACACTTGAACCACAAATTCAATACCTCTATGTACCAAGTGAAAACCAGAGTGATATTGGGCTCTACGACACGACTCTGCTACAAACAGACTATTACGGACTTTTCCGCAGCCGCAAATACAGCGGTGTTGACTATATCGCTTCAGCGAATCAATTTAGCTACGGTGCTTCCAGTCGTTTCTTCGATGAAGGCTATAAAGAGCGTTTAAATATCGCTTTTGGTCAGATTTTCTACCTGGATAAAAACCTTAAACCTTCCAACGATGCGGAAGATAACAACACAGATCAGGAAAGTGGTACTAAAACCAACTACTCTGCCTGGGCGATGGAAATGGACTTCAACTATGATGACTTCCTGTTCTACCATGGCGGTGTTCAATATGACGTTGACAGCAGTGCGCTGCAATTGGCAAACAGTACGTTAGAGTATCGCTTTAATGGTGGCTTCATTCAGGCAAACTACCGTTACGTGACGAAAGACTATATCGAAGATACCGTTGGTGACAGTATTGACGTTTCAAGTATTACTCAAGACGGTATCTCTCAGGCCGGCCTTATGACGGGCTATCAACTATCAAGAAAGTGGTATGCTAGTGCTCAGTACTTCCATGATGTCACTACAGGTGAAGCACTGGAGTGGTTAGCCAACCTTCGTTACACCTCAGACTGCTGGTATATGGGTTTTACCTACAGCAACCAGCTTAAAAGCTGGGGCACAACCAGTATCGGTTCTCTTGCCTACTATGAAGATCCAACGTACGAAAACAACTTCAGCTTTAACATCGGCATTATTGGCTTTGGAACCAGTGTCGGTGCAGGCTCAGGCATGACGGGAGTCGACAGTGCAGGTAACGCTCTGGGTTATGGTCGCCCATTCTTCCTGAACAACTAATTTTCAGCGGACTCGAATGAGTGCCCCTCATTCGAACCTAATGATTTAATAGGTATATAAATGAAATTGTGGAAACACACCCTTATCGGTTTAATGGCAATGCTCGGTGTTGCAAGTGCTCATGCTGCACCACAAGAGCTCGACCGCGTCTCTATCATCGTAAACAGCGGTGTTATCTTACAAAGCGATATTGAGAGTGCTTTAAAAACCGTTCGCCTCAACGCGAAGGGCAGTGAACAAGCGCTACCCGAAGAAGATGTATTACGTGAGCAGGTGAGAGAAAAACTCATTATTGATACCTTGCAACAACAGGAAGCAGAACGAATTGGTGTTCGTATCGACGATGCCCGCCTCAACGAATCTATTGCCAATATTGCCAAAGAGAATAATCAGACTCTTGAGCAACTTCAGGCTTCTGTTGCACAACAAGGGCTGACCTATCCTGAGTTTCGCGAACAAATTCGCAAAGAGATGGCCGCCAGTGAAGCACGCAACGCGATGGTTCGTCGACGAATCAACATTCTGCCAGCTGAGGTGGATACTTTGGCAGAGCTGTTAGCTCAGGAAACCAATGCGACCGTTCAATACAAAATCAGTCATATTCAGTTACGCTTTAATGATCAACAAGACAAAGAGCAGTTAGAGCAACAGGCGAATAAACTGGTGGAAGAACTCAATAGTGGCGCTGATTTCAGTAAAATGGCCTATACCTACTCGAAAGGTCCTAAAGCTTTAGAGGGTGGTAACTGGGGCTGGATGCGTAAAGAGGAAATGCCAACCATTTTTGCTGATCAAATCAAAATGCAGAATAAGGGAAGTATTATCGGCCCATTCCGAAGCGGCGTTGGTTTCCATATTCTAAAAATCGATGATGTGAAAGGCCTAGAAACCGTAGCGGTTACCGAAATAAACGCACGTCATATTTTAATCAAGCCTACCATTATCCTCAGCGACGAAGGTGCTAAACAGCAGCTTGAAAATATTAAACAGCAGATTCAATCAGGCCAGGCGAGCTTTGGCGAATTGGCACAGCAATACAGTCAGGACCCGGGGTCAGCCGCACAAGACGGTGAACTGGGCTATCAAACATCTGACATTTACGTGCCGGAATTTAAGCATCAGGTTGATACGCTGCCTGTTGGTGAAATCAGCGAACCATTTAAAACCGTTCACGGCTGGCATATTGTTGAAGTGTTAGACAAACGCGAAGTAGACCGTACTGACTCAGCGTTGAAAAATAAAGCTTACCGAATCCTGTTCAACCGTAAGTTTAATGAAGAAGCAAGCGCATGGATTCAAGAGCTGCGAGCCAGTGCATTCGTAGAAGAGCTGCAAGGTGAGCAAAATGACGATTAAACGTATCGTTGTCACAGCGGGAGAGCCAGCCGGTATTGGCCCTGACTTAGTGTTAGCCCTGTCGACCAAAGACTGGGCTCATCAGGTAGTCGTCTGCGCCGATAAAACCATGCTGGCACAACGTGCTGAAGTATTAGGCATCGAGGTAGAACTCATTGAATATCAATCAGGTGCAACCCCTCAGCCTCAAAAATCAGGTACTTTGGTGGTTGAACATATTGCGACTTCCGTTCCTGTTGTTGCGGGCCAGCTCGACGAACAGAACGGCCATTATGTATTAAAAACATTAGAAAGAGCGGCTTTAGGCTGTATGAATAATGAATTTGATGCTATTGTCACCGGCCCTGTGCATAAAGGGGTGATCAATCGGGCGGGGGTCGCCTTTAGTGGCCATACTGAGTTTTTTGCTGAACAATCAAATACACCACTAGTGGTGATGATGCTGGCAACAGAAGGACTAAGAGTCGCTCTGGTAACCACCCATATTCCACTGGCTTACGTTTCTAAAGCAGTAACCAGTGAGCGCTTAGAAAAGATCATTCATATTCTCCACAAGGACCTGGTTGAGAAATTTGCGATTGAGCGGCCTAACATATACGTATGCGGGCTTAATCCACATGCAGGTGAAGATGGTGTACTCGGTCGGGAAGAAATCGACACCATTACTCCGACACTGGAAAAATTACGTCAGCAAGATGGTATGAACCTGATTGGCCCGCTGCCTGCGGATACTATCTTTAATGACAAATATTTACAGCGAGCGGATGCCGTGCTGGGCATGTACCACGATCAGGTTCTTCCTGTACTAAAATACAAAGGATTTGGTCGTTCAGTGAATATCACACTGGGTCTGCCTTTTATTCGAACTTCTGTTGATCACGGAACAGCACTGGATTTAGCTGCCACAGGTCAGGCTGATGTTGGAAGTTTTAAAACTGCACTCATCCAGGCTATTGAATTAGTTGATAAGCAAGCGAATTAATTTCGAGAACACTATGAGAAATGATGTCCACTTAGGACACAAAGCGCGTAAACGTTTTGGTCAGAACTTTTTAAACGATCCGTACATTATTGACGGTATCGTGTCTGCGATTAACCCACTTCCGGGACAAAACCTGGTAGAGATTGGCCCGGGTCTGGGTGCAATTACTGAACCGGTTGGTCGTGAAGTTGATAAGTTTACCGTTATCGAGCTGGATCGCGATCTGGCAGAAAGATTACGCAATCACCCTGAATTAGCTGACAAGCTAACGATTCATGAAGGTGATGCGATGCGTTTTGATTTCACGCAATTAGTGAAACCTAACAACAAATTACGTATTTTTGGTAACCTACCGTACAACATCTCGACACCGTTGATGTTCCATCTGTTCGAATATCATAAAGACATCCACGATATGCACTTTATGTTACAAAAAGAGGTGGTAAAACGTTTATCGGCAGGTCCAGGCAGCAAAGCCTACGGTCGATTAACGGTAATGGCTCAATATTACTGCAAAGTCGTTCCGGTACTTGAAGTGCCACCAAGCGCTTTTGTGCCACCACCAAAAGTTGACTCCGCGGTTGTTCGCTTGGTTCCTTATGAAGACCTTCCGCATCCGGCCACCAGCTTAAAATGGTTAGACCGAGTCGTGCGCGAAGGCTTTAACCAACGCCGTAAAACCGTACGTAACTGTTATAAAGGTCTGCTATCTTTAGAAGAGCTGGAAGAGTTAGGTGTTAACCCTACCATGCGCCCTGAAAATCTGACTTTAGAACAGTTTGTCGCTATGGCAAACTGGCTAGACGCCAGTCATAAGCAAGACGCATAATACAAACAGGGCGGTTTATTACCGCCCTGTTATTTATCAAGGAGTTCACATGGATGATGTTTCTACCCCTTGTATCAAAATCCAGGTCCACACTAAATACATTCCCGAGCAGTCGACTCCTGAGCACTCTCGCTATGTATTCGCCTATATCATCACAGTCAAAAACCTCAGCTCCCAAACGGTTCAGCTACTTGGCCGTCGCTGGTTAATCACGGATGCTAATGGTAAGCAGCTGACTATCGAAGGCGATGGTGTAGTGGGTGAACAACCCTACATAGCCGCAAACGACGAATACACCTATACCAGTGGTACAGCAATTGAAACCCCGGTTGGTGTCATGCAGGGTCACTACATTATGCAGGACGAAGATGGTGAAGAGTTTACAACAACTATAGAGCCATTCCGCTTAGCAGTCCCTAACGTTTTAAATTAGATTCAATCAAAGCTAATGTCCACAAACTAACTTGGAGTAACAGTGTCGAACTATATAGTTGGTGATATTCAAGGCTGTTTTGATGAGCTTCAGCTACTGTTAAAACAGGTAAATTTTAATCAGGAAATCGATACATTATGGGTCGCAGGCGATCTGGTTGCACGAGGTCCTAAATCGCTCGAAACGCTCAGGTTCATCAAATCATTAGGTCATTCGGCAAAAGTCGTTCTGGGTAATCATGACTTACACCTGCTTGCCGTTGCCTGTGGCATCCAGCCAATCAAAAAGAAAGATAAAACGGCCCCCATACTCGAAGCAGAAGATAGAGATGAACTGCTGCACTGGTTGAGACAACAACCGTTACTGTTAGAGCATGACGACTTTGTTGTTTGTCATGCAGGGGTATCTCCTCAGTGGGATTTAGACACAGCGCGAAACTGTGCCAGTGAAGTTGAAGCTATCCTGCGCGGCGAACAGTGGATGTGGTTAATTGAAAACATGTATTCAAACCAACCAGATAAATGGAATGAGAATCTGACCGGCCTGGATCGATACCGCTATATCATTAACGCTTATACCCGAATGCGCTTCTGCTTTGATGATTGTCGCTTAGATATGAAGTGCAAACTGCCACCCAAAGAGATCAACGACAAGACACTCCAACCGTGGTTCTCTCTGCAACAGCGTATAAACCTGGATAAAACGGTGTTATTTGGTCACTGGGCAGCACTAGAAGGTTACCATGGCAAAGAAGTGATAGGCTTAGATACAGGTTGTGTCTGGGGCGGACATCTGACTCTGATACGCTGGGAAGACAAACAGTTCTTCACTCAGCAAGCGTTAACAAAAAAAAGCCCAGTTTAAAACTGGGCTAAACTATGCGGCTATACGCGATCCAGCACGACAAACTTCATATCGTAAGCGTTCTTTTCATCAGCCAAGTAGCTTTCCTGAACGGACGGGTGCCAACCTTCGCCCCACTCTGGGAAACGGGTATCCCCTTCTAAATCCGCATCAATTTGGGTGATGTAAAGACGGTGGGCTTTAGGTAAACAAGCCTGATAAATGCTGCCACCACCGATAATCATCACTTCTTCGGCCTCGCCAGCTTTTTCCAGCGCTTGCTCGATAGAGGGAACAACATCGACTCCCTCAATATTCAGACTCTCGTCTCTGCTGATAACGATATTCTGACGCCCTGGCAATGGCCGCCCGATAGAATCGTAAGTTTTTCTGCCCATTACTACCGGTTTACCCAAAGTACAACGCTTAAACCAACTGAAATCCGCAGGCAAATGCCATGGCATTTGATTATCTTTACCAATAACTCTGTCGTTTGCCATCGCGGCAATCATACTGATGATCATTATTCTTCCCTATCAATTATTAGACAACGGGTTTACGGCGGTAGAATAACAGCCCCGGAACAGCAAGGCCAACAGCTAAACCTGCAATAATGAACATCGCTTTAAGGAAGTTTTCTAACAAGGTTTCAAGCAATTCCGGGGTGAAGCCCAGGTGATTGATCTCAACCATGGCAATCATTGCTCGATAAGCGAACACCCCAGGAACCATAGGAATAAGAGCGGCAACAGTAAACACTTTCGGGTGAGCCAGAAACTTATGCGACCAATGCACGCCTATCATCCCAACTGTGGTGGCGGCGAAAAAAGTCGCCCACTCAATCGGAATACCAAACTGCATCATTAAGTAACGCGAACCGTGACCTATCGCCCCACCCAAAGCGCAGTACTTTAGCGCCGGTACAGGCACATTAAACACCAGCGCAAAACCCACAGCGGGAATTGAGGCGAAAAACATGTCATTCAGCAGACCAAATAATAAATCCCAACCAAACATCTCTACCACCCCCATACGCCAGTAATGCTCATTGCAGCAATGATTCCCAAACAGGTCGCTAAGGTCAATAAACTTGCCATCACAAAGCGAGCAATACCAACGTTCACATAGCCTTTAAGCATATCAGCAACCGAGTTAATCAGAGGGAACCCCGGTACTAACATCAGAACAGAAGATGCCATCACTGTCGTAGGTTGATTACCGAGTTGATAAATAACAGCCTGAGCAGAGATAACAGAGGTGACGAATGCAGTGGCAGCAAAATTAACCAACGGATTAAAGTGCCGATGACCGATCTCCTGACGAACAAACATGCCCACCGCCGATGCGACGAAAGTAATCGCAAATACCGTCCAGTCACCACCAGCCAAACGACTGAACGAGGAGCAAGACAGACCGATCATTAATACAACAAACCAACGATTATACCGTTCCGGACTGATCTGATTTAATTTTTTCTGTGCCAGTTCATGATCGAGCAATCCTTTCTCCATCATAATACAAATTCGCTGTATCTGAGTAACAGCACGCATGTTGATACCACGGTCCGCGCAACGACGAGTGGTGGTAATACAGTGATCATCAGCCAATGTGGTCACCACTAGTGAGCCCGCAGACAGAGAGACTTCAACCTCCGTCAGACCACAAGCCATCCCCATTCTCTGCATGATTCCACCAACTAACGCACTCTCTGCACCATGTGCCAATAACATTTGCCCGGCCTGTGCTATCAGCCTTGATACGGCCCTCTGTCTGGATGCCATGATTCCTTTCTTAACCCCTACTCGATAAACCTAAACTGACAAAAATTTATACCAATCACAGTGAATAAGTGATCAGAAATAGCGCCTAAAAATGCTTTGGAACAAGACAAAATTTTTGATAAGCAATTATTCTACAAGCAAAATTTTTAACGTAGTTATAAAGTATTTTAGCAAACTAGAATGAACCATTATTTACTACGATTGGTACTATCACTCTAGTGTGCATGAAAATTGTTGAGCTAAATATGATTTAGATACAAAAAAGCCGCAATAAGTTATTGCGGCTATAAATCAGTCAGATAGATTACTCACGAACATAAATAACGTGTCCGTCATCTTCTTCATCGTCCCAATCATCCCAGTCGTCATCATCATCTTCAGTAACGACATTACGACCAGCCATTGCGTCTTTGTGGTAATCATCCCACATAAACTCAACTTTCTGCTCTTCACTTATCTCTTCTTCAGCTCTAGGAAGAGTTTCCATAAATTCAGCCAGATCACGACAAAGTTCAACCGTTCCCTGCTTATTTACTGCAGAAATTTTGTAATATTTACCTTCCCATGCCAGAGCATCGAGAATTTCCTGAATTCTTTCATCCGCTTCGTCTTCCAGCATAAGATCCGTTTTATTAAACACTAACCATACCGGCTTCTGTGCTAACTTTTCGCTGTACTGTTCAAGCTCATCCATGATCGTCAGAGCATTATGCGCAGGATCACTTTGATCAATTGGTAAAATATCGATCATGTGCAACAGAACACGACAGCGCTCAAGGTGTTTCAGGAAACGAATCCCTAATCCGGCCCCATCCGCTGCACCTTCAATCAGACCTGGGATATCAGCAACAACAAAGCTTTTCTCGGGAACCACACTCACCACCCCCAGACTTGGGATAAGAGTGGTAAACGGATAATCAGCTACTTTAGGTTTTGCCGCTGATACAGAACGAATAAAGGTAGATTTACCAGCGTTAGGCAAACCAAGCATACCAACGTCAGCAAGTAATAGCAGCTCTAGGCGAAGCTCACGTACTTCCCCTTTGGTACCCATCGTCTTTTGACGCGGAGCACGGTTAACTGATGATTTAAAACGTGTATTACCCAAACCGTGCCAGCCGCCTTTAGCGACCATTACGATCTTGCCATGTTCAGCGACTTCACCCACAATCTCATTTGTGTGGATATCGACTGCACGTGTACCAACCGGCACTTTCAGAGTGATATCTTTACCACGTTTACCAGTACAGTTACCACCACTACCATTTTGACCACGTTCTGCGTTATAAAAACGCTGGAAACGATAGTCTACTAAGGTATTTAGGTTTTCATCAGCCTGAATATAAACATCGCCGCCATCACCGCCGTCGCCACCGTCAGGGCCACCTTTCGCTACGAATTTTTCACGCCAAAAGCTTACGACACCATTACCGCCGTCACCCGCTTCGACTTTAATTACCGCTTCATCAACGAACTTCATTACTTACTCCGCATTACTTGCGTTGCGATACCACTGTCCAGAACAACAATGATATAAATTTTAGCAGATTTAGCATCGAGGAGATCCTCCCAATCCTAAAGACAGCTATTGGAACAGATAACAAGAAACTCGGTTAGAATGTCTTGTTATTTACTCTGTATAAATAAAAAACCCCACCTTAACGGCAGGGCTTTTGAATTCAGTTAGGTACTAAATTTATTCAGCTTCGATGCTAACAAATTTACGGTTTTTAGGACCTTTAACTTCAAATTTCACTTTACCTTCAGTAAGAGCGAAAAGAGTGTGGTCTTTACCGATACCAACGTTAGTG
>Ga0075011_10001700_pt1 | contig 11859 bp, 11 predicted proteins | sample TARM_MetaG_T_14_FD_72354 | JGI IMG/M metagenome (GOLD analysis project Ga0075011, IMG submission 72354) | Freshwater microbial communities from Pennsylvania, USA, analyzing microbe dynamics in response to fracking - TARM_MetaG_T_14 | ecosystem: Environmental > Aquatic > Freshwater > River...
GAATTATGCCAGTACATTGGCACTGGCATGCTGTTTGATGTGGCTACCTATGTGGTGTGGTTGATTTTTACACAGCAAAGATCAACAGGCCCTAGAGACATTCCCTTATAGTAAAGGGTTCTTTGAAAAGTTGGGTTTATGGCGAAATCAGTATCACCTCTGCATGGTATTACAGCTATGTATATGAATGGAGATGGTTTTGATGAGCGATTTAAATTTCTAAACCCAAATGAGGAACAACTTGAATTTTTTGGGGCAAGATACAAAGAGAATTGTTATAGATTAGGGCTTGCATCTGTTTAAAGCGTCAATAGGGCTTGGAGAGCTGTCTACATTAAGTTTTGAAAAACTCCATCATTTGTAAAGTCTCTCTCTGAGTATTAAAGTTTGATACTGAAATGGCAGTGACCACATCGGTGTACTGCCTTTTCAAAAAACTTCTGCGCAATCCGTATTTCAGTATTTTAAGTCAATCAAAGTTTTAGATACTGCTCTTCACTTCTAATATTTCAAATAAAAACTGCGCCTTTCCTTTTTGACCACTCACAGCGGGATACACCGAAAATTTAACCACTCCCGATTTGGCAACAGGGTTTAGCGTTACCGTTTGACCAGGCTTTACTACTTGACCAAGTACTTGAACACTTATTTCAGCATCAGTGCGTAACGTAAATAAAGCATCTTGCGGTCCCGAAGCGAGCTGGCTTTCAACTGTTCTCAGATCATTAATGACGACTTCACTGACAGGATTGTCTACAGAGCTAGCTAAATCCTTAGATACTGCAAGAGTGGTTAATGAGCCTACATTTACTATGTTAGGCGGCTGATAAGTAAAGCTCTTGCTACTAACGCCTTGGTTGCCAAAAACGTCGGTAGCTTTCACCGTTAAAGTATAAATCTCACCGGATGTAAGTGATGGGAAAAGCCTTGGATATTGCAATGAATACACGTTATTGCCTTTACTTACAGTGGCCAAATAAACCGTGTCGTTAGCTGAGCCGCCGGAGATAATAACACTATCGATGGTGTAGCTTGATTCATCTGCAATGGACACTACCAAGTCATCTAGCCCGACAATGTCATTGAATACTGCACTACCGGAATTGGTAATGCTTATTGTTGGTGCGGCGTTTTCTATTTTGAATGTTTGAAGCGGGGACACAGTGGTAGGCCCGTGATTCTCGACCATCTCTAATTCTAGTGAATGGTTTCCAGTCGGCAGAGAGTTTAAGTTAAAGACGTATTCCCAATTAACACCGTTGCGAATTGAACTAATAGGGTTTAAATATTTTGTACCATATTTAATTCTAGCGGCCTTCATGACTAACCTTTCAAACCAACTGCCTGCACCCGGTAGATAAACAAATGCAGTAAGAGTGTTAGTTGTCGTATCAACTTTATAACTGGTCATTTGCGGGTATTGAGCATCGTTATAGGTTGATTCGCCGTAGCTGTAATTCGCGTAAAGTGTTCCCATCGGCAGGCCCACTGACACAACACCGATAGCATCGTGCAAATAGCCATATCCACCTTTGGTCATCTCATATGTTAAACCCGTTAAGCTACAAATTGACTCACCTGCTGGAATGTCGCAAGAATATCCACGAAAACTTGCGCGTTGCACGTAATCCCGCGGCTGCACCCGAAGCTCAAAATCAGTCATTGTAGCTGGCAAAATCGAATTATGATGCTTGATCCCTGTCGTAATAGACATTCGAACGTCATTTAACAAAAATGTTGCTGACGTCAACACTGGGGATTTTGAAGCAGTTTCAGACAATGACAAATTGTATTGGATAGTGCCTGCCATCCATCGACCAAAGTCAACCCACTTAATTTGGTTTGCGCTGTTATATCCAAATGGCGCTGTCATATCAAAATAACCGTATTCACCATTAATTATAACATTTGTCGCTCCCACTGAGTTCGCGAGAGCAAGCCCCCCTTTCACTCCAGCGTCTCGAACGTTATCTACTGGTACTCTATATAACAATCGAACGGGGTTGGTTTTGACTGTCATGCCTGGCGTATAAGCTACAAAACCTACAAATGAACTAGATACACTTTCAGCCAAGTTTGCATCCGGGTCGAAGACTGCAAAAGGAGAAGATGGAGCCCCACCATAGTTGTCGTAATAGAATGTTTTGACAGTTGAACGAGTGATGTTACCTGCGGCATCATATAGCTGAGCCTGCATTGAATATGGTTCAGAAGCGTTATTTGACGGTAATATATTTGATAAGTCTGTTTGTGCATTTATCACAGCTTTGAATGCTGCTTGGTCTATGACCATGGGTCTTGTTAATACGATGGAATCGGAATTTAGTTTTTGTACAATGACAGAACCTGAAACCGCACCTTTTACATCCGTTATCCAAATTTTCGATTCTTCGCCGGAGTTTTGTGTATTTAGCCACCAAATTTCATTCGACCCTGTTTCGGCACCATAATTGCCTGTACCATTTCCATACCAGTCTCCAATGATAGGTCCCTCAGTATCAACTTCAACAACCTTTGTATACTGATCAATTGTTGTACCAGAACTGTTAATCGTTTCGATTTTAAGGCTATACAAACCATCCATCAATTTGGGGATAGTTATTGATTTTCCGTAAAATTCTCGTCCAGAAAAGCTTAACCTGTCAGAAACTCGAATAAAATCTGTGGTGTTGTTGAACACCGTCACTCCACTGGTGTTGATGACTGATAGCTTAAGTTTGTTATCAAGCCCTCCAGAGAGGTAAACCATCGCATCAGTTTGAGGGTTAATGAGCGAGCCCTCAGTGGTTTTCACTGTAGCGTTGGTGTCTGTATACGAAAAGCCTTCTACTGCCGCGTTAGCCATGCCAGAGCAGATGACGCTACACAGCCCTAAAAGTAGTGATTTATTAATTTGCATGGCCTGCCCTTTAATTGGTAGAAGTGATTTGCGGAATGTCGATCATGAAGCTTGCCTGCCCTTTCACACCAGGAGAAGCAGAGTAAACAGGAATAACAACTTCACCTGTGATGCTGGGGATGATCGTGATTTGTTTAGTTTCCCCAGGTTGCAACACGCTACCAAGGATATTGACGTTGATTTTGGCGTCACTGCGTAACGTGATAAATGCCGTTTGAGCACCGGACGCGAGTTGTCCTTCAGCCGTTCTGAGCACACCAGTTTTAATTGATGTAATTGGGTCGTTTTGAGTGTTCTGCAGTTGTTTATTAACAGCCAAAGTCGTCATTTGCCCAACTTGCAATAAGTTGGCAGGCAAATACAAGAAGGTTGAAGTTAACGTCGATGCGTTCCCTGCGGTATCTTGACCGGTAATTTTAATAGTGTAAGTTTCATTAGCTTCTAAACTTGGGAATATTCTTGGGTAGTTTAGGTCATACAAACCATCGCCTAGGTTGTTGGTTGAAACATATACCGTATCAGAAGCAGCCCCACCAGAAAGCACTACTGAAGTGATAGACGCATCACTATCATCGGCAATGCTAATACGTAAACTTTCTAACCCGTTGATGGCACTTTCACTGGATATTGCGGCTCCGGTAGGGGATTGAAGCTTTAAAACCGGCGGAGTAGTGTCGTTCAAGTAATTCGATAACACCAACTGAGTTGTACGGTTGCCATAGTTATCTTGCGCATAGAAAAAGACGTTTTGACGTCCACTAGGCATTTTATTTAGCTTAAACGTAACGCGATGCTTACCCGTGCCAGTGACAATCCAAGAGTCATGAGATATTTCGGCCCCAAGACTAGATTGCAGTCGGAACATGTTGGTAACCCACAGATGTGACGTCCAATCGCTAGTGGTATTCGTGTCATATACGTTTACAGTAACCGTGTCGCCGGTAACAGAGATAGATTCGATAGTCGGTGGAATAAAATCCCAATAGGTGTACCAGTAATCAAAATGAGCGCCAAAGCGGCCATCACTCACACCATTAACGCTTGAATATACAGTATAAGTGTAAGGTGTATACCCTTTGCCGGAGGAAAATTCTCTTGAAATGGCAAGGTCACAAAATGTGCTGCCAACCGCGATCACGCAAGAACCATGACTACTCAATACAGCGAGCTGTTCATAAGGCATTGACTCACTGAATAAGCGAATTCGAACAACTTTTCGATAGCTTCCAGAGTTGATCGAAGCGCCACCTGAATTACCGTTTTCATCAAACCATTGTAATGTTGGGGATGGTTTGATGGGGTTTCTCCCTACACCATCAGCTAAAGTGACGTTAATTGCGCTGTAATTGCTATACACATAAAACCCACTTGGTGTAGGCGCGTTCCAGTAACCACTTGCCACTGGATACGTAATACTGTAGTCATTGTAAACGTAGTCACCTTCGCGGTAACCGAAGCTGCTCCAGCCCCAATCACCATTCACTTCCTTTGTTTCACTGTACAAACGTCTATAGCGAACTTTGAAAGGGTTGTTATAAACAACCATTCCTGCTGTATAGGGTTTCCATGCAGATGCAACTGGGTCCCATAGTTCGGTAGGTGATGGTCGAGTGTAACTACCATTATCAACTAATGAGCGAGTTGTGATGTCGGTATAGTTTCCGGCATCATCAAAAACCCTGAATCCAGCTTGATACCAAGTGCGTCCCTCAGAGAACAATGATGCCGCGGCATTAGCTACGTACACTGATGAAGATTCAAAATCGACCTGTGCCGTCGCAGAGCCCAAAACAGCCCCGGTAGCGTCTGATTTCACGATGTAGGTGGCTTTTTTTAAGCCTGAACCCGCGTCTGTTAATCCTGAGAGTTTGAGTGAACCAAAGTTTCCTGGGTAGTAGGTCGATACTGAGCCGCCATTAGCGACGGGAGCATAAGTGAAATTTGCAACATCACCAGATGGAGGATTTGTATCAACAATGACAGGCACGCTCCAAATACCAACAAAAGTCCCTTCAGCCGATAGTAACTCCGCTTGAAGTGTATAGTTGCCATCAGCTGAAGGCGCTTTTAACTCGATGCTTTTGCCGTAGAAGTCTTTGCCGGAAAAGGATAATCGATCTGACACGCCAATCACACCCGTATTGACTTCATTCAGCTTAACCCCACTAGAAAGCCAATATAATTTCAGCTTACGATCAAGACCCGCAGACACAAAAATATTCATAGACTGTGCAAGAACAGGGTTAATGGCCATAGCAGAAGAAGCTGTCAAAGTCGTCTGTTCTTGCATGACAGAGGTAAAGGTTATACCTTCAATTTCCGCGAATGCGATATTTGGTAGTGCGATTAACGCGGCTATGAGTTTATAGCGATGCTGAATGAAATTCATGAGTAGCTCCTTCATCAAGAGCACTTATTTTAACACAGAATATTTAGTTTGCATGTTATTTAATCTAGGTTAAAGTGTAACGTAACCACAGGATTGAGCGAGACTACAATGAAAACTATCAGACTGATAAACACGATAACAATCTGTTTAATTGCTTCAACACCAGGAATCACCTACGCCGATGACTCAACCCAAAATAATTCAACAATGAAAGAACGAATGGCTGAAGGCGCTTACAAAATACTTGCTGAAAACAATACGCTCAGCAAGCCCGTTGTCTCCGCTTGGGAGCAGAAAACGATGAAATCTGAAGGAGGTAAAACGACAGAAGTGGTTGAGTCTTGGAAGGTGCAAACTCGCAAGTTCAGTAAGCTAAAACCTACGAATGACACCCCTTGATTAGTTTGGCTAACTGCGCATGAACTTGCTCTGCTAAACCCCTTGAATTGGTGTGCACAATGCTTTTTCCGCTCAGAACCACGCGATAAGCGTTCATAATGTTTTCTATCTTAAGTTCATCGTTAACCAATTCGTATTCCCTACTCCACAAGCGAATCCCCCATAGCTCGATTTCAATTAGGCAGTCTGACTCATACAGATAAGAGATGTAGACCTTTTTCTTAAATCCCAGAGCCACCAATGCAAAAAGCCCCATCACAACTATCCCAGCCCACGGAGTTAATGAGTTATGGATGTTGACGATCACAGACAACGTGCTAAAACCCACAATTGAGATCAACGAATAAAAAACTGAGCGAGGGTAAGGTGTGAATGAAGTACCAAACCATACTCGGTTTTTAGGGTTGTTGTGACAAATTCTTATCGCATTCACAAAATTACATCTCCATATTTGAATTAGGATGGATTATAGTAGCGTCAGCAACACAAATCTATAATGCTAAGGCATATGTAAATTGTTTATTTCATATTCAGAATTAGTGGACGAATGCGGTAAACTACTAGAGTCAGAAATGCCAGTAGTGCTAGTTCAAATTATTCATGCCCGAGGTCACAGCGCGGCCTACCATTTAAAACTGGGAGTTATCCCAGAATCAAATGACAAGATCATTGTTAAGTACCAACTTCCAAGCATGACCGATAATCCATCGGTTGCGCAGACGTGGATAGAGACTCTTCTGTCGCATTATCCTCAACTGGCTATCCACACCTACGGCGCTTTCAAAACTCATTCCTTGCCGATTGAAAACGCCTAGCACTACTGCTGGACAGGATAGTACGGCAGCTGTGTAAAGGTTTGAACGGTATTTAACAGGCAATGTGAGTCAATGTTAGGGTAATTTCGTGCAAATACATCCAATGCGTAGACCCCGAGTAAGTAAGCATCATCAAAGCTCACAGGAACAGCTTTTGGCTTCTTGCCACCCTCATTGATTGAGAAGAAAAACCCATTCTGTTGTCGCTTGACCGAGATGCTTTTGTTTTTCTGTGGGCCATGTGACTTAAACTCAATGAATGGAATGAATCCGAATAGCACGGCTAGCAAATGCCGATATTCAGTCGCGGTGATTTGAATTATTGTCTTATCCTGCCAATCAAACTTTTTAGTGCCATCCCCCATTCCGTTTGCGCCTTCAATGTTCAAGGTGTGAAAACCTTTCTTAGTGACAGATGCGACGATGGTCAGCGCAGCGGCCTTACCGTGGATTTTTACCGATTTTTCAAATTCTGGAGCAGCTGCAGGCTGAACATTATGAGCGCTTTGTGCGGATTGCTCTTCAAATCCGCGGCGATTGTCATGCTGGGGTTGGTACTGCTGATATTCATCATAATTTGCGGCCTCGTGGTGAGGCCCAATATTCATAGGGTTACCTTGGCGCGGTTGATAATAAAGCGTCTGCTGTTGCATTGGAGCAGATTGAGATTGGGCTTGTGGGGTTGCGTTGTAAGCGGGTTGGCTGTAATAGCTGTTATTCATTTTTAAATCTCCACTAATCATCATGACTATGATTAGACCAGACATTTCAAATGACGCAAAAATTGGCCTTTCGACTCAATAATACAACTCGACTTTACGCCACAACTTCAAATTGTCAGTATGACCGCTCATAAGTGGTGGCGAATACGAAGCCCCATAGCTAACGACGCTAATCAGTTCACTAGGCACCCCTTTGGTGACCAATTCGTTTTTTACTCGCTCCGCACGTTTGCGTCCAAGAGCAAGATTGTAATCAGCTGAGCCACTAATATCAGCATAACCAACAACCAGCACTCTACCGTGGGTTTTTAAAAGATAATCACGGTGCTTAGCCAAAACATATTGAGCCTCGGCAATATCGGAATAGCCGACAGCATCATACTCAAAATAAAGCGTTCTATCGGTGGGTTGGTGAATAATGATTTGGGCATCATCATTGAATTGTTGCTGATAACTCTTTTCATCATTTGCAGCTGGCACTTGTGTTGGCAGATAGCTATCACTGTAAGCAGATGAAACTGCGGCACGATAAACGTCACGATAGTACTTCATCATGGAGCTACGGCCATCATTAACAGCCGCATCTCTCGCCTTTTCCAATTCGAAAGCGAGATCGCCTATTTTTCGCCCAGCATCAGCTGAAAGGTTCCGAACGTCGTTTCTTTGTTGATGCCTTACATTGATATTTTGATCATAAATTGTTTTACTACAGCAATCAGTAATTTCTGGTATTTCAGTTGATACTGATACAGCGCACGCTGAAAGCATCATGGCGAACAGTGATACTGTTGCTAGTTTGTTGATTTTCATCATATGGCCTACACAGTTTTCTAAACGCAAAGTTTTTAATATATAATAACATTTTTTTAGAAGAGTTCTAAGTTTTCAAATGAATCAGAAGAAAGGGAATTACGGAATTTTACGAGGTAGACGGTGACTAACGCCGAATTCGACATTAACTCTTTTGATGTTTTGTACAACAAACTGACTCTTGAATTAATTGAACTAGCCAGTCATCTTCCTGATGCAGCTAGCAATCAGTCATTTTTTTATAAAATAACTCCTTCACCCCAAACATTTGATAAATTCAAAGTAGAACTATTTTCTGACATCAAAGCGCGAGGGTGGATAGCATCTTCCTTAACTCAAATGACGCTTTCTGAAGATTCAATCGGCAGAACCAGTATAACACCAGGTGTTATCATTTTCCCTCATTCAGAATATAACCATATAAATCAACTGATTGAAAAAATAAATAATACGAAAGATAACATTCAAGCGTTACTATCAACGCATGACCTACACAAGTTAAGAGCAACGTTAGCCCGGCAAAATACATTGTGCTCACTCGTTATGCTCACAAGAAAAATCCACGTTTTAAAATGCGAAGAAAAATCTACCATTTCAGTCTCTTGGTACATGAGAAGTGGAATGCGCGTTTTGAAAGAAAAGGATTTTTCAACAAGAATACAAAAAGCAGTGCAAAACAACATTCTGGAATTTTCAAAAGGAAATGAATATCTAGAAATTTTTCAAAAAAACCAAAAATCACATAGTTTTCGAATAAAAAGAAACATAATACCAACAACGATTTACAACATTTGGAAAGCTGGTAGTAGTAAAGAAAAACTGCAATACAACGGCCAAACACCTCTTTTCGTTTTCTCCGATTACGACATAAAGGTCAAACACTTAGAAAGTAATTACGGTACTAAGACGCGTTCAAAACGCAATGATGCAACGCCTGACACGGATCTTCTCATTCCAGAATTACACATTTACATGTCAAAGATTAACAAGGAATAATTAACCTATAGAATATTTGAATTGTGTTTGTGAGAGATTTCGCACATACTCATAGATGAAAATCGTACTGAGTAGACAGCTACCCTCTCAGGAATTTTACGAGCCTAGCCAGCGCGAAGCCGTCAAAAAATCGAGAAAACATCATGAATAGCAACAACGTACTTAAATTTCCGGTTACTGCACCACTAACGCACGTACCCAAGGATAACATCAAAAAACCAGAGCAAGTTGCTTCGGAGAAGATGATAACCTCACGGAAAGGGGTGCAGTTTTTATCTTATGAAGATTGGGTGGAGTATATAAAAGATCTCGGAGTTACCAGTCGTGCAGAATGGCTTAGATACGTCGAGGCTAATGAAATCCCTCCATATCTACCAGTGTCGCCATCATTATTCTATGGCCGTAGAGGATTATGGCAAGGTTGGGGGGTGTTGAACCCTAACGCACCTGTAATACCGCAATCGGAAGAAGATGACATTCATAGTCGCGGCGGCGTATTTGCTAGTTATGAGACATCTTCCGAATATGCCAAAGCATCTGGCATTAAAACAATGACCGAATGGGTGGAGTATCACCAGAAGAATGAAAAACCTAAAAACATTCCTTCTGATCCTCGTTCTTTCTATACAAGAAAAGGTATGTGGCAATCTTGGAACCATTTCCTAGGAAATGAAGAACCTTATGATTACCACCAAAAAGGTACTCTTGAGAAAGTGAAAAGATGGTTTAAAGAAAACAACATCACCACATCAACTCAATTTTTAGAAATGGCTGCAAATAAACAACTGCCTGACTTTGTGCCAGCAGCACCGACCATGTTATTCGGTGTCAAGTTCAAAGACCTTCTTGCTAAAAGACAAAAGTACGTCACTTTTAACCAAGCTAGTAAAGAAGTTAAGAAATGGAATTGCAGCAGTATGTTGGAATTTAGAGCTAAACATCGCGAATTGAAAGCCAGTGGCAACAAACTAGCGACTCAAATTCCGTCTGCACCAGATCGCGTTTATAAAGACCTTTGGAAAGGCTGGACAAACTTCCTTCAAGGTTAATTTCCTAAAAAAAGCTGGGACATTCCCAGCTTTTTTATATCTTAATTTCAAAAATCTTCGAAAAGCAATTCTAAAAATGCTTGGGCATCAATAACTTGAAAGTGTGTATTCAAGATAAATTCCCAGCTTATCAAGCGCCTCAAAGCTCATAAAGATCCTTGACATCTCACCCGCATTTTTTTGATTCATCGCTTTAGAATACTGTTCAAAAGCCTTTTGAAATTCCTGATTTTGCTCCAACCTCAAAACATTTTTATAAGCACGATCAATCACATCACCTCGCACTGTAATTGTTTTGCTTGCAACAATTCTAAATAGCGGCTCCGACTGGCCTTCTATCACTCCTTGTTCAAAGGCTAAATCGCTCCCGGTAACTTCATACGGGGACAAATTCAAAACCATCACCACTTCCCAAGGCTTTTCAATCTTGCGGCCTGACTGCATCAAAGCATCGTAAAGCGCATATTGAATCGATTTGATACTTCCTGTGTGCGCAAGAGAATCGGCGTCGTCGAATCCATGAACAATTAACCTGGACACACCATTACCACGATAATCATACTCACCCGCAATGACATCTGTGTGAGTTAACAACATAGTAATTATTAGCAGCGCGGCACTAATTTTTTGCATATAAAATCCTCCCCTACTTCGACGGCAACGCTTGAATCGTAGCGTTCATACCGATGGGTACTTGGGTATTTTTCAAATTGTTGACAGATACGACCTTTTTACCGACTGAGATAAATGCGCCATCCATCCTTTTAATCATCTGTTGGTCAGGATATTTAATCTGCTGTTGAGGCTTATGTGACAGAACGGCTTCAAAGACCATATCAGGCCTTGAGCTAACACCATCTACCGTGCCTAAAGTGGGTCCCTTTACCCCACGGCGCCCGTAAGCGTCAGCGAGCATGACTTTGTAGCGCATAACCCAATAATCTAAAAAGGTTTCAGTAGAGACAAACTGATAGTCGGATGGCATCGTGTTCTCATGATTGCCGGTGATCACAAACAAACTATTAGGAGTGCCATAAATTCTATCTTCTTTTTCTTTCAAATAGCGTCCATCAATCGGTGTCCAATGGCGCCGATTCTGCGAAGATAGATGCACATCCGTTTCCAACTGTTTTAATAACGCGGACTCGTCGTAAGGACGAATGCTAACGGTTATATCTGCTTTAATCTCAATACCAGCAGACAACACGTTATAGCAAAATTCAACACTATTTACAGAATACATATAGGAACTTGCAGTAACGACCTCATGTAATACCGATTCGTCATTAGATGATGACCTGATCAATACGCCCTGTTGTGCTGTAGGGTTCAATTTGGAATAAATTGCTTTTCTCGCCGCTCGGTCAATTAGATCTGCTTTGAAATTGTTGAGTGACATCTTGCGGCCCACTGGTTTGCCACTTAAATAACTCACACCCCATAAATCGGTTGCTGACTCTGTAACAGTCAGTTCTTCAGCATTGACAATACTGGTTGAGCTAAACCAAGCTACCACTAATAGGCTAATTATCTTCAAAATTTTTCCCCTACCTTTACATTTCCATCCATGCTACACCACTAATCAAATCCAGCAAATTCCCAAAAAAACGGCGGTAGAAACCGCCGAATTTCAAACCAAAATCTATCAACGCTCCATCGTTGGCACGTTGCTATTGGAAGTGTCCATAGATGGGCCACCGCTGCTATTGGAACCTGCGACAGAGTGACCGCTGGCCGCACCACCACCCACTAAATCAACACTGTTATAACTCACGTTTGA
>Ga0075011_10001701_pt1 | contig 11859 bp, 13 predicted proteins | sample TARM_MetaG_T_14_FD_72354 | JGI IMG/M metagenome (GOLD analysis project Ga0075011, IMG submission 72354) | Freshwater microbial communities from Pennsylvania, USA, analyzing microbe dynamics in response to fracking - TARM_MetaG_T_14 | ecosystem: Environmental > Aquatic > Freshwater > River...
CGAGGAGGTTAATATGGCTAATAAAAAAACAACCTAATCTGATCAAACAATTTGATAAACGAAGTGGAAAACATCCCCCTAAAATCCCACCTCGTTAGGAGTGCGGGATTTTAGGGTTTAACACGATAGATCAGCCTAAAGACATAAAAAATCCCATCGTACTTTCTGCATGAAGTGCGATGGGATTTTTATGTCTAAGCTTAACCCATATCTTTAATTTTCATCAAACGAGAAGTCGTTGCTCGTGCACTTTCCTCTAGTTTCATTCGAATAAAGTAGATGGTTTCTTGTAAATCAGGAATTGTTCGATATTCTAACGCATTAACTCGACGGCGCGTACGCTCGATTTCAATTGCCATCAGTTGACAAGATTTTTCTAATTCTGCAAACTCTAATAACTTTGGCATTATTTCAATCAGCTCTTCAAACGCAATATCTAATTCTGCACTAGAATTAAGGTAGCCGTAAGCTAGTTCGACTTTCCCCTGAGAGGCTTCATTGTAATTGAAATGCATCTTAGGTACACGCACACTTAAAATATTCTTGCGGTCGATATCTAACGAAACACTTTGAGCAGGAATTGCCATAATTTCCTCAATAAACTTTTCATTGACGAGTGATTTCGCAATTGAAAATTGCTGCATCGCATGCCCTAATTGCCCAATAACTTCATCTCTTAAAGCATTCGTTTGCTTCACTTTCAAAACAAATTCTTTCATTAAACCATCTTGCTTATCTTTCAATAGCTTATGACCGCGTGTCGAAAGCTTCAAACGTTCTTTCAAACGCGCCAACTCCATACGAGTTGGTTTAACATTCAGAATAGCCATTAAACATCACCCGTTTCAGGATAGTATTTGTCAAGCATTTCTGTTCGTATACGAGTTAACTCCGTTCTTGGTAATATTCTGAGAAGTTCCCAACCCAAATCAATGGTTTCGTTAATTGAACGATTTGTTCTAAAACCTTGGTTCACATATCGTTTTTCAAATTGGGTCGTAAACTCTAAGTAAAGTTTATCAATATCCGTTAAGGCAGCATCACCTAATACCGCTGACAACTCCTTGGCTTCTTTTCCTTGTGCATAAGCATAGAACATTTGGTTCATAGTCGCAGCATGGTCTTCACGCGTCTTACCTTCCCCAATTCCGTTATCTTTTAAACGAGATAATGATGGCATAACATCAATCGGTGGTTGCAAACCTTGATTGTGCAATTCACGTGATAGCAGTATTTGGCCTTCTGTAATATAACCCGTTAAATCAGGAATTGGATGCGTAATATCATCTTCCGGCATTGTTAGAATCGGAATTTGCGTAATTGAACCTTTGATGCCACGCATACGACCAGCACGCTCATAAATGGTTGATAAGTTAGTATATAAGTAGCCCGGATAACCACGACGGCCTGGTATTTCACGACGCGCAGCTGAAACTTCACGTAAGGCGTTCGCATAATTCGTCATATCCGTCATAATAACTAAAACATGCATCCCTTTTTCAAAAGCTAAATATTCCGCTGCTGTTAATGCAATCTTCGGTGTTGCAATTCTCTCAATTGCAGGATCATTTGCTAAGTTAATAAACACTACTGAGCGGTCAATGGCTCCTGTTTCTGTAAAGTCTTTAATAAAGTATTGAGCATCATCAAAGGTAATCCCAATCGCCGCAAAAACCACTGCAAAATTATCATCAGAATTCAATACCGCAGCCTGACGCGCAATTTGAGCGGCCAGTTGTTGATGAGGTAAACCTGAGCTTGAGAAGACCGGCAACTTTTGTCCACGCACTAACGTATTTAAGTGGTCAATGGATGAAATCCCCGTTTGAATAAACTCATCTGGATACTCTCGGGCAATTGGATTGATTGCTTTACCATTAATATCCAATGAAGCTTCTGGAATCAAATCTGGGCCACCATCATTGACACGTCCCATCCCATCAAAGCGTCGACCAATCATATCTTCAGACACATCTAACTTTAATGGATGCCCGACAAATCGTGCCTTTGTATCACGTGTGACAATACCACTTGAACCTTCAAACAACTGAACAATTGCGGTATCACCCGTCACTTCTAACACCTGACCACGACGATGTTCACCCGTTTGTAATTCAATATCCACCAATTCATCAAATTTCACACCTTCAACACCTGTAACAGTCATTAGAGGATCTACAATTTCTGTCACTGTTGTATATTCTTTACGCATTATTTATAGACCTCCTTTTCTAAAACATGTTGAATTGACTTTTCAGTCTCTTGACGAATCTCCTCAAACGATTCCGGCTTATCTTCTGGAATGTATTTCATTCGACCTATCTTCTCGCGTAAAACTGCAGTATCTTTAACAATATCCTCGAAATACGCACCGAGATTCATAGCATCCAAGGATTTTGCTTCGAATGAAAGAATAATATCTAACATATCATACTGTTTCTTAAGTGACGTATAGGTATCAACGTCGTCATATGCATTCTGCTGTAAATAACTTTCACGAATCATACTACTAATCAACAGAGTTAATCGATCCGTTTCTGGTAATGATTCTACCCCAACTAAACGCACAATTTCTTGCAACTCAGCTTCTTGTTGTAAAAGATTTCTAGTATGATTGACCATTTGTTCCCAATCAACATTCAGCTGCTGTCCAACATAATTGTTCAGTAATTCTGAGTCCAAAGAATATGAACTTAACCAATTAATTGCAGGGAAGTGGCGACGTTGAGATAAAGAACTATCTAAGCCCCAATATACTTTTACAACACTTAACGTATTCTGTGTTACTGGTTCAGAGGTATCACCACCGGGAGGAGACACTGCTCCAATCGCAGTTACTGAACCCTCACGTTCTTCCCCGTTCCCCAAGGTAATCACACGGCCTGCACGCTCATAATAATCTGCCAAACGACTTCCTAAATAAGCTGGGTAACCTTCATCTCCTGGCATTTCTTCTAAACGTCCTGATATTTCACGTAAAGCTTCTGCCCAACGTGAAGTAGAATCCGCCATAATTGCTACCGAATAACCCATATCACGGAAATATTCCGCAATAGCAATCCCAGTATAAATGGAGGCTTCACGAGCTGCCACCGGCATATTCGATGTGTTCGCAATTAAAATTGTACGATCCATAATAGATTTTCCAGTATTTGGATCAATTAATTTGGGAAATTCATCAATAACTTCTGTCATTTCATTCCCACGTTCACCACAACCTACATACACCACTAAGTCGACGTTTGCCCACTTAGCAATTTGATGTTGAACTACCGTTTTACCTGCTCCAAACGGTCCTGGTACCGATGCCGTACCACCTTTAGCAACTGGAAACATCGTATCAATCACACGTTGTCCTGTTAATAACACTTCTTCAGTCCCTAGTTTCCGTTTGAATGGGCGTCCTTTACGAACTGGCCAACGTTGAATCATATCAAAACTTTGTTCCCCTTTGGCTGTTTCTAAAGAATATAAAGTATCCGTCACTTTATATACTCCACTGGCAATGTTTTTTACGACACCTTTAACGCCCGGTGCTACCATTATACGATGTTCAATCACAGGTGTTTCTTGAACAGTCCCAATGATATCGCCTGCTTCAACTGTATCACCAACTTGAGCAACTGCCGTAAATTCCCATTCTTTTTCACGATCTAATGGTTCTACTACAACACCACGTTCTAGATAATTACCGCCTGTTTTTTCTAAGAAGCTATCTAATGGACGTTGTATGCCATCAAACATATTCGCTACCATACCTGGTCCTAATTCAACTGATAAAGGTTCTCCCGTAATCACTACCGGTTCGCCTGGACCTACCATTGACGTTTCTTCATATACTTGGAGGCTGGCTTCATCGCCTCGAATTTGAATAATTTCTCCGATTAAGCCAAGGTCGCCGACGCGGCAAATGTCACGCACAGCTGCGTCTTCCATCCCTTTAGCAACGACAAGCGGTCCAGCCACACTTATTATTGTTCCATTTTTCAATCGTTTACCTCCTACATTATCTTGATACCAACTGCTCGTTCTACAATATCAGCAAAGCGTTCTTTGCCGAAATTATTCGTTCCTGTATGATTAGGAATCAAAATGACAGCCGGTGTCACAAGTTCATCATAGCGTTCGAGTGTTTCGGATATTTGTGCGCCTAATTGTTCCGTCAAGAAGATAATGCCATACTCTTCTCGTGCTAAGTTGTCCACAACACGTCGCGCTTCATTCGCATCAGATGCAAAGAACACCTCAAAGCCAATCATTTTGAAGGCTAAAACTGAATCTTTGTCCCCAACAACAGCAATTTTATGAGACATAGTTCATTCGCATCCTTCCTTTAGTTTCTTCTATATTAATTTGGTTTTCTTTAGCAGATAAAACCAAGCGTAAATTACGCGCTTCAGTTTCTTTTGCATAAATATAGGCTAGCATTGGCAAGGGCCCAAATGCTTGTAATTTTGCATCCTGCATCTTACGCATTAAGGCATTATCCGTATAATAATCGAATTTAATCGATGAAATACCGATACCATCCTTAATTAATGATTCATTTAATACATCTTTATATTTCGTTTCTGCCAATGACTGTATCAAATTGCGCGCATCGCCAACACCTAATTGAATGAGTTTTTCAATTTCAAAAGATCCTGCATCAGATAGAACTGAACGTAAAAAGTTTTTGGTTCGATTTTGATATTTGGCTCTTATGAGTGTCGAAATATTCTTAAAGTCAATTTGCATATCAATCAAATCAATGATAGATGGATGACCGATTTCTGTAGCAAGTTGTTTTAAATGTTTGAAATAATGGCGATCCACTAAAACGTCAATTTGATGAACATTTTTAAATTCATTATAATCTATTTTTGCATCATTAATCGTATTTAAATAAGCTTGCGGTAATACCTCTGACTTGCCTAATTGAACCGCTTGACGTAATTCTGTTAAATCAAAGCGCCCAATGTCGAAATACATTTCACTGAACTCTTCTTCTGCAATCCACTCTTTGATTAAGACTTTTAGATTCTGATAGGTATATCGTAAGGTTGCCAATTCGACTAGTTTAGGATCAGGCGTTAACTGAAATAATTTCTGATAGGTCTCCACCAATTCTTTAGTGATCATTTCGTCATAATTATGATTGGCTAAAACATTCTCTACCTCATCACGGTAAGTCGTTTCACGCAGTATACTTACTGCATCTCTAAACGAATCTGCTGCTAACATACGATCGTAAATTGATTGATTGAGAAGGTCATTTTCTAAGACACGAACCGTTACATTCAGTGAACCAAATTCGTTATCAAACATCTAATCCCCCCCTTACTGATTAAGTAGACGTGCTATTTCACCCGTCATATTCGTTTTAGCCTCTTCAATTAACGTTTCACTTAAAAAATTATATCGAATGCCTCCACGTTCAATGATAAATCCACCCTGTTGTGTGATGATATTCGGTGATAGTTTTAAGTCAACGCCCTCGATATCAAGGGTGTCTAACCATGATTGGTTAATTTTTTCTTGTGAATATTCTCCAAGTAAAATTATTAATTGACCTTGGTGTTTAAATTGTTGTACGACATCCTCAAAGAAGGCTTGTAGTTCTTCTGATGAGATATGATTTAAAGCTGTTTGAGCTGTAGCAAAAACTTCCTGTAATAAACTTTGTTTTTCAGTCAGAAATTGATCGCGATAGGCAATATTCTGTGACTGACAAGAAATTTGATAACGATCTTTGATTTTCGCATCAATTTTTTGTTTTTCTAAGTTCAGTTTTTCTCGAAACTCATTTTTTTTCTTCTCCAATGCTACTTGAGTGTCAATTCGACACTTCGCTACTTTGTCTTCTAACAAGTTTGTTTCTTTACGCACAACTTGTTCTACCAACTCATTAATATTAGCCATTTCATGCCTCCTTTATTATATGTTATGTCCTTATCTATAAGATAAATTGCTTATAAGACAATCATTAATAAAGATGCAACGAACCCTAAAATTCCGTACGTTTCGACCATTGCAGAGTAAACAATCCCTTGTGTCACATTTTCAGGACGTTGAGCTAAAATTTGCATACCAGCAATCGATGCTTTGGCTTGAGCAGGGGCAGACGTAAAGCCAGTAATTGCAACTGGTAAACTAGCCGCTAATAAATACCAACCTTGAGAAGCGTCCATTCCTGATTCGATGTTCAATAGAATAATCAATCCGATAACGAACCCATATAAACCTTGTGTTGCAGGTAGCAATTGTAAAACTAAAGCTTGACCGAATAGTTCAGGCTTTTCTCTTGTTAATGCAGCGGCAGCCTCACCTGCCATACCTACTCCACGTGCTGATCCTGTACCCGCAATAAAAATTGCAATCGCAACTCCCAAGCCTGCTAAAATCATCCCTGTTTCCGGTCCGAAAAGATACTCAATATTAAATGACATTTTTTATTCCTCCATTATTTTAACGATTAATTTATGATTTTTTTGTCCAAATGTATTTTTCTAAAGTTTTTAATGGTGTAAAGCTTTTACCATCACTTTCAAAAAACTTACCAAAGAATTCTACATATTCAAGTCGCATCGAATGTACGTATGCTCCTAAATAAGTAATAAAAATATTCAGTGCATGCAATAATAAAAATAGAATTAAACCAATTGTAAAACGGGCAAAAGGTGGTAGCAAACTAAGAATTAAGTTAAATGCCATCCCAATGTTAGCTCCCGATACGGCTAAAGCGGTCAATCGAGTATAACTGACCAAATCACCAATCATACCTGCTACATCCATAATCCCAAAAGCTGCCTGTCCGAGTCCGGCTAACTTGTTTTCGTTCGATAATATCTTGACGATGAACATTCCCAGAATATTACCGAGTATTAATATTAAACCTGCGGTGCTTAACCAACTTAAATTAAAGAAGAACATATTTAGAGCAGTTATCGAAATACCTAATAATATTAACGCCCACTGAGCTCCGTCTAGATATGCAGATACATAATCTTTAGCCTTTATTGCTAAATATATTCTAATACCGTAACCTAAAATCATATGGATGATTCCCAAGGCTACCGATATCCCCATAATCAGAATGACATTATCCGTTAAGTTTAACAGTCTAAACGGTAAATCAAAGCCAAAGAAACTTCCAAATATCAAACCAAAAAACATTGTGCCATAAGAGAGTTGATTAAACATTTTAAAAGATAAACGCATCCCTTTTGTCAATTCAAACTCTTTTAAGGCGTAGCCTGTCGCTAACCACAATAGTAAGCCATAGCCTAAATCAGCACTCATCATACCGAAGAATGCGATATGGAAAGGATAATACCAAGGTGTGGGGTCAAATCCATTGTATTTCGGCATCCCAAACTGGGCTGTAAGCGATTCGAATGGTTTGATAAATTCAGGATTGTCAAACACAGTGGGTACATCGTCAATTTCTTCTTCTTGTACATCAGTTTCAAAGAAAGCAATGGCTTGATTATCACACACAGCTTGAATATGCTCAATGTGACTAGCCAGCTTATCTGCTTCTATCCAACCACTTATGACAAAGACAAATTCACTATGAATCATCAACTCTTTTGCCTTTTCTCGTTCACGCATATTGTATATATATTCTTCTGCTAGTTGCAGATGTTCACGTGTGATATGATATTTCTTCAAATTTTCTTTCTCTTCAGTGATTTTTTGAATGATTTGTTTTTGTGTTGTTAAATTTGCATTTAACTCATCTTTCGGAAGAGACTTTGCTTGATATATCAACGGTTGAAAGCCATAATTTTCCTGAATTTCACGGCAGGTTTCAAACTCGTCTTTCGATGTAACTAAAAGATACCCCCAAGTATCACGTGATTGATAAATATCCTCAGCATATGCAAGATCTAACTCATTTATAGCCATTTCAAAGGCTTGTGCTTTCTCAGCTTCAATTGTTCCGACAAGGACATTGAAATACTTGAAAATTTTCGTATCAGTCGGCATAAATGTTAAATTTTGCCATTGTCTAAAAAAAGCTTCTTCTTTTTGTAGTTCTTTCAATTTTTCATTTAAACGAACTAATGTCTCTTCCATATAATCAACTTGATGAAGTAGCTTTTGATAATCAATTTCTTTAACACGACGCTCTAATTCATCCAAAGAATAGGTCGGTCGTTTCTTTTTTAAACGCTTGAACATCCCGACACTTGGTATGTACTGATCTAAGTATGCAATCGCATAGCGAATATCTTGCAATTTCTGAGTTAACTGTCCTACATTTTCTTTCTGTTCTTCAAATTGTAATCCAATCAATCCGGGGTCTTCACCTTCAGAAAAAGCTTCTTTTAGAGAAATCACTTCTACATTATGCATCGCTTGCATTGCAACTAATACACGTTCTTTTTCCTTATCCTCAGCTAACAGTGTCAGCTTCTTCATTTTGGCGATTCCCATATTGATTCAGAACCTCCCTCAGTATTCTGTTTACAATTTCTTGTTTATTTTGCGCAAACTTCATCTCTAATGCCGCTTTATTTTCTTCAAAATTCTTTTCTAATTGTTGTTGCTCTGTAGTTAACTGGCTTTCTAATTCTGATTCCTTTAAAAGAGAATACTCTTTTAATTGAAATTGATAATTACGTTGTAGTTCTTTTACTTCTTTATGATAGTTATTCTCAATTAACTGAATTTCTTCAGCAAATTTACGTCGAGTATATTCAATTTGAACCTCAATATCCCGTATGTAATCAATGACTTTAATGGACATAAGTTCCCTCTCTTTCTTCTACATTTAAATTATTCTTGAACAACAAAATTGAATTTGTTCATGTTTTAGCGATCAAATGATCTTTCAACATTACTTCTATGTATAAAGCATCTATTCGTTAATTGAAGTATATGATCATTATATCCATCACTTGACTATCAACTATTTCCCAATGACATTACTAAATATGCTTAGTCTCTACACCCCTTCATTAAGTACTTGTTATAATGGCTAGATATCAGACAGCTAATTGAGTTTAAAAAAAACGCACTCCATCAGTGAAGTGCGCTTCTCACTACACATCAAAAAACTAGTTCTTCTCACCCCTTGAAGAATTGATCCTTGAAGCATAATGCCCAACCATTAATAATATTTAATTTAATTACTAGTATCTCATGAGATAGCTCCCATGATATATTAAGTATACCACAAAAAAATTTTAAGCAGAAGGCTATAGCAATTAATTTTGTATACGATAACATTTAGCTATGGTTCTGAACTTTACTTTATAAGTAATAAATTTTTTATTCAAGCTCAAAACCCAACTAACGACGCTAAGCTTATTTAAACTTAATTATCTTTCTACCACCATAGAGATACCTTGTCCGCCCCCAATACATAGCGTAGCTAAGCCACGATGAACATCACGCTTCTTCATTTCATGTAATAAAGTTACGAGAATCCTTGCACCAGAAGCACCAATTGGATGTCCTAAAGCAATTGCACCCCCGTTAACATTGACTTTTTCCATGTCTACTTCTAATTCTTGTAATACACATAATGCTTGTGCCGAAAATGCTTCGTTAGCCTCAATCAAGTCAATATCATCGATACTTAAACCGACTTTGTCTAATACTTTTTGAGTAGCAGGAATTGGACCAGTCCCCATAATTTGAGGATCAACACCTGCAGTTGCATAAGCTTTAATTGTTGCTAATGGTTTTAAAGCTAATGAGTCTGCTTTTTCTTTTGTCATTAAGATTACCGCTGCAGCACCATCGTTAATTCCAGATGCATTGCCTGCGGTCACTGTACCACCGTCACTTTTAAAGACCGCTCTCAAATTACCCATTGATTCCATTGTGGCACCAAATCTTGGCCCCTCATCTGTATCAATGATCAATGCGTCTCCACGTCGTTGAGGCACTTTAACAGGGGTAATTTCATCTTTAAAACGACCATTTGTCAAAGCTGCTTCTGCTTTGTTTTGACTTGAAACGGCTAACGCATCTTGTGCCTCTCTCGTCAAGTTATATTTTTCTACAATGTTTTCTGCAGTTACCCCCATATGGTCGTCACTAAATGCATCCCATAATCCATCACGCAATAACGTATCAACCACTTCGCCATTGCCCATGCGTAAGCCCCACCGTGCTCCGGGTATTATATAAGCGGCAGAGCTCATATTCTCAGTTCCACCCGCAATAACGACTTCATTGTCTCCAGCCAGGATACTTTGAGCGGCTAATGCTACTGCTTTTAATCCAGATCCACATAATTTGTTTACTGTGTAAGCAGGTTGTATATTCGGAATGCCCGCTGCAATCGCAACTTGTCTCGCAACATTTTGTCCTAAACCTGCACTTAGTACATTACCGAACACTAATTCATCAACTAAACTTGGATTCAATTTGATACTGTCCATAGCACCTTTTACTGCAATTTTTCCTAATTCTACTGCACTGACATCTTTTAAAACGCCTCCATACGCACCTATTGGCGTTCTTTTAGCCGCAACAATCACTACTTCAGTCATTATGTTCCCCCACTTTACAAATTTGTTTATCAAAACTTACTTCATTATAGCCTAAATCTCATTAAACCATTCCTTTTTATACTCTATCTGCTGTTTTATTCGTTTTGGTCATAGATTTAGTATAATCACTATAATAGAATTATACAGGTTTATAGCTATAGTCTGTTACATTTTTCTTATATTCTTATCTATATAAAATCAGGAATGAGTTTATTGGAAATTTCTTCACTTAGCTCCTTTATGGCAATCATTGAAAATCACTTCAATCTGCAAAACCTTACCCGAAAACTTCACATTTCGCAATCAGATTTGAATCCCTTTGCTATTATGAAGCGTTGATAATATTGAAGGCTTCCTTGTGTTATTAGGCAAAAAGCATATTAAACAAACTTAACTTTTGTTATAGAAATGCTATCTAACAGAAGTGCCGCTCTTGTTGAGCAGTTAGAGTATAGGATTCATAACATTCACGCACTCTCATCTTTTTAGAGTCGTTTCATTCAAATGGACACCAGCACTTATTCAAAGTCTGCTATACCCAAACGAGATGTTATAATTTTGAAAAATAATCCTAATCTCATATTTATGCGGGTTGAAGATGATTGCTTCGAGTCAGAAAAAATATTATTTGGCCTAATCGATTTTGCTATTCGATTAAAACCCTACTTTAATTAGCAAACGTATATTGAATAAACTCCATTTACAACATCTCTATAGAGCACTTAGATGCCTCAAAAATATTCCTTAGAATTAAACTATTCATTTATTGGCAGGATTTATACTCCCCCACCCTTATTATCTTTGACTATTCTATCCTCATCCAACAATTACTCAATGCAACCTTAAGTATACAATATCTTTAATGATATGATGTTATTGATTCTAAGGCAGGGACTTCTTTTCCGAAGACGTAAAGTTCAACTATATATTAAGATTCTATCTCACCCAACTATGAATGGATTAGATGTGATGTCATTGGGATATTGTTTTGCTATTACTGAGAAGAACGACTATACCGCTTTAGAAATTTACATCATTGATAGATTTAATAACTTACTAAATCTTATGAAGATATGACACCCATTGCCGATAAACAGATTGCTCTCTTCAATTTAAAATTTAAGTTTCTATTAAGTTTATTTAATTACTTTACTTATCTTCATAAAGAGTGTATATTAGATATTGTAGTAAATTTGTTAACAAAATTAAATTGGCTTTTATTCATAGCATGATAAAATTCCCTATTACAGTTTTGGAACGATGTATTACAAATATTACGTGCAAAAGCACATGGAGGATTTTCATTATGAATAACGGTACAGTTAAATGGTTTAACGCAGACAAAGGTTTTGGATTTATCGAACGCGAT
>Ga0075011_10001702_pt1 | contig 11855 bp, 12 predicted proteins | sample TARM_MetaG_T_14_FD_72354 | JGI IMG/M metagenome (GOLD analysis project Ga0075011, IMG submission 72354) | Freshwater microbial communities from Pennsylvania, USA, analyzing microbe dynamics in response to fracking - TARM_MetaG_T_14 | ecosystem: Environmental > Aquatic > Freshwater > River...
GGCAGGTGCCCGCTCCGCCCCCGCGCGCCCCTTCGGCGCACCACACCCGCGCCTTCGTGCCGGTCCAGAACGGCTGCGACCATGCCTGCACGTTCTGCGTGATCCCGCAAGGGCGCGGGGCCAGCCGCTCGGCCCCGGTCGCCGATGTCCTGCGCACGGTCGAAAGCCATCTGGCGCTCGGCGTCCACGAAGTCGTCCTTTCGGGCATCGACCTGACGAGCTGGGGTGCCGATCTTCCCGGCACGCCCCGCCTCGGCGAACTGGTCGCCGCGATCCTGCGCGCCTTTCCCGAATTGCCGCGCCTGCGCCTCTCCTCGGTGGACGGGGTGGAAATCGACGAGACCCTGCTCGCCCTGCTCTGCGAAAACCCGCGCGTGATGCCCCATGTCCACCTCTCGCTGCAATCGGGCGCGGACATGGTGCTCAAGCGGATGAAGCGCCGCCACACCCGCGCGCAGGCGCTCGATCTGGTCGCCACGCTCCACGCCCGCCGCCCCGAAATCGCCATCGGCGCCGACCTCATCGCCGGGTTCCCGACCGAAGACGACGCGCACCACGCCGACACGCTCTCGATCGTGCGCGAGGCGCGAATCGTCCATGGCCATGTCTTTCCCTATTCGCCGCGCCCCGGCACGCCCGCTGCGCGCATGCCGCAGGTAGACCCGACCCTCGTGCGCGAACGCGCAGCGCACTTGCGCGAAGCCGTCGCGCAAGAACGCGCGCGCTGGCTCGCCTCGCTGGTGGGAATCCCCGCGCAAGTGCTTGCCGAACGCGACGGCAGCGGCCATGGCCCACACTTTGCGCCCTATCGCCTGCCCCCCGGCACGGCGCCGGGCACCCTCGTCACGCTGACACCCACGGGAATCGAAGAAGGAATGCTGGCATGAGTAGCGACAGCTGGTCGGATCGCCTGTTGGGCGGCTTCCGCAAGACGTCGGAGCGTCTGGCCGGCAACCTGGCGGGCTTTGGCGGCTCGACCCGGCTGACCGAGACCCAGCTCGACGATCTGGAAGACGCGCTGATCATGTCGGACCTCGGCCCGCGCGCGGCGGCCCGCATCCGCGCGCGGCTGGCCTCGGCCCGCTTCGAGGAAGGGCTCGACGACACCACCTTGCGCCAGGCCGTGGCCGACGAAATCGCCGCGATCCTGCGCCCGGTGGCCAAGCCGCTCGACATCGTGGCCTTCCCCCGCCCGCAGGTGATCCTCGTCATCGGGGTCAACGGCTCGGGCAAGACGACGACGATCGCCAAGCTCGCCCACCTGTTCCAGGAACTCGACTATTCGGTGATGCTGGCCGCGGGCGACACCTTCCGCGCGGCGGCCATCGGCCAGCTCAAGGTCTGGGCCGAGCGCCTTGGCGTTCCCATCGTGACCGGCCCTGAAGGGGGCGACCCGGCCTCGGTCGTGTTCGACGCGGTCAAGGCGGCGACCGACAAGGGCACCGACGTGCTGATCGTCGACACCGCCGGGCGCCTGCACAACAAGCGCGAACTGATGGACGAGCTGGCGAAGGTCCGCCGTGTTCTGGGCCGCCTCAACCCCGAGGCCCCGCACGATGTCGTCCTCGTGCTCGACGCCACCAACGGGCAGAACGCGCTTCAGCAGATCGAGATCTTCAAGGATGTGGCAGGCGTCTCGGGCCTGATCATGACCAAGCTCGATGGCACCGCGCGCGGCGGCGTGCTGGTGGCCGCCGCCGAGCAATATGGCCTGCCGATCCACGCCATCGGCGTTGGCGAGACCATCGACGACTTGCGCCCATTCGACCCGGACCTGCTGGCCAAGGTCATCGCGGGGGTCTTCCAGTGACCACGAACACCTCCAAGCCAAAAAGTTCCTGGGTCAACCTCGCGGTCGACTATGGCCCGCTGCTGGTCTTCTTCCTCGCCTATCGCCAGTTCAGCCCGCCCAAGGGGACGGGCACGGGCGTCGAAGTGGGCGCGGTGGTGGCGATCACCAAGAGCACGGTGGCCTTCATGGTCGCCACGGTCGTCGCACTCATCGTCTCGAAGTGGCGGCTGGGGCGGATTTCGCCGATGCTCTGGCTTTCGACCGTGCTGATCATGGGCTTTGGCACGCTCACGGTGTTTCTGGGCGATCCGTTCTGGATCCAGATCAAGCCGACGGTCATCTACCTGCTGTTTGCAGGGGCCCTGTTCGCGGGCCTCGCGCGCGGCAAGGCGGTCTTGCGGATGCTGCTGCAAAGCGCGTTCGACGGCCTCGACGAGGCGGGCTGGCGCAAGCTCTCGCGCAACTGGGCGTGGTTCTTCCTGTTTCTGGCCGGGCTCAACGAAGTGCTGCGCCACACCCTCTCGTTCGACGGCTGGCTCAGCGCCAAGCTGTGGGGCGTGAGCGCGCTCTCGTTCCTGTTCACGTTTGCCCAGATCCCGATGCTGCTGCGCCATGGCCTTGGCGGCGAAGAGGTCCGCGACGACGAGACCATCACCCCGCACGACTGAACCACGGGGAACCGCCTGAACCGCGTGCGCGTTACCCGCTTCACGAACCCACAACCGGGAGTGAAGGATACATGCGCCGTTCCATTCTTGCCGCCCCTGCCCTGATGCTGCTGGCCGGGGCCGGGCTGTCGGCCTGCTCGCAAAAGACCCAGGATCAGGCCGATGCTGCGGCCAGTTCCGCCGCCGACGATGCAGGCCGGGCCGCCGAAAAGGCTGGCGCGGCTGCCGACAAGGCGGCCGATTCGGTCTCGGATGCCGCCTCGAAGGCTTTCGACGACGCCAGCAAGGCCGCTGACAAGGCCGCCGATGAAGCCGGCCACAAGATCGACAAGGCAGCCGACAAGGCCAGTGTCGCCGCCGACCGGTTCGGCAACCGGGTCAAGCAGGGCGCCAACGAGGCCGACGCCGCGCTCAAGCAGTAACCCACACACGACAACGCCCGGAAAGCCCCTGCGGGCATCCGGGCGTTTGCGTGTTTCCCTTGAAAAGACGTGTCAGATTTTGAGCTGGCTGCCCAGTTCGACCACGCGGTTGGTCGGCAGGCGGAAGAACTCCATCGCCCCGGCGGCATTGCGCAGCATCCAGGCAAACAGCTTTTCCCGCCAGATCGCCATGCCAGGCTTGTCGGACGGGATCAGCGTCTGGCGCGAGAGGAAGAAGCTGGTCTTCATCATGTCGAACGGCGTGCCGCACGTCGTCACCGTGCGCAGCGCGGCGGGAACGTCCGTCTCCTCAAGGAACCCGAAGCGCAGCTTGAGACGGTAGAACCCGTTGCCGAAATCCTTGACGTCCGCGCGCTCGGCCCCGTCGACATAGGGCACGTCCTGAATCTGCACGGTCAGGATCACCACCCGGTCATGCAGCACCTTGTTGTGCTTGATGTTGTGCAGCAGCGCCGAGGGCACGCCATTGGAGGCCGAAGCCATGAAGATCGCCGTGCCCGCCACGCGCGCGGCGCTCGAATGGGCCGACTTGGTGAAGACCTCCAGCGGGATCGACCCTTCGGCCATCCCCGCACGCATCAGCGCCCGCCCGCGCGACCAGGTGGTCAGCAGCGTGAAGATGCTGATCCCCATGGCCAGCGGCACCCAGCCGCCATCGGGGATCTTGGTGAGGTTCGCCCCCAGATAGCCAAGGTCGATCGCGAAGAAGAGCGCGAGCAGGCCGCCAGCCAGCACCGGGCGCCAGTTCCACAGCTTGACCAGCACCACGCCCAGCAGGACGTTGTCGATCATCATCGCCCCGGTCACCGCAATGCCATAGGCCGAGGTCAGGTTCGAGGAATGGCGGAACACCAGCACCAGCAGGACCACCGCCACCATCAGCGCGGTGTTGATCACCGGAATGTAGATCTGCCCCGCCGAGACACTGGTATAATGGATCGTCATGCGCGGGATGAAGCCGAGCTGGATCGCCTGCCGCGTGACCGAGAACGCGCCCGAGATCACCGCCTGGCTGGCGATCACCGCCGCAAGGCTGGCAATGATCAGCAAGGGCCACTGGAACCAGTCGGGCGCGAGATAATAGAACGGGCTGACCAGCGCGGCCTGCCCTTCGCGCATCAGCAGCGAGGCCTGCCCCAGATAGTTGAGCACGAGCGCGGGCAGCACCAGCGCCAGCCACGAGATGCGGATCGGGTTGCGCCCGAAATGGCCCATGTCGGCATAGAGCGCCTCGGCGCCCGTCACCGCCAGAACCGCCGCGCCCATCGCGAGGAAGCCCCGGAACGGATCGGCCGCGAACATCGCCACCGCATGATGCGGGCTGAGCGCAAGGATCACGCCGGGCAGCGACACGATGCTGACCAGCCCGAGCACGGCGATCGTGCCGAAATAGAGCAGCATGATCGGCCCGAAGAAGGTCGCCACGCGCTCGGTCCCGCGCCGCTGGATCAGGAACAGCCCGATCAGGATCGTCACCACCATCGGCACGACCCAGACCTGCATGCTCGGCTGGTAGACCGCGAGGCCTTCCATCGCGCCCATGACCGAAACCGCCGGGGTGATCATCGAATCGCCATAGAACAGCGCCGTGGCAAAGACCCCGAGCAGGACGATCCCGCGTCCCCAGCGCTTGCCCGCCGTGTGCTGGTTGATCAGCGCGAGCAGGGCCAGGCTGCCGCCCTCGCCCTTGTTGTCGGCCCGCATGATCACGGTGACGTACTTGAGCGTCACGATGATCATCATCGACCAGAACATCAGGCTGACGATGCCGTAGATGTGCGTCTGATCGAGCGGAAGCCGGTGGTGCCCGGCAAACGTGTCGCGCAAGGCATAGAGCGGGCTGGTGCCGATGTCGCCAAAGACGACCCCCACCGCGCCCATGGCCATCTTGAGCAGGCTGGCATCGTGGCCATGATGGCCCCCGTGATCGCCCGAAACGGATTCGGCTTGCACAGCAGCCGCCGGGGATGATCCCGCCTGGCCAGTGCCTTTCGTTCCCGCAGCGCCGACAGCAGCGGTCGAGCCCCCTGCGCCTTCTGCATCACCTTCGGCATTGTTCATGGCAAAGCTGCCCCCAGGCCACAACGGCCCTTAAACCACAATCTGGTATCAACAATCCTTCAACAGCCTGCAAAGCCGCCGAATCGAGCCGCGCTTAGCACCGGCGCCCAACATGAAGCAATGGTGACTGAAGACGGGCACAAAGCCCATCCCGACCAAATCTATTTCGCACTTGCAGCATTCGAGGCCGGGGCAGCCGGCTCTGACGGCGTACTTTCGGGGACTTTCGCGTGTTCACCACTTGTCGCTGGCGCTTGTCCACTGGCCGCGATCAATTGGTCGAGCCGTTGCAGGCGCAGGGCCAAATCCGCGCGATACGGCGCGTCGGCAGGGGCCTTGCGCAGCAGATCGGCCCACATCGCGCGCGCGGCGACCAGCCGGCCCGACTGTGCCAGCGCCAGCCCCATGAAGAACGGCGGGCCCGGATGATCGGGCGCGATGGCCGCCGCACGGCGGAACGCGAACTGGGCGGCGGGCGTGATCAGCCCCTCGCTGTGGCCGACCAGCGCATTGCCGAGCGCCACCTGAATATCGGCATCGTCGGGATTGGCGCGCGCGGCCTTGCCCAGCAGGTCGGCAGCGGCGCGAAACTGGCCCTGACGGGTCAGCGCATCGGCCATGATCAGCCAGGCCTGCCCCTTGCCAAAGGCCTCGCCCATCTGCTGGCGCTCCTTGATCAGCGCGGCATCGGCCAGTTGCGGGGTTTCGGCAGGCGGCGTGGGCGCGCCGGGCAAGCCGGGATGCCCCTGCACGGCATAGCCCGCCAGCCCGAGCAACAGCGCCGCCCCGGTCACTTCCCAGCCACTGCGCGGCAGGCGCAGGGCCAGCACCATCGCGCCAAACGCCAGCGCGGCCAGCCCCAGAATCAAAACCCAGATCATGCTTTCTCTCCGCCGCCGGCACGCGTGCGGGTGCGCCGGAAACGGCCCCGCAGCAGGAGCGCGGCCAGCCCCAGAAACACCACCGGTGCGGCGAACAGCGGCCAGGTCAGCGGCTTTACCTGCGGGGTATAGGTCACATAGTCGCCATAGCGCGCGATCAGCCACTGGCGGATCGCCTCGGGGTCTTCCCCTTTGGCGATGCGCTGGCGCACCTCGTTGCGCATGTCGCCCGCCATCGAAGCGTCGGAATCGGCAATCGACTGGCTCTGGCACTTGAGACAGCGCAGCGTTTCCATCAGCGCCTGCGCCTTGGCCTCCTGCGCCGGATCGTCGAGCTGGCGATAGGCATAGGGCGCGGGCGGCAGGCTGTCCTGCGCCAGCACGGGTGCTCCTGTCGCCAGCGCAAACACTGCGGCCAGACCCACGAGACGGCGCGCCCTCACTGGCCGGCCTCCTTGAGCTTGCCCAGGATCATCGCCACGTCATCGGGCATGATCGCGCCGATGTGCTGGTAGCGGATCACCCCATGGGCATCGACAACGAAGGTCTCGGGCACGCCGGACGAGCCGATGCCCATCTGCACCTTGCTCAGGTCGTCCTTGCCGATGCGGGCATAGGGATTGCCATTGGCGAGGAGGAAGCGGGCCAAATCGTCCTTGCGGTCGCGGATCGCAACGCCGTCGATCTCCACCCCGGCAGCGGCCAATTGCGCCAGTTGCGGCGATTCGGCGATGCAGGGCACACACCACGAGGCAAAGACATTGAGCAGGCGCGGATGACCACTGGCAAAATGCGCGCTGTCGAGGCCGGGCCGCTCGTCGCTGCCGGGCGGCAGGTCGAAGGCGGGCAGCGGCTTGCCGATGAACGTGCTGGCCACCTCGCGGTCGCCGGGCCGGACAAGGCCATAGATCACCAGCGCCAGAAAGGCCGTGAACAGGACCAGCGGCAACCAGACCGCCAGCGCGGGGCGTCGGGCAACTGCGGTTTGCGCACCCGTTTTCAAAGGTTCGCTCATCGCCCCTGCCTTTCCCGCCGGAACGCGATCTTGTCGACCGCCACCAGCCGCTTCACGTCGCGCGCCACGCGCCCGATCAGCGCGAGCAGCCCGCCAAAGCCCACCAGCAGGCCCCCCAGCCAGATCAGCGGCACGAACGGCTTCCACCAGAAGCGCATCTGCCAGCGCCCGTCCTCACCCTCTTCACCCAGCACGACATAGAGCTGGCCGTTCCAGCGCGTGAGCAGCGCCGATTCGGTGCGCGTGCCCGGCGGATTGGCAAACGTGCGCGCCTGCGGGTTGAGCACGACCGGCGCCCCCCCGGCATAGCGCGCCGAAACCGTGGCCTGAAGCGCGGTCCAGTTGGGCCCGGCGACCGGATCGATGCGGTCGAGGCTGAGCGCATAGGGCCCGACCTGACGGCTCTCGCCCGGATTGAGCGCGGCCAGCTTCTCGATGGAAAAGGCCGCCTCGCTCGCCATGCCCAGCAGCGCGACCGCAAGGCCGAAATGGCTGATCACCATGCCCCAGGTCGGCAGCGGGGTGCGCCGCAGATTGCGCCCGCGCAGCGGCAGCAGGCTGGCCACCGCCAGCCCCCCGCCAAGGCCCAGCCCCAGCGCGGGCAGCAGCGCGACATGGGCCGCAAAGGCCGCCCCGGCCCCGCCCAGCGCAACGAGCGCCGGGATCGCCAGAACCGGCGCCACGCGGCGTGCGCCATCGTCCTTCCAGCGCAAGAGCGGCCCCACGGCCATGACCACGATCATCGGAAAGGCAAAGATCGCCGAGACCGGGTTGAAATAGGGCGGTCCGACCGAAACCTTGACCCCGAACGCCTCGGTCAGCAGCGGATAGAGCGTGCCCACCAGCACGATGCCCAGAATGCCGCAGAGCATGACATTGTTGAACACCAGGCTCGCCTCGCGGCTCACGAAAGCAAAGCGCGCGCCCTCGGTCACCGTGCTGGCCCGCAGGCCGAACAGCAGCAGCGCGCCGCCGATATAGATCGCCAGCAGGATCAGGATGAAGCTGCCGCGCGTGGGATCGACGGCGAAGGCATGAACCGAAGTCAGGATGCCCGAACGCACGAGGAACGTGCCGACCATCGACATCGAGAACGCCACCACGCCCAGCATCACCGTCCAGGCCCGCAGCGCATTGCGCGCGGCCAGCACCGACACCGAATGGAGCAGCGCGGTTGCCGCCAGCCAGGGCATCAGCGAGGCGTTCTCGACCGGGTCCCAGAACCACCAGCCGCCCCAGCCCAGCGTGTAATAGGCCCAGTACGAGCCCGCCGTGATCCCCAGCGTCAGGAAAATCCACGCCCCCAGCACCCAGGGCCGCATCGCGCGGGCAAAGGCCGGGCCGACATCGCGGGTAACCAGCGCACCCACGGCAAAGCTGAAGGCAATCGAAAGCCCGACATAGCCGACATAGAGCGTGGGCGGATGGAACGCGAGGCCGATGTCCTGCAACAGCGGGTTGAGCCCGGCGCCTTCGGGCGCGGGCTGGGGCAGGCGTTCGAACGGATTGGAAGAGAGCAGCAGGAACGCATAGAACCCGAGGCTGACGAAAGCCTGCCCGGCCAGCGTGGCGATCAGCGTGTCTTCCGCCAGCCGCTTTTCGACCAGCGCCACGAACGCGCCGCCAAGGCTCATGATCGTCACCCACAGGAGCATCGAGCCCTCGTGGTTGCCCCAGGCCCCGGCGATCTTGAAGATCATCGGCTTGGCCGAATGGCTGTTCTCGGCGACGAGCTTGACCGAAAGGTCGGTGGTGACGAACAGCCAGATCAGCGCGGCAAAGGCCAGCGCCACCAGCACGCCCTGCATCATCGCCACCGGGCGGATCACCCCGCGCAAGGCCGCCCCCTGGGGCCGCAGCGCAAGGGCGCCTGCAATCAGTTGCAATGCCGCGAGCGCGGCGGCCATCCACAGGGCGGCCAGACCCAGCTCGGCGATCATTTCGTGTCGGCCACCACGGCCTTGGCCTGGGCCGAGGTCATGTCCTTCATTTCGCGCGGCACATATTTCTCGTCATGCTTGGCCAGGAGGTTGTCGGCCACAAACGTTTGTCCTTCCATGCGCCCTTCGGCCACGACGCCCGAGCCTTCGACGAAAAGATCCGGGGTGATCCCCGAAAAGCGCACCGGCACGCGCGCCTTGCCATCGCCGACGATGAAATGGATTGTCACCCCGTCGGGCATCGTGCGGATCGAGCCTTTCTCGACCATGCCCCCCAGACGCACCGCGCGCCCCTGTTCGGGCGGATGGGCGACCAGATCGCTGGGCACATAGAAATAGCTGGCCTGCTTCGAGAGCGCCCAGGCTGCCAGCAGCCCGGCGCCGACCAGCGCGGCGAGCGCAATGACCAGCAGAACCAGTCGCTGATGCTTGGCCTTGATCGCGCTCATCTGTCCCTCTTGCCCTTATTGCGTGCGGCGTCGCGGCGGCGCTCGGCGCGCACCATCGCCCAGAGCGTCCAGCCCACCAGCAGCAGCGTTCCGGCCACCCCGATGGTCAATGCTGCGGCCACATAGTGCCATTGGTCCAGCCGTTCATGCATGATAATCGATTGTCCATACTCGCATGGGGGTCAGACGGGAGATCAGGCCATCGCCTTGCGGCGCAACCGGGCCTCGGCCTGGATCTGCGCCAGAAGCGTGCGCATCCGTGCCAGCACGACCCCGCCGAAGATGCACGAGAAGCCCAGCGCCGCCACCAGCAGCGGCCAGAGGAAGGCCGGGTCGATGGCCGATTTGCCAAATGTGATCGAGGCGGGCTGGTGCAGGCTGTTCCACCAGACCACCGAGCGGTTGATGATCGGGATGTTGATCGCGCCGACCAGCCCGAAAATGGCGGTCACCCGGCTGGCCCCGCCGCCCGCCGCCGCATCGCGCTGCGCCGCGCCCGCCAGCGCGATATAGCCGAAATAGAGGAACAGCAGGATCAGGAAGCTGGTCAGTCGCCCGTCCCAGACCCACCACGTGCCCCAGGTGGGCCGTGCCCAGATCGAGCCGGTGATCAGGCATAGCGCCGTGAACGCGGCCCCCGGCACGGCTGCGGCGCGCGCGGCGATGGCCGAAAGCGGATGGCGCCAGACCAGTTCGACGATGCTGGAAACCGCAATCGTGCTCCACCCGGCCATGCCCAGCCAGGCGCAGGGCACGTGGATGAACATGATCCGCACGGTCTGGCCCTGCAACTGGTCGGGCGGGACCACGAACAGGCCCCAGGCCAGCGCACCGAACGCAAGGACCAGCCCCAGTCCGAGCAGAAGTGGTGTCAACCAGCGGGCGAGCCGCAAAAACCGGGCTGGATTGGCAAAACCGTGCATGGCGATAAATTCGTTGACCCTGACCGTCCGGGTATTCCCGGCCCCTTGCCTCGCTGTGCCATCGCGCCCGAACGAGGGCAAGCGAAACAGCCGAAACGGACCATACGCCTTTGGGATGAGAAGGCCTTGGGAAAGGGGATAAAAACCGCGCCATGCGCGCTGGCGGCCTTGCATCTGGCGAAGGCCGCGATCCTGTCGATCAGGAGAAATGGGGCGATCGAAGGGGTTCGAACCCTCGACCTCCGGTACCACAAACCGGCGCTCTAACCAACTGAGCTACGATCGCCACAACGGTGCCCAAAGGGCTTTTCCGTGTCCCCGTCCGACCCTTTCACAAGTGCTCGGTGCGGGTGAGCGCCCTTGCAACAATAAGCCGGGCTTGGGAAGCGAAAACTTGCATCCGTGGAAAACTTTTTCAGCGATCCGCCGCCTCGCCCCAGGCGCGCGCGACGATTTTCGGGCGATCCTGCCCCCCATCGATCAGCACGTCTTCGCCCAGCACACGGCCATCGATGCGCGCCTCGATCCGCGCGCGCAGCCAGCGATCCTGCGTCACCACCTCGTCCGGTGCGAATCCGGGAAGGCCCTCGGGCGTGATCCCCCCCTGCCCGATCGGCTGCCCGATCAGCTGCTCGGCCCGCGCGAGCGGCAAGACCTCGGGCGCGAACATCGCCAGCAGCCGCCCCTGCCCCGCGCGCAACGAGGCCAGCGCGACCGGCGAAGTGCCCACCTCGGGCAAGGCGCAGAGCCATGGCGCCAGACGGGCCTGCAAGGCGGGCGTCATCCCGCGCACCGCGCGCAGTTCGCCCACATCGACCAGCGGACGCCCCGCCGTCCGATAGGGATGCGCCGAGGCGAGATAGACCGAATCTTCCGCCCCTTGCGGCAGGCTTTGCGAATCGCTGTCGATCCAGTCGGCCATGGCATCGGCGAGCGCGCCCGCCTGCCCCGCCCCGATACCCAGCGAAACCATCAGCGTGCGCGCCTCCATCAGCCCCGCCGGGCGGGCGCGCAGGCTGCCATCGGGCTGGGCCAGAACCAGCGCATTGACGTTGAAGCAATTGCCCCCCGGCCCCACGCGCCAGACGATGGCCCCGCGCGGCACGACCCATTGCCCTTCCCCCGACGCCACGCTCCCGTCGGCAAGGCCCGCCAGAACGCGCGCCTCCCCCTCGGCCAGCGCCCGCTGTGCGGCCCCTTGCGGCTCGGCATTGGCGGCAAGGCCGGTCGCCAGCCCGAGCCGGTCGAGCATCATCGCCGCCACGATGGCCATGACCGCCACCAGCAGCAGAACCGCCAGCAAGGCCGCCCCCCGCTCATCCCGGTGTTTCCGGCCTTCCCACAAGTCTGCCATCAAGGACACCCGACCGGCACGATCAGCCGCAAGGGGCCTACCAGCCCCGCCGGGCGCAGTTCGATCTGCATCGCCAGCGGCAGGCCATCAGGTGGCGCCGTCCATCCCTGATCGCCCACCGCGCGCCAGACCCCCGCCCTGTCGCGCACCCACAGGCGTGGCGCGCTGGCCAATGGCAGAACCGCCAGCACCTCGTCCGGGGCGCCGCCATCGGGCTGTTCAAAGGCCACCCGCACCAGCGCCTGCCCGTCCCAGCGCCAGACCAGCTTTTCGAGAGGACCACGCGCCAGCCCCTCGGGATTGGGCCGACCACCGCGCACCAGTTGCAC
>Ga0075011_10001705_pt1 | contig 11850 bp, 26 predicted proteins | sample TARM_MetaG_T_14_FD_72354 | JGI IMG/M metagenome (GOLD analysis project Ga0075011, IMG submission 72354) | Freshwater microbial communities from Pennsylvania, USA, analyzing microbe dynamics in response to fracking - TARM_MetaG_T_14 | ecosystem: Environmental > Aquatic > Freshwater > River...
GTATCAAACTTAAAAGAAGATTTGAGTAAGTTGCTATCTAATTAGGAGTTAACTCATGCTGTACGTAATTTTAATCGCTGCTTTAATCATTTTCTGGCTTGTAGCTGTTGATAGGCCTGTACTTACAGTTACTTTTAAAGATGGTACTTTAAGTAAAGTAAAAGGTCATTTTCCTCCAACTTTTAAACATAACGTCACTGAGATTGCGGAAGTAACGCCATTCAGCGGTGAAATGAAGGTATATCAGCAACGTACAGGCATGAAATTAGTATTTACAGAGCAAGTTCCTAAAAAAGTTCAACAGCGAATTCGCAACGTTTTTCCGCATCAGGGATTTAAGAGTTCTGGTGATAAAACCAAGAAGAGTCATTAAGTAAATGATTAAAAATCAAATCGATAAGGTGATAACACAGCACCTTATCTCAATAATATCCAAGTGCGCATTATATGTAGTAGGGTAAATGGGCGCTAAGAGGTGCGCCCGTCATGTAAGGCATTGATTAGGCGAGGGTTTGAGTATTTATCGTCGATTAAGCCATAGACGACATTTTGGTCGTCCTCTTCTAACAAATCACAGATTTGAAAAGCTAAATCCCAGTCCATATTACTTACGCCATTACGATAATTGCTTATCCTAGTGGCGCCAACTTTCAGTTTTTTAGCCAATTGATAATCAGAAGTCAGTTCGAACTTGGCTTTCACTCTATCTAAAAGTGCATTTGTGTAATTCATTGTCATGGGTGACTCCTTCCGCTAATTGTTAAATCTTAGAGGAACATTTTGTACTTTTCACTAATCCAAGCGCCTTGGATGTCCAAAAAGTTTGTTGTATTGTTTTTTTCGTTAGTTATGTAACAGCTTGCGGAGGCTACAACATGAGCACACACACGCCAACCCAAACAGGGTTATCCATTCTAGAAAGCATCAAAGAAAAGTATTTTCCGAAAGGATACAGCGATAAACCGCTGAATTCAGGAAAAGATTACCGTTTTTCTCGTCGTGGTCAGGCGGAATTCCGCCGCGGTCATGAGTTGGTGAAAATGCGCCTGTCTGGAATGGGGGTTTAATCATGCTTACTCAATTCAAATTCGAATCACACCCAGCTATGGGGTGTTATTCTGCGGCGATTATGGCGGCAGACGGTTACTTAGGTTTTATCACTTTTAATGAGTGCCTTTTAAAAGATGGCGATACAGCTATGTGCTTTTTGGATGGCACTGTTAACCCTGTATTTGTTTCTTTCCCAAGATTTCACGAAGAGTTTCAGCAGTTCCGCAAGCAACAAGACGAAGCGCCCGAACAGGGCGCGGGTTCTTCTCACTTGTCAGTTGTGGGTGGTCAAGCATGAAAACTCATAATGTCAAAATCGAACGAGAATTTCTAAACGCTGTCATTGATGGCAAAAAAACATTTGAAATAAGAAAGAATGACAGAAACTACCAAGTTGGCGACCGCGTTAGAATGTCAGACGGTCAGCGTTATGTGGTAGTAAGAATCTCTTATCTTACTGATTATGCGCAGAAAGACGGTTATGTTGTCTTTTCGTTTATTTGGATTCACGGCGGAATTGAGTCGGGGGTTTAAATGAGTCTACTTCAAGCGCCAGAAATCAAAAACGACATCAAAAGCAATTTAACCGCCGAGCAAGTGCGGTTTATTGCTATGGCTCCGCGAGGGGCTGACCCGTTAAAAATTCAATCTAACTTAGCCGCTACCGAAAGCGGCATTTTTTGTGCTCCACAAAATGACTGGATGCATGACGAGTTACAAAAGATTCGAGCACATGAGCAATATTGGTTTCACCAGACAAAACAGTCAGCAGAACTAGGGCGCGAAGCGCAGGGCGAAGCCCTGAAAGGACTAGGCTCGTCAAAGGGCGGAAAAGTCCGACACGGGAAAATAACCCAAGCGTTTATGACTCGCAATCGACGCATGAGAACCACACACGGCACTGTAACCGAGTTAAGCCGTGTGGCAGTCAGGGAAATGGCAAACCACTCGCTAGAGGGCGCAGAGGCGCACGAAATGCAACACGGCTGGGTGATGAATCCTGACAGTGTCGGCAACCGCATGGAATACATTCCACAAAACCGCAGCCGCGCATATTTGATGCATCAGGAGTGGTCTGGGAAATACAAAATGCAAGTCGTTTACCATCCAGCACCAAGCGAAGCGCCAGCGGCGAACGCGGGCGACCGATACACCGAGCAACTAAATGCTAGTGCAGTGAGAAAGATTTTTGAGTCGGGCGCGTATGTTGCGGCGGTTAAGGGTGGTTTTTCGACCTTTCTAACGTTGACGTTTACGCAGGAGCAGCGTAACGAAATATTCCTAGGTAACGTTACGTTAGGTAGTGAAGTGAGCCGATTCATTGACGGGATTAAAAAAATGTATCAGCGCGGTTTTCGTTACGTAACGAGCGAAGCCGACCAAGCCAGTCGCCAACATAACATAACGTTATGTAACGATGAGATTGAAGTCGCGGGTAATGACGGCGAATTTCATTACATATGGGTCGCTGAATGTCCAATGAATGAGGATGGCGAACCAAATCCCCACGTACATATGTTGCTGAACTGGTCAGTAGACAAAGCGCACTTTCAAGCGTGGGCAAAGCGTATCGAATCGCTTTGGGGTCATGGCATTGCGCACCTAGAGCGCATTAAGTACGGCGAAGCGGCGGCGGGGTATCTCATCAAGGCAGTGGGTTACGCGGCGAAGGGTTCAAACGCCGACCAAGGGCTGATTCGTGGCAACCGATACAACATTGCACGATGCTCACGCGCGCCAGCATGGGAAGTTATGGCAGCGTTCGACGTGGATAACATGACGGGTATTATCAAAGAATGTGCGTACAAGTTGGAGCAGTGGCGCAAGCCAATGGTGAGAGATATTGAGCGCAAAAAGGCAAAACGAGACCAAGCCATTAAGGCGGCAGCGATTAACCCGCGCCGTAAGCTGCGCATTCTAACGTACATCAAAAAGCTAGATGCAGAGATTATCGAACTAAAACAGGCGCTTAAAAACCGCGGTGTGTATGCCCGCAGTGATAGCGCGTTTTCAATCAGTTTTGAGGGTGAGCAAGCTGCCGAGAAAATGGACGCCTTTTTAGTATGGGCGGCAGGTGCGCGCAACTGGTCACTTAAGAGTGACGACATTCAAACTAACGACATAAAAGCCGCGGCGGTATTGAAATACGCCGAGCAGCATAGAAAATTCACCGACAATCAAGCGAACTGGCGCTCATTACTCAGCCAAGAGTTGCCGCCGTCGCCTGATGAGGAAGCAATAAACGATATAATAAGTTGGCATAAGGAAATTCAGAATGAGCAAGACAAACAAGCTGCTTAACGAAGTAGAGCAAGAAGTTAGCAAGAATAAGGCGCCGTCCTACGTTAGATTGATTCTAATGTTGGTGAAATCGCTCATTCAAGAGTTGCGCGAGTTGCGCGAGTTTGTGAACTCGCCAGACTCCGACGACCTGAACCGACACGTTTAATATGGGTAAGCAATCAATAGCAAGGCTGTCAGTAAGGTTTAACTGTTACTGTGGTAATGAAGAGTGGTGGGCTAGTGAGGCGCCATTCGGATATAAGCCATCTGAGCCACCAATGCAAATAGAGTGCAGAAAATGCGGCGGGCAAATGGTTAGACCAGAAAGCACAGCAGAGCTACAAAGGCGACTGGCTGAAATATATCAGCATCAGTAAATTAATCGCCAACGTCGGGAGACGTAGGCACATTTTCACCGTCGGGAGACGTCGAAAACATGAAAATCGAAACCACATCACAGGCGCTTGAGGCACTAGCCACCATACGCGCACACCAAAAAAAAGCGGGGGATTCTATCAGCCCGCTAACCAAGGCAGCGGAGGCAGAAAAAGCCGTAAACGTTGCAATTAACATCATTGAATTTCTCATCACGTCGGGAGACGCCAAGGAGACACCATGCCTAGAGAAACCATCGGGACAATAATTTGCCCTTTACTCGGTGACGTTGCCGAGGTTCGCGAAGATAAAAACGGCAAACTCTACTATTCAGGGGCGGCGGGCATCATTACGCCGCGCACCATTGACGGACAAAACTGGATGCGCAAGCACGCCAATTTAGACGGCGACGACCTGAAACTGGGTAATGCTGCTATTGAAGATTCGCAACTAGACGACCGCCAACCAACGGCGCGCCCGAAATCGCTATTAGAGCAATTGTGGGGTGCGACCGATGAATAAGGAATTAGGCAATGATTCGCAAACTACTGACTTGGATAACGACCTATCACTGGAAATGGCGCAGCTCCAAAAAATCGCCGATGAAATCAGCGGAGCGCAAGCAATCCCACTCACCGCAGAGCAGCAAGCCGAAGCGGACGCACAAGCGAAAACAGAGCAAATCAACGCAGACGCCGCCGCCGTGTTCGATGCGCAGTACGAGCAAGCCGTCGGGGCAGGGGTTAACGCCTTGTGGACACTCGCCGCGCCAAACTGGACGCTTGAAGAGGCGGAACTCATCCCCATGGCGAAACTCACCAAGATGGTGATAGACAAGCATTTCCCTAACGCAATGGACAATGCGGGTCCCGAAGTCATGTTGGGCATGATTGCGCTTACCGTGGTGAGCTCTCGCATGGCGGCGGGCATTCCTCCGCGCGGCAAGATACCGAAAAAAGAGGACGCCGAACATGTCGAGGATTGATACCACGCGAGAATGTGAGCACGAGGCGGTGTTCGGCGCGTCGGGCAGTGGCAAAAGCTACTACGTCAAGCAGATTGTCAAGAAATGGGCGCGGGCGCTGATATGGGACCCTGATAATGAGTACGGGGAAATCCCCAGCATTCGCACCGCCAGAACGCCCGCCGAGGTGATGCAATACATCAACAGCGGCGGCAATGTTCGGGTGCGTTATGTGCCCGTAACCATCGACCGCAAGCTATTAGAAAAATGCTTTGATTTCATTTCCTTAGCGGCGTTTATTTGGGGCAATTGTCTGTATGTGGGCGAAGAAATCGCCGATGTGACCACGCCAAGCAAGGCGGCGGGCGGCTGGGGTGTGGTCTTGCGTCGTGGACGTAAGCGCGGCGTCAAAGTCATTGGCGTGAGCCAACGCCCAGCCGAGTGCGACAAAACGCTCTTTACTCAAGCGCGATACATTCGCACAGGGCGACTAGATGGCGAAGGCGACAAGGCGCGCCTTGCCACAACCTTAAGCGTCCCACTGGAATGGGTCAAACAGCTAGGCAACTTGGAATTTCTCAGTGTTGACCGTTCAACGGGTGAGTTAATCGCAGGGAAAAAGGCGCAAAAGAAAGTCCTACGAACGGACTGGAAAAGTGAGATTGTGACAAAGGTCACAAAGTAAATAATTACCCTGCCACTACATAACGAAACGTTACGTTACGTAGGAAAAAGCGCCGATTTGCCAAGTAGTTAGCAAGGCGCTAGGGTCAACGGGTCAATTAATTGCGGCACGTCGGGAGACGCCCGCGCGTTCACGTCGAGAGACGCCAACAGGAGCAACCAACATGGTTAAAAAGTACTTCCCTTTGGTTCTAGTAACCATCTTTACAATGGCGGCGGTTAACCGCATTCAGCCTGTAAAATCCCTAGTTAACCCAACACTATAAGGGGCGGAACATGGCACGAGTTATTCGCAAATGTCCGTCCTTTTCAAACGTTCAGGCAGGGTCAACCGCAACGTGTGAATTACCGCTAGGTTTATCCTACGAGCTGATTCATTTGTACTTTAGCGGCGTAACACTGGCGCAAATGAAAAACATCCGTATCGAAGCGGACGGCAAACCAATCAAGAAATGGGCAGACGGTGAACGTCTGAACAAAGAAAACAAACATTATGGTCGCGGCCTTGCAACAGCGGACTGTTTGTCGATTTTCTTTAACCGTAAAGAATTGGTTGAGCTGGCACAGCAACGCATGTTCAACATCGGTACACAAGACATCCAAACTCTTTCATTACTGGTTGATATTGACGCGGCAGCGGCAGCACCAGAGCTGAAAGCAACATCAATTCGCAGCGCACAGGCGCCAATGGGTTTCATTACTCGCATTATGGAGTTTAAACACTCTACAGCGGTATCGGGTGAAATCGAAATCGACAACATCCCACTACGACGCGGCGCGTCAATTGCGGCGATTCACATCTACAGCGCGGACGTAACGGGCGCGTCACTGGAAGTAGACGGCGGCATTGTGTGGGAAATGTCGAAAACGGGCGCGGCGAAACTGCAAACCGATTACAAGCGCGACCCGCAAAGCGCGGACAAGCTAACGCTTGATTTCGTGCTTGAAGGTGACATTTTGCAGGCAGTGCAACTGGCGGGTGTTCAAGACTTCCGCTTAAAGCCAGTCATGGCAAACGCGGGCAGCATGGACATTGTTGTTGAGTACCTAGAGTCCTACAACCCAGCAGCGTAAGGGGGCGGTCATGTTTGATAACTTCCTAGACGACTTTAGCCTTAAGGACGCCGTTGGCGGCTGGCTCAACTATGAGCAAATTAAGCGCGGTCAAGACGCCACAGGGCAAAGTCAGCAAGAAGTGTACAACACGCCAGACAAAACGCAGCAAGTCAACACAGCAGTCACGCCGACTACGGTCGGCGGTTTGGGCATTTCCACGCCTGTACTGATTGGCGTAGGCGTTGCGACGTTGGCGGTCGTTGTGCTGTTAGTTCGCAAGTAAGGGGGAGTCATGGGCGCATTTGGAGCAATGACCAGCCTAACGGGCGGCGGTGGATTACAGGGCGGCAGTGCGGGACCATCGACCGCCACGTCAACCAGTAACACCACCAATAACAGCGGCTTTAATGGTGGGTCGATTAATTTCGGTTCAAATAATGGTATGCCCACATGGGCAATTTTGCTGTTAGCACTGGGCGCGGCGTATGTATTTACCAAACGTTAATATACAGCACGTCGAGTGGAGCGAAGCGGCGCCAAAACTGGCGCGCGCTTTAGCCGATTACGCCAGCGAAGCAGGGCAAGAAGTCAAAAACGGCAACGCGTTCGCGTTCAAAGTCGGCAAGGCTTACGCACTGTTACGGGCGGAAGGTTCAGAGCTGGTCTGTGTGGGCTATGAGGGCGACCACACGCTTAAGGCAGGGGCGCCAGTGATTGCCAAGTTTGCCAAGAAAATGGGCGCGAAATCCATTCGAGTGCATACGCAAAGGCGCGGCGAACTGCGTTTTTTAAATTTCATCGGTTTAGGGTTTCAGCTTATTGAACAACGCCCTGACGAATTCGTTTTAAGGTTAAACCTTTAAGGGGTAGCTATGGGCGGCTCATCCAAGAGTAGCAACCAAACCAGTAACACTACCATCACCGAAAACACCAACCTGTCCAACGCGTTTAACGCGGATATGAACGGGGTCTTGTTGTCGGGGATTGAAAACTCAACCGTCACAGTGACCGACGGCGGCTCCGTCAAGGCGGCGCTTGATGCTATGGCAGCTAATAGCAAAAACGCCATAGACGGCATGTTAGCCAGTAACAAAGACAGTAACGACCTCGCCAAGTCCTTGGGCATTCAGGCGCTCGTCAATGCGCAAAGCGCGACCACGGGCGCAATGGACATCATGAAAAATCTTTCACTGTCCAGCGACGCAGGAACCGCGCAGCAAATGACGAAATATTTCATGTTAGGCGCGGTAGGGCTTGCGGTCGCGGTTGCCATTCGGGGGCGTTTCTAATGTCGATTAAAAAAATATCGGTCACGACTGACCCGAAAAAGCTAGCAATGGCAGGGCGCTATTTCAAAGTCATTAGCGCATCAGGTGCTATCAAATTACGTTTTTTCTACGAAGATGAATCCGAGCTTGAAACTGAATTGTATCAAGGCTTGGGCATTAAGCATCCGTACAAATACAAAAGCTTTATTGTGTCAGCAGATACGCCTCAAGAGGTGGTTATTTTTGCATCCGACGCCGAACTTATCGACGACCGGAGCGAAACCTCACTCACAGGCGCGGCAACGCTGGAAAGCAATAAGGCGGATTTACTCACTAATACGGTGAGCCAGATTGTGCCCGCGCGCTTGGGGCGTCAAAGCGTCATGATTCAGACCAGTGATGTCCTTTATATTGGCGGCGCCAACTTGGACGCCACCAACGGCGTAAAAGTGGACGCGGGCGAGGCTATCGAAATCAACACGCAATCGGCGATATATGGCTTATCGGGTACTGACCAGACCGTAAGGATATTAGAGGAGGTGAACTAATGCCTCGAATTATCTCAAGCGGCTGGAAGTCGGGCGATTTACGCATTTGGAGTGGGAGTATTGAGAACATTCCAAACGGCTGGGAGTTGGCTACTGAAATGATTGACCGCGCCGTCGTGGGTGCGGGCGGTGCTTACTCAAAAGGACAGCAATTTGGCGCCGATTCAGTAGGTACTCAAAGTCGAACATTAGCAGCGTCGCAAATGCCATCCCATGAACACCTATTAAATATGACGCATTCAGGGTGGACGGACGTCTTTGGGGCGCAATGGATGTCAGACACAAATCGTGTCGCGCCAGCAATTCGAAGCGGGCTAGGAAATTTGTCATACCCGCAAAGCTGGGCGCCAATTGAGCACAACGGTGGCAACGCCGCGCACGACCACGGCGCCGTTGACACACGCCAAAAATCAATCGCAGTAATATGGATTCGTAAATTATGAAAATTACCGCAGTAACAACAGACCAAATCATCGTAGTTAGCGGCGTTCCAGCAATGATGCGCGAACTTGGCGGCTACCAAATGACGAATGGCGAATGGGCGGTGCAGTTTGACACTGAACTGGGTTACGGTCACATCGAATACACCGACAACCGACCAAACAAACCCATTGACCAAGCCTATTTTGATGCGCACTTTGCGTGGCTCATCACCGAACATCAACGCTATGTCGAAACGAAAGCGGCGGAGGCGCAAGCCAATGAATCAGAAACAATGGCTACTACTGGCGACGCTGACGGCGGCGTTATTGCTGGTTAAGGGGAGTTCTATGTCACGGGGCATCCGAAACAATAACCCAGGCAACATACGCGGCGCGTCTTATCAGTGGGTCGGCGAAGTGGGGCGAGATAACCGCGGTTTTGTCATTTTTGATAAACCAGAAAACGGAATTCGAGCCATGTACAGAACACTAGGCACTTACCGCAATAAATACGAAGGTTTACAAAATGTTGGCGGTAAAGGCTTTGACACGGTGCACGAGATTATTAACCGCTGGGCGCCGCCAAGTGAAAACAATACAGGCGCATATGTGGCGCACGTCGCCAGTGCTCTAGGTGTGGCTGAGCATGAGGCAATACCGCTGGAGAAATACGGCGAACTCATCAAGGTCATTATCAAACACGAAAACGGCGTACAGCCCTACAGCGACGAGGTGATAAATGCAGGTATTGCCGCAGCTTGATTTGCGCGTCGTTGGCGCAGGGCTGGTGATAATCACTGGCTGGATGATATGGCAAAAGACTCAAGCCGCCGTCAAAAAAGTGGATGAGGTTATCGACGACGCCACAAAGCCAGTGGCGGAGGTGTTGTCGTACTTCTTAGCGCGATTTAACGGCTGGGAGCCTATCGAGCACACGCCGTTGAGGTTAATGCCGCATTACTTCACCGATGACATGCGACTAACGGAAGATGCAGACAGAGTCTTGTGGAAAATTGACCAATATTACCCGTATTTAACGGAATTATTTGGTTATCGTGGCGGGGCGCTTAAGCCTCAATACTACGGATTAATTAACGTACCTTTAACAAAAGAGGCATTAGAGCAATGAAAAAGTTTTTAAAGCTATTAAAACAACGCTCAACTTGGCAAGGCTTGGCATTGCTTGGGCTGACAGTCGGGCAAGCGGTGGGCGATGTGGCTACGGGTGGCGCCGTGAGTGGCGTAATTACCGCCGTGGGCATGGCTGGCGGTGCATTGGGCTTGATTGACGACGATACACTGGACAAAGCCAATGACCGAAATCCTACAGTATCTAAATAGTATTGGTTTGCCGCCGTCGCTGCTTGTGCTCGGCGGTATCCTTTGGAAAATCGACAAACGATTGACCATTTTGGAGGTACGCAGCTAATGGCTATCCCAACCAATTTCGGTGTGGATGTGAAAACACCCGACCCGATACAAGTACAAATCGACGTCACAGAGCGAACCATGCTAATGGTGGGCTTTGTGGCACTGTTAGCGGCGGCAGTCGCAATCAAGAAATTTAAAAGGTAAGCAACATGGCAAAACGTGGAATCAGCAAAGCAGCAGCAACCAAGGGCAAAGGCAAGCTTAAAAAGGGCTTCTATTACGCTAAGGGCGGTCGCATTGTCAGAGCAAAGAAAAAGTAACCCTGTCACTTTAAGTGCATGAAAGCCCGCGTTGTGCGGGCTTTTTGTTATTTAAACCGCTGTATACGTCCTTTCGTTTTGCTCGGTATCCAAGGCGCGGCGCTCATGCGGCGACCGCCACGAAACGGCAATAAGTTCTCTTTAGCTGGGTAGATTTTGGGGCGCTCGATGTGGCCATGCAGTTCAATGAGCTGGGTGTATTCATCCCGCCAGATAGCGAACGTTTCCAGCTCTTTAGGGCTAAAGGTGCGTCCGGTCGGGGTGATAAAGATGCCTTTTTGTTCATCAATGCGAAAACCTTCCCAACGCAGGTCGTTAGGCAGATAGCCAAGCGCCTTGATAATTAACAACTTTTCAGCCATTGGATTGATTTCACTTTCGCCCTTAAGCCAGCGGCGAACGGTCACGGGCTTAACGTGGAAGTATTCCGCGCCCGCTTTGATGGTTTTAAACTCTCGCCAGAATAGACGGTTAAATGACTCATTTAGCATAGTGACATATCTCACATTTTTAAGTTCTTATTGATAGATGTTTTTGATTGTTCTAGCGGGGTTCAATCAATCTTTCCTATCAAAATCCGCAACAAGACAAAATGAATCAAACCCAGCAAAACCAATCGCGGCGAATCATCAGCAGACGAACCAGAAAAAAAAGTAAGAATTGTTTTTTAAGTGACTGATTTAACGCAATTAAATGAAAGGGTTTGTAAGAAAAGCGGAAATGTTAAATCTGAATATCTTGGTACGCATTATATGTATTATGTTAAATGTAGTTTTCTAGGTTCGAATAACATACCTGTATTGCACGGATAACTACTCTGTTCCCTCTGCATTTTACATAACTGGCATTTACCATAAAATACCTAATAACTACATTTATCATCTGTGATTAAAAATGTAGTTATTAGGCTGTAAACCTTTCTACAACTGATCAGATTTCATTGATATGCATCGGTTTAAGCATAAAGTCATTCATGCCGGCTTTTAGGCATTCATTGTTTGCGCTACCACCGATTCTTTGAAAAGTACTCAGAGATAAAATCGATATAAGCCCTGATAGCTTGAGATAGGTATTTTCTCGATGAATACAAAGCGTAAATCTTGAGCTTGCTTGGTTGCCAATCAGGTAAAACATGAACCAGTGAACCCGATTCGATCTCTGGAGAAACTAGATACGTAGGTTGAAGTGTCACCCCCATCCCACACTTTGCAGCATGTAATAGTACCGTAGTCTCATTTGCAGATAAGCAAGGTTCAACTTCAATAGACTCATGCTGTTCACCATAGCTTAAATGCCATACATGTTGTTCGAAATGTTTATAACCAAGGCATTTGTGATTCAACAAATCTCTAGGGTTAATAATTGTCGTATGCTCAGCGATATACTCTGGTGAAGCGACTAAAACCGATTGGCAATCAGCAATTGGTTTACCAATCAAGGAAGGATCAGGATTTGAAGAGATTCTTATCGCTAAGTCTATCTGCTGCTCAACCAGATCAGTGACAGTAT
>Ga0075011_10001707_pt1 | contig 11848 bp, 7 predicted proteins | sample TARM_MetaG_T_14_FD_72354 | JGI IMG/M metagenome (GOLD analysis project Ga0075011, IMG submission 72354) | Freshwater microbial communities from Pennsylvania, USA, analyzing microbe dynamics in response to fracking - TARM_MetaG_T_14 | ecosystem: Environmental > Aquatic > Freshwater > River...
AGACACTGACATAAAGAACTGCGTCTATAAACGGATGAGCAGTCTTGCTGAAGCGTGGAGCGAGATGCGTTATTTCTTTGGCTCTAGCTTGGAGTAGACCGACTGCATTTTTTTACAGTGGCGGCTTATCCCATGGGTATATACAAGAGGAGACAATTCCCATGAGATTTCTACGACTAAAAGAAGTGATGTCACTAACAGGACTAGGCCGTTCAACCATCTACAAGTTCATGGCAGATGAAACCGATTTTCCGAAGAGTGTGCCACTCGGTGGACGAGCGGTAGCTTGGGTAGAAAGTGAAATCGAGGAATGGATGGAATCGCGTCTGAGCATGCGAGACAACCAAGAATCCTTTCAGTAACACAAACGTCAACGGGGCGCTGGCTAAGCAAAGTCATGCGCCCTTTTTGCAACTAGAGAGATAAAAAATGAGCTATTCAATTTACGTAGACGGCGCAGCGCCAAACAATCAACATGGTTGTAAACGAGGTGGCATTGGGCTGGTGGTCTTTAATGAGGATGATGAAATTGTCCATGAGGAGGCTATCACCATTGACCGAGAGACAGACAATGCAGAGTTGGAGTTACTTGCACTTATCGAAGGGCTGGAATATGCCGAAGATGGTGATGTCATCTACTCAGACAGTGAGTACAGCGTAAAAGGTTTCAACCTTTGGCTTGATGGCTGGAAAAAGAAAGGCTGGCGTAGAGCCGATAAAAAACAGATTAAGAATCGACGCCTGTGGCAGACAGTCGATGCGCTTCGCGCAGACAAGTATGTCGAAGTAAAAAAGGTTAGATCGCATTCTGGTGTTAGAGGGAATGAGATTGCGGATTCGTTAGCAGTTGATGCTGCTAGCAGTGATATCGATTGATGTAACAAAGCGGTTTGTAGGCTCAATCTAACAAGCCGCTATTGCATGTTATTTGTGTTTTTCTAGATAACATATATCTGAAGGTGGATGCGATGTGAGAGCGACTTAGGGCATGAGACTAGCCTATCTCTTAGCGAGTTTATGTCCCAAAATCATTTAGCCATAAGATTAAGTGGAAACATGGAGTGCTATTTTGCCTAAGTTAAGGTAATAGAACTAATCTCTCTTTCTTTGATTAAGTAACGCTATAAGAGAATATTTGGATGCACATGAAACTGTTTCACCACCATTACAAGATTCGTGACTGTCTCGTCAATCTCTATTAAAAACAATTTATTACCTTCGTAGTGCGCTTGGTTTCATTTGTAAATGATATCGGTTTGTTTATTGTATTAATCTCACAAATGAGAAGTGTGTATTTAGATTACCAGATAGTGTTACTTGTGTCGGGGTGAGAAATGGATCGTAGGAGAAAGAAGTGCAGCCTTAAAGCGATACTTTTTTTGATGGGTTTAGTACCTTCTATAGCATTGACTCAGACTCTGCCGTTTGTCTCTCCTACAACTCAAACACAAATCGAGCAAGAGCAAGCGCAACGATTAGAGGAAATTGATAAAGCCAAACAATCGGTTAAACAAATAGAGCGTGTTACGCCTTTACCTGAGCAACCTAACGTCAAAAATGAGACTTGCTTCGATGTTCATCAGGTTGTCTTTAGCGGAAATAGCGTTTTTGATGAAGATTTGCTGTTGGAAAGTATTGAGTTTTCTCCTCACTGCCTTGGTTTATCAGAAATTAATGATTACCTGCGGCGCATCACTAATCTTTACGTCGAAGCAGGTTACGTTACTTCTCGTGCCTTCTTAGTACCTCAAGATTTGTCGCTTGGATTTCTTGAAATCGTGATTATCGAAGGTAGGCTTGAAGGGTTATTGCTAAATGGGACTTCAGAGCCTTTTCTTAACAATGCATTTCCGAATTTGATTGGTAAGACTCTCAATCTTAGAGATATTGAGCAAGGCCTTGAACAAATTAACAGACTAAGTCGCTATAACGCACAGATAAAGCTGCTGCCTAGTGAGCAGCAAGGCTATAGCATTGTTGATATCCAGACTCATGACGGCGCCGTAGGCTCTATTGGCCTCGGCTTTAGTAATAGCGGACAGCCTGCGACTGGTGAAGAGCTAATGTCAATCAATGCGTCAGCCAGCAATGTCTTCGGGATGCTAGACTCTTGGTCGTTTTCGGGCAACACTTCGACAGAGCTTGTTGATAGTCGGGGCTCTGAGAGTCTGTATTTGAGTGTTGATGTACCCTATGGGTTTTGGAATGTTAACTATCGCACTGCTTACAGTACTTATAAAAGTACCTTCACCAACAACGGATTTGCCTTTGATTCATCAGGCAAAAATAACAGTCATTTTTTAGATATTAGATGGCTTGTTCATCGCAATGGGATTGGAAAAACCAGTCTTAGTTTGGGCTTAACCCATCGAAGGGAGCGAAACTATCTCTTGGGTAGTTTGCTTAATAGTGGCTCTCGCAATCTCTCATCTCTCGGATTAGCGTTGAATCACAGTCGCCGTTTAGGTGAGGGGTATTGGACATTTTCGCCGAGCTTTGCAATGGGGAGTGATTGGTTTGGAGGGGAGTCCGATGGCGGGAAGAGTCAAGCTGACCCTAAGGCGCAGTTTTATAAAGGCACGCTCACTACTAGCTACACCTATTCTGTTTTTCCGTCGCTTACCTATACCACGACACTATTTGGTCAGTGGACTAATCATACGCTGTATGGCAGTGAACGATTAAGCATAGGTGGAGAATACTCTATCCGAGGGTTCAAAAACATCGCGCTCTCTGGTGATGAGGGCTATTACTGGCGAAACGATTTCACTTCCCCATTGGCCACTTTCCCTTTTATTGGGCATGTCTCAGCGCAGCTCGCACTTGATACGGGCACAATTGCCAAAGATGGGGATGACCTCTATGAGCGGGGCACGTTAACGGGCGCGAGTTTGGCGTTGCGTACCCAGAATCAATACGGTTCCAGTAGTTTTACGGTGGGGTTCCCACTTTCCTTACCGAGTCGATTGAACGCGGATGACTACGTTATTTATTACCAACTTAATGTGCAAATATAGTGAGAACATCATGACCCAGTCCAATAAAAGCTTAGCATTAGACAAGCAGGTGAAACCTTGGCAGTGTTATCTCGCGTACGTTCTATGCACATTGATCAATGTTCAGCCAGCGCTGGCTAATGTTGTCATCAGCGGCGGCAACACACATACCATCAAGGCAGGCAATGGTGTTGAGGTAGTAAACATTGCTACACCAAATGGAAAAGGCTTGTCGCACAACACGTATCAACAATTCAATGTCGATAAGCGAGGATTAATACTCAATAACTCGGCTGAGCAGTTAGCGCAATCTCAATTGGGTGGTTATCTACAAAACAACCCAAACCTTACGCATGGCGCAGCCAGTGTCATTCTCAATGAAGTGACAGGGGCAAGTCGAAGTCAACTTAATGGGTATACTGAGGTGTTTGGCAGTAGCGCCCCCGTGATTCTAACTAACCCTTATGGCATTACTTGTAATGGCTGCGGATTTATCAATACGCCAAGAGTCACACTATCAACAGGTGCTCCCAAGTTTCTCGGCGAGGAGTTAAGCGGCTTTGACGTTAGCCAAGGCAGTGTCACCATTGAAGGATTGGGTTTAGACGGCACCAATCAGACCTACTTCGATATCATCAGTCGAACAGTGCAAGTTAATGCGGACATTCATGCAAATGATTTAAGTGTTATCACTGGCGTTAATGAGGTGGCGTATCAAACCAATGACGTCACCAACGTAAAGGCAACCCTAAGTTCAACGCCCGACATCGCCATCGACTCTTCGCTGCTAGGTGGTATGTACGCAGGCAGAATCGCATTGGTGGCAACTGAAAACGGCGTTGGTGTGAACGTTGGTAATTTAGCCTCATCTCAAGGGAGTATCACGATAAGTGCTGATGGAAAGATATTGCTAGGCGATGCAAGTGCAACCCATGATGTCGTACTTGCTTCTAGCCAAAATATTGATTTAGAAGGCACGCTCAGTGCGACGCGTCACTTAGCACTACAAGCCAATAAAACTTCAATGTTATCCGATGTCGTTGTGGGTGAAACTGTCAGCATAAAAAGCGATAAACTTGAACTTGAAAATGCAAGTATTGAGGCTGAGTCGTTAATCACTGAAGCCAATAGTGTTCATGTCGATGATGATAGCGTCATTAATACCGAAACATTGAGCCTTAATCACCTTATCACATTCAGGAATGATGGGGCGATTAGTGCTTCTCAACTGGCTTTTGTATCAGGCGATACACTAAGCCTAACAGGAAATGGTGAGCTTCAAGCGGCGTCTTTAAATGTAAATGCCGATGCGGCTACGGTAGATACGGCATTGCGAAGTACTAACGCGGCCTTTGACATTGATGATGGGTTAATAGTGAGCCGTGACGGTACATTGTCTGCGACAGAAGGTGTGCAACTGACCGCTAAAGACCTTGTCATTAAAGGTGACCTTCAGGCGGGTAAACGGATGAACGCAAGTATCCAAGAGGGCTTGACCGTTGATGGCAATCTGTTCGGCAATGATATTACCCTTGAATCTCAAGTTTTGACTCAAAAAGGCCAACTCTTTGCCACCAATGACCTGACTATTACTGCTAAAGAGGTGGCGCTTGAATCTTCAACTCGCGCTGAAAACAATCTGAGTATTGATGCGACTACGGTGGATTTGAGTGATGAATTGACCGGTGGCTCTGAGCTATCAATTAGTGCGGAAAATGCTATAACGCAGACTGAGCGAGGAAGTTTACTGGCTGGAACGTTAATTGACTTAGAAGCGAAATCTATCGACCTATCGGGGAAAAGTCATAGCAATGGCAGCGCCAATATAAGTGCCGCCCGCCTAGCATTAGCAGGCGCTCACCACGCGCAAAGTGATGTCACGGTCAATAGTGATACATTCACTCAAGAGGGGTTGCTTGCCACCAATGGCAATATCGCATTTACTCAAACCGGTGCCACCACGCTGAGCGGTGAGGTTACCGTTGGTGACTCGCTGACAATCAACACTAAAACACTGTATCAAAGTGGTGAACTTGAAAGTAACGCTGACCTATCTATCCATGCAATGGATATTAGTCTAGACGGTAATATATCGTCAGGTGAAGCATTGACGATCGACTCGAATGCTCTAGCGTTTACTGGAGAGATGTTGGTAGCTGGTGATGCCATTCTTGCTGTTGATGACGCCACCTTAAGTGGTCAGTTAAAAACCGCAGGCTCTCTCGCTATTGATGCTCATAATACACTTGTTACAACCATGGGAAATGAGCTTGAAGCGAAGAACACCTTAACCCTTGAAGCTGAAACGTTAAATCATCAAGGTAAGATACTCAGCGGTGGCGATACGGTAATCACCAGCGACAGCATGGTCCACAAAGGGAGTATAGAGTCTGGCCAATCCGTTGTCATTGATACTCAAGCGATGACGCAGCAAGGAAAAATAGAAGCCAATCAGGATGTCACGTTGGAGGTGAACAGCGCGTTGACCACCCAAGGTAATTTGCTTGCGGGTAATACCGTGACACTGTCTGCGAAGTCACTGGACAATCAGGCGGACATTAATGCAGGAAACCAAATTACCGTCACCACCACTCAAGCGCTCACCAATCAGTCGAGTGGAGTTATTTCTGGGCTAAATACAGAGATTAATGCCAGCGAAGTGTCCAATCTCGGAACCCTTCAAGCTTTAGCGAACTTAGACCTGACAGCAAACTCACTCAGTAACTCAGGGGCACTCATTGCACTGGACAACCTTAACACTCAACTCTCTGGCACTTTAACCAACAACAGTCTTGTCTACGCAGGTAACAGCGCGAATTTATACAATAATCGTCTTAATAACTACGGTGACATTTTGGTGGGGAAAGACCTCACCATCGCTAAAAATGCAAGCTTGCAAAAAAGCACTAGCGTACTGAACAGTTCTGCGACAATAGAGTCACTGGGTGGGGATATTAGCATTCACACGGGGGAGCTGACGAATAAACGAACAACGCTCAACTACTCTCAATCTAACCGGGTTAGCCATCTCTCATCCATGCCTAGCAAAGGTAACGCTAGCTTTATGGCTCTTAGGGATACAGAGTACGCCCCGTCTTATTCTATTACCATAACTTGGTGCGGCTCTAGTGGCTGTAGTGGTTCTGTTACTACGTTTACCAAAGAACTGTCGTTTCTGGCTTATAGTGATAGTTTTGTTCTCAATGACTACAGTGCTATTTCAAAAATATTAGCTCTCGATACTCTTAATATCGAAGCCAATACGGTCGAAAATAATGTCAGCCAAATTTCGGGCCAAGATGTTCATATTCAGGCGATGTCGTTAAGCAATTTAGGATTGGAGGGCTCTAATTCAAATACATATTTTGACTATCGATATGAGGGGGAAACTCGTTATGCAAGTCAAGCATCGTCAGCACCAATCCCTAGTGCTTTTACTTTTGATCGAGTTGATGTTCGCACGGTGAATAACGGTAGTAATGTTAAGTTAAACTCATCGATATCCGCGAGTAACAACTTAACCCTCAATGTGGCGAACAAAGTTGACAACTCCATCATTCAATCTAATGCCGCTAAGGTAACACCTTCGGCTAGTGCTAAAGGCGCTAGGTCAACCAGCAATGCTAACGTGTCTGCGCCTCAAGAGTTTACTGTTGCAAATGTCAGCGACGTTAGTCCTGTTGCTATAACCTTCCCAGATGTCAATGACGTTCCTTTTCCAGACTTTCGGATACCAACTAATCCAGATGGTTTATTTATCTTCAGTGATGGGCCGAGTAGCGGTGCTCTGATTGAAACCAACCCCGCTCTAACCAACTTAGGCGAATTCTTAGGCTCGGACTATTTCCAAAATATCGTTGGGTTTTCACCCGAACAAGATATCACTTTCTTGGGGGATGCGTTTTACGACACTCGAACGATTACTCAAGCTATCTTTGAACAAACAGGGCAGCGCTATCTCAACCAATCTGTAGGTAGTGACCTGACTCAAATGAAACAACTAATTGATGCGGCGGCGGTTCAAAAGCAAGCTCTCAATTTGAAGGTGGGGATTGCACTCTCTGCTGAACAAGTCGCGAGCCTTACGCAAGATATGGTCTGGTATGAAACCATTGAGGTGAATGGACAAGCGGTTCTTGCGCCTAAGCTCTACCTCGCACAAATCACTCAGCGTGATTTTATGGATGGTGCTGTCATTGCTGGGGGAAGCCTAGAGATTGATGCGGGAGAGATTAACAACAGTGGGGCACTTCATTCAAACTCATCACTTAAGTTAACAAGTGAAAGCGCTTTGTTGAATGACACAGGAAGCATTCTCGCGAGTGATGACTTAGTGATTCAGGCCGAGGGGGATATTACCAACCTAAGTGGTCAAATCAGCGGAGAGAGCGTCACCGTTGTATCGACTGATGGCAGCATTATCAACCAATCCATCACCGAGCAACTCAATATCAACCGTGCAGGTCAGATAGTTGAGCGAGGCGCCGAAGATATTAGTCATACCAATACCTTTTTCGGTGATACGGCGACTATTCGCTCTAAGGGCGCACTTAACATCAGTGCAAGTAAAGACATCACCAATATCGGTGCTGATATCCAAGGCGGTGAGAGCGCCACTTTGCAAGCTGGCGGTGACATAACGCTAGCTAGTATCGAAGACAAACACTATGACCACTATCGTACTGGCCATACTCAGATAGAGCGAGCTAAGGTTGAATATCGAGATAGCACCGTTGCTTCACAAGGTCCTTTGACTATCGCAGCTGGCAATGACATCACGGCTTCCGGTGGCACTATCACGGCTGCTGAGGACTTAAAGCTTGCCGCAGGAGGTGGTGTGACTTTGATGGCCAATCAAACCCATCACCTTGAGCGTGAAGATACCTATAATAAGAAAGACACGTCTAGCCAGACCCGTCAGCAAGGCACTACCTTAAGTGCAGGAGGCAACCTCTCTATCGTCACTGGCGGTGACACTTCCTTGGTGGCTTCTGAGCTAAGTGCAGAGCAAGACTTGACTATTCAGGCTGGAGGGGAGTTGTACGCCATTGCCGGCGAGGAAACCGACTACTCAAGGACTTACCGTAAATCGAGTAGCTTTTGGGGAAAATCAACCTCAGATGTCGAAATATCTAGCACTACGATGAAGGGCACGAGCTTTAACGCCGATAGCATTACTCTCATCAGTAAAGACAGTCAGTTACACCAAGCATCGGTGCTTAATGCTAACCAAAACATTCACCTCGAATCTACTGACGGCATGCTGGCTTTTAAAGCAGCCGAAGAATCAAAATCTTACCGTGAAGAGAGTAAAAAGAGTGGTGTGATGGTTAAGATGCAAGGACAAGGTGAAACATCGACTACTCAAAAGCTAACCAGTATGCAAAGCGGAGGTGACATTACGCTAGCGAGCGCTTTGGGCATCGAAGTGGACTATGTTTCAACCGACAACACGTTAGGCAAGGCGCTAGCGCAAATTCCCGCCAATGGTGAGCTAGCTTGGATGGCCGAACTCAAAGACAACCCCAATGTCAATTGGAATGAGGTCAACGAAGCGTTTGATAGTTGGTCATACAGTGAGCAAAGCTTAAGTGGGCCAGCAGCGGCGATTATTGCTATCGCAGTGGCGGTGGTAACGGCTGGCGCAGGTGTCGCAGCTATGGCTGGTCAAGGTCTTGCAGGCGCTGTGGGCGGAGGTACCACGGTGGCAGCTATGGGCTCAGCGGCAACGTCGGCGTTGATATCTCAGGCTAGTCTATCTCTTATTAATAATGGCGGTGATATTGGTGCAACGCTTAAGCAGTTAGGTAGCTCAGAAAGTATTAAAGTACTAGCGACAGCGACTTTAACCGCAGGTGCATTGGCGCAGTTTAGCTCAGTGGCTAACAGCGCAGCAGTAAATGACACAGCTTTAGCCTCAGGTAACCCTAATTACATGGTGCCAGCGCCTGAGTTCTCGTTTAATTCCATCGCCAATCACGTCGGTGAATCGACTATTCGTGCAGGCATTGATACTGCGATTAACGATGCTGACTTTGCAGATAGTTTCACCAATTCATTACGTGCTGCCATTGCCAATGACATCGGCGCCCTCGCAGCCAATGAAATCGGCGATTTCGGCCAAACAAATAACTTAGCTAATGGTGGTATTACTAAAACGGTCTTACACGGACTTTCCCAAGGCGTCGTGGCTGAACTTGCTGGCGGTGAATTTAAGGCTGGCTTGGCCGCAGGTGCTGTTACTGAATTAACTGGCGAACTTATTGGTAAAATCGAAGACCAAAACACACAAGTGGATGTGGCAGGTCTAGTGGGTGCGACCGCAGGCCTAATTGCAACCGGCGATGCTGAGGGCGCGTATACTGGTCAGAATGCCGGGGGGATTGTTCACCAGAACAACTATTTGAACCATACTGATATCAAAAACGCTCTTAAGGAATTTGTGGCTTGTAATGGTGAGGCAGAGTGTGAGTTACGAGTTATTGTCGAAACCAAAGCTCTGAGTGATTACAAGGATCAGATTGCACAAGCAGATTGCGGAGAAGGGAATTGTCGCGAGCATAGCAGAGAGCTTGCTAACGCAACACTGCCCCAAAATGCGGATGTGCACTATGAGTTGATAGGAGATAATCAGAATGCGTTAGATTTCTATCAACTAATGGCCCAAGCGAACAATGATGCTCAGGGGCCAATGACGGATGCTTCTATTCAGAAAAACCTGACTGATTGGGCTATGGCATTAGGTTTTAATGAAGAAGAAGCTAAGACTGTGGCAACCAGTGCGGGCTTGATTACGGGCCTGCAAAGAGGCGGACGTAAAAAAGTATCTGGAAGTAACGTAAATGCAGTTTCTGATGGGATAAATGGGCCTCCGAAGAGTGTTACAAAGAGGGGGTGGAAGGTAGGTGACGATGTTTATAACCTTACAGCTAAAGGCAATGAACCTTCTTGGACTACAGTAAGAACTCGTTTCTGGAAAAATCAAGCAAATGCTACTGATGTTGCAAAGAAATGGGGGGCGGAAAACATTGAAAGAATGCGTAAAGGGCGTGCTCCACAACGTTACAACGCAGATAAAGGTGGAATGGAGTCAATGGAATTGAGTCATGAGCCTATACCATTTAGAGATGGTGGGAAAAAGTTTGTTCCAAGGTGGCCACAAGATCATGCTGCCGTGGATCCCTTTAGACATCCAGGATATTAAAGAATGAAAACATTAGCAGAACAATTTCAAGCGTCAATGGGCCAACCAGTAAGAGTTGGTGATAAAGATGTACTGCCGATATTCACCAAACTAATTACTAACAAAACTTTGATTAATTTGCGTTGGATTGAAACCAACTCAAGTGTGAAACAAGGAGTTCAAATTAAGTTGGATAAAGGTTCGATGGATATCAATGGAGAAAAACTATCTAACGTTGTGTTGTGGGAAGATACTAGCCCTACTGAAGTATCGTTACTATGTACTCCAAAAAAGAGTTCCAAGCTGAAGATCTGGAATGTTTGGGAGATCGACGGAGTTGTTCAAGCGTGGGTTGGAAATTCTGGGATGCACATTGAAAATGAAGATAGTAAGACAGTCTTAAATTGCAGTGATGGCTTAGGAGATAGTAGTTTCAACAATGTTAGGGTAGAGATTTCTTTAACTGATTAGCTTGATTTAATGATACAAAGAGAAAAATTATAAGGACAGGCACCAAAGGATGAAATAAGTGTGGGTCGTTGATACCTCAGTCAGAGGTTGCCATATCGAAGATTGCAGTGTTTTGGAGAGTTTCTTAATCTGAATAGGCGATTCATCAGGAGGGCAGAGAGGCGCAGTTTTGTCTGTGGTGTAGACCCAATCACCCAGCGAAGTTACGAGCATCGTCGCGAGTGGATAAAGCAAAAAATCTACACGCTTTCGTAAGTCTACTGCATCGATATTCGCCGTTTCCCATCACCATAGATATCAAGTTCCAACGGCATCAGCCACTGAAATATAGTGTTAACTTCGGTGCTAGTGCTTTGATTTGAAGTATTCTGGTTCAAGGTAAAAATACATTTTTTTAGATAACATATATCTTCAAACCGATGCGTTGAGACAAAAAAGAATGGGGAGCGCAATTGCTCCCCATTGTCATTTTTACCGCTACTGGTGGTATTACTTTTCTTTGATGGCTTCACAGCCCGTAGAAACGGTGATAGTCGATGCGTCCTTACCTGCTTCTTGCGCCGTTTTTACATCCATTTTGTATTGAGTGCACTTGCCTACACTGACGTTGACCGCACTTGTTTCTATAGATGGGTTACCTCCTAATGCTCCCCCTCCCTGAGCGAAAACAAAAGGCGTTATTAGGGTTGAAAGTAGAACGAGAATGTTTGTTGTAGTATGAATCATGGTGTTTCTCTCCTAGTGACTTTTAGATTAATCAGAGGTTGATTCAGTTTTAGGCGAGCACTGAGTGACATCAGAAACTTGTCCGTTCAACTTGCCGCACACATCGGCAGTCCAGTGCAGCAATACGCCAGCAACGAGAGTGGATTGTGGGCCTTGTTTACCATTCCACTGCTTTTCTAAGTATTCCTTAGAGACGTTAGGTGCACCGCCGAGTGCTGCGGTGGCTATAGATGAAGTAGTCATTGAGGCAGCGACTAGAGCTGCAAAAAGGAGTCGGTTTAGATTCATGATGTTGTCCTTATTAAGTAGTAATTTATGGGTTGTTAAAGTTGAATTACCGAGAGTTAGAAGGTGTAGACAAAGGTGCCAGCACTGGAAGTGACTTCGATTTCTTTCACGCTGTCTACGGTGCAGTTGTTACTGTATCCGGTGTAGGTTTCACCGAATTGCAATGAAACGTTTCTAGAAAGCT
>Ga0075011_10001708_pt1 | contig 11848 bp, 9 predicted proteins | sample TARM_MetaG_T_14_FD_72354 | JGI IMG/M metagenome (GOLD analysis project Ga0075011, IMG submission 72354) | Freshwater microbial communities from Pennsylvania, USA, analyzing microbe dynamics in response to fracking - TARM_MetaG_T_14 | ecosystem: Environmental > Aquatic > Freshwater > River...
GTCACCTACAGGCGCTGCTGGCTGACTATGAGCATGAGGTATTTGCCCTGCTCATGCTCGACAGCCGCCACCGGGTGATTGCGTTCGAGGAGCTGTTCAGGGGGACTCTCGATGGAGCCAGCGTGTACCCCAGGGAGGCCGTGAAGCTCGCCCTGGAGCACAACGCCGCCGCCTTGATCCTGGTGCACAACCACCCTTCGGGTGACCCTGAGCCCAGCATGGCGGATCGCAACCTCACCACGAAACTGCGGGACGCACTGAATCTCGTCGGTGTGCGCACGCTCGATCACATCGTGGTGGGGAACGAAGGCTGCGTGTCACTGGCAGAGCTGGGCTACCTGTAAGGAGGCGATATGAAGCTACTGCTACGCACGTTCGCAGCCGCGTTCATGTTTGCCGGCATCTTTGCCGGTTGCCTGACGGTGTTGCTTCTGGTGGCCCTGATGCTGCGCTTCCCACCGCTACTGGTCGCCATGGTGCTGGCTTGCTGGCTCCTTAACCGACTACAGCAAGCTGCAGATAAAAAATCTCACTGATAACTCGATGCGCCAGAGAGAGCAGCTTGGATGCCGCTCTCTCTAACTTAGCCATCTAATTATTTTTTGTGCAAACCAGCTTCCGCAGCCTTACACCAACTACGCCTCTGGTGTTTCATGCCCGCTCCCCATTCGCGTCGGTTGATGGGAGGCGTTTTTTTACGATCTTCCCGGTCGTATTGTCCATTCGGTACTGGGTGATGCTGCCGTCAATGATCCGGTTGATAACCTCTCGGGCAACCTCGAGCGACACCGCGAACCATTCGCGGGGGCGGTAATGTTTGCCATCCTTTCCGATCAGTTCCACATTCAAGCGCTGCGCCGCAAGGAAAGCATGCACCAAAGCCTCGAAGCGCTGGGGGTTCATATTGAAACACTCGAAGTCCGTGACCTTCTGAACCGGGCTCTCCAAAAATGCAATATCCCGCTCGGCATTGCGAATCCGCTCATCTACAGTCTGCTCGGTGTAGCCGATCTTGTAGAGATACGGGAACTGCTTCAGCGCGGGATTCTGGCTTAGCGTTTTGACGATGTAGATGCATCCCGTACGACGGTCGCGATGCGTGACTCGAATGTCCTGAAAAGCCTGGGCCAACGCCTCGTCACGATCCTGCAAGATGCGCCGACCGGTCTCGTCCATGTAAAGTGCCCGACCCAACGAACGGCGCAGCATGTTCGACTCGGTACCGTTCTCGAAAATCAGCCGTAGCCGGGCATCCGTATGCTCGCCACGTCCATGCTCTTCACCAACCTCATCCACGAAGCACATGACGCCGTTTAGGATAAACGCCTCACCAGGTGCGACTTGCCAGTTCTCTGCAAAACGGACTGTCTCGGCTTTGCCACTTTTGAGATCCGCATGCAAATCATTGAAGATCGACTTGAAGCGCCAGAAGTCCTCGCAAGGTGTGCGCTGGGCGACCTCATCCGGGACTTCTTTCGTCAGCGGGACATGCTTGAGATCCAGAATGCTGGTGTCACCCAGTTCCAGTAGCCCTAAATCATCCCCTCCCAGGATGTCATCGATGCAGATGACATCCTCTGGAGCCACCGCTGACTGAGGCGGGGGCTCGTCCTTGAGCACACCTTGTGTCAGGGAAAAACCGGACAGCAGTCCGTGCCGGTCGAAGGGCATCAACGCCTCATGATCCTCAGTTCTCTCCAGCGTCGCCGCCAGACGCTTGGCCATTTGACGTTCGGATAGATGGTCGCCATGCGCTAATGGCCGCCGCCCGTGATGATCGATGAACTGATTGATCTCCTCAAAGCGCGACGCCAGCAAATCCCCCTTACCAGGCGAGGCTGCTCGGGGCTTCACGTTGAGCAAGCCATACTCGTCCGACGCGCCAAAAACATCGTCCAGAGAACTATGCACTCGCTGCTTCTTTCCATGCAGGTTCATTCCATTGCCCCTCACACTTCCTGAGCCTGCTGCTGAAGCTTCTCGCGCTTACGCCTCTTGAGATACTCCAACCCTTCGGCATAGCGCGCCTCAATAGGATCATTCGAGGTCAAAGAAGGCTCCCGACCTTTCTCCTGGCGGAACTTCACAATACGTGGCCAGAGAATCACCGCCTCCTCGTCAGTCATGGTGATTCGAGCGCCCGCTACCACATCCTGAATGGTCTTCAGCATCGCCGGCGTAACGGACTTAGACAGGATCTCGTAAGCTCCATGGAACGGGTTAACCTGGTCAATCAGGTCGATGGTGACATTATCGATATTGATGAACCTGTCGCCCATTTTCACAAATTGGCGGCTGCCTTCTGGGGACTTGGGCGGCGGAAGAGGCAGTTTCTGGCCTGCGCCCCCATCAGAGTCTTCCAGCTGGATACCTACACCACCCGCATTGCTGCCAGAAGCATCCTCCTCCCCAATGATCACCGCCCCAGGCGGCAGATCTTTTTCATCGAACAGTCCACCTGAGCTACCAATCATGGCCTTGGTCAGCACGCCAACCCGGACCTGCTCAATCTCATCCGGGGTCAGGTCGGGGTACTTCGTTTCGATGATCTTCGGCAGCTCAACCTCGTTGATTACCTCGGGCTCGACACCACCAATCAGTGACTCGCCAACCTTGGGCTTCTGAAGCAAAGCGGCGACGATGTCATCACTGTCCCCATTAAGAATCTTGATGACCTTATCGGACACCGGGGCGGTAACGTCGTTGATGATGATCGTGCCGGGTTCAACAACTTCGCCATCCTTGAGCTGCGAGCGCGGCTTGAAGTTCACGGTCGGTGCCAGAACCTGCTCCATCAGCAAGGACAGGGTGATCGCCTTGAGCATGTTGTTCACCGACACTTTCACGTCTTCATCTTCGGCGTCCGGCTGGGCGATCAGGTTGGTGAACTGCGCGTGGGTTTTGCCCGGAGAATCACGCGTGGCACGACCGATGATTTGCACCACCTCGGTCATCGAGGCCCTATAGCCGATGGTCAGGACATGCTCACACCAGGGCCAGTCGAAGCCTTCCTTAGCCATGCCCAACGCAATCACAGCATCGAGATCATCGCCAGATGTGACGCCCCGCAGGTACTCCACGACCGAGGCACGAATCGGGCCATCATCAACCAGATTGGCCACTCTCATGAGCGAGCCATCAGAGCGGCGAACAGTGATGATTCCGGTGTTTGGATCTTGTTTGAGCACGGCCCCCATCACATCAAGGATGTGGTCAACTTCCCCGTGCTTGTCCTTGGTGGACTCACCACTGTTGACGTTCGGGATGTGAATGATGGTCTTTTTACGGGTATCCAGAACATCCTTCAGAGCATCGATGTAGCGCCCCTGGTAGAAGTGGTAGCCAAGGCCTAGCGACTTCAGGTAGCGGTAGCCATTCAGCTGTTCGTAGTAGGTGTAGGTCACCTTATCGAACTTTACCTCGTCCTCCGGCAACAGAATCGGCACTGTGTCACCGCGGAAGTAGGAGCCGGTCATCGCTACGATGTGAGCACTGGACTCCTTCATCACGGCATCCAGCAGCGCACCGAGGCGGTTTTCGCCGTCGACCGAAACGTGGTGGAACTCGTCAATGGCGATCAGCGTGTCATTGAAGTCGGCAGGGGTAAGCTGCTCGAAGGCAAAGCGCAGAGTCGCGTGGGTGCACACCAGCGTTTGCTCAGCAGGGTTATCCATGAATCGCTTGAATGCCTGCACCTTGCCAGGCTCACCGCCTGGCACGCACAGGTTGTTGTGCGGCAACACTGACCAGTCAGCAAAGAAACCATCCTTGGTCAGCGCGGTATCCCGGAATGAGGCGCCGATGGACATCTCCGGCACCGCTACGATCACCTTGCGAAGCCCTTGGTTGATCAGCTTGTCGAGGCCCAGGAACATCAAGGCCCGCGATTTCCCGCTGGCCGGTGGTGCCTTGAGCAGCAGGTACTGACTGTTACGGGAGGCGAAGGCCCTGGCCTGCATCTCGCGCATCCCCATCTCATTCAGCGTCGCACTCTTGCCCGTCTGGGCGTACTCAACCTTCAGCAAATCAACCATCGTGGGTGCATCCTTTCAAAGTTGTTCAGCGGTGACCGTCTTGGCTGCGCGCGGTTTACGAAGCTTCTTGGCAGCAGCCTCAGCAGCCTTCTGCTGATTCTCCTGCTCGATCAGCTTCTCATAGCGTGCGAACAGATGCTCTAGCCGCTCAAAAGCATCACGGAACGGCCGAGCACGGTAGAGATGCTCAACGGCAGCATCGAGCGCCTTGTGCGCAGCCTTAAGATCATCGGGCATTAATTCCGGGTCATACAGATTAGCAAGTGACTTATCGGGGTAGTTTTCGCGGGCCATCAGCACATCTTCTGCAAGTAACTCGATCTCCCTGCGCTGGGCATCGGTTACTTCTGGCCAAGGAAAGGTGTTGTAAACCAGAGAGGCTGAGTAACGGTAACGGCTCTCAAGCCGTCCACCAACCACCCTCAGCCAATCCATATGAGTCTCTGATGAAAGCACTCCGAACTCAAAGAGGCCAGCTTCCGGAATCATCAAAACTTGATTGCTGGTGATTACCGATGCGTCCATATACCCAATAGGGGCATAAACTCTTCGCTCAGACGTAACCCTAGGAACAATAAGGTATTGCCCATCTCTAGGCTGCCTAATCTCAGGGAAAAGATGTGGCACCAACGATGCTTTCTCGCGAGTCTCTTTCTTATCGCTGAGGAGTCGCTCTTGCCTTACGGAATCAACTCTATCTTTAACTAGCGGCATATCAAGAATTTCTTCAATTCTCGCATCTCTCAGCCAAAGGCACCATCGATCCTTCGATTTCAAAAACTCATCAGCACCAACAAACCTCCTAATCCACTTGGCAGATTTTGGCTCCAGCCGAATAAGCTCATCCTTCTCAGAGCTATCCATTATAAGTCCGCTGCTCTTTGTATAGTTATTACCATCCATAATCATACTGACATCGCACAGCGCAGCAGATCTAGACAGTACAGGTCCGCAATCAGAGTCAAGGAGGTAAGGATTTATGTTTTTCGCCTTCGACTCCATTAATTCACCAGAAGACTCATCAAATATCTTGAATTCTTTTCTTGAGGAAGAGAGTCCAATTACAACGACATGGACGCCAGCGTTTGACTTTGCGCTATTCTTCCAAACAAATGGTCTGTACGCAAAAGATATAGAAACCCCAATATCTTTTATCGATGGCCACAAAACCCCCACCTGCTCACCCTGAGCAATAGAGTTTGTTGCAACAAAAGAGCACTCACAAATCGTTCCGCAGACAAACTCAGCGGCCTTATAAAACCAGCACGAAACATAATCAAGGCACTTAAAGCCTTTAACCCCACCAAGAATTCTCTCAAGATCATCAGACTGAGCGCTTGTCCTGTCCTTCTTACCAACAAATGGAGGATTTCCACATATATAAACCTCAGCCGGAGATTTATTTTCACCAAACCGCGGACATATCGATTCCCAACTCATGGTCAAGCTATTTCCATGCACGATATTCCCACTCGCTTTCAGCGGCAGCATCGGCTCGGCATGCCCGAACGCCACCTGGAACTCCTGGTGCATCTGGTGCTCGGCCAGCCAAAGAGACAGCAGGGCAATCTCATGCGCGAAATCGTCAATCTCGATGCCGTAGAACTGAGACAGCTGGATACCCGTCATGAAGATGACGTTCTGCTTGCTGACGGCGTTCAGCGCACGGAACACCTCCATCTCGAAGCGGCGCAGCTCCTTGTAAGCGATGATCAAGAAGTTGCCAGAGCCGCAGGGTCGAATACCTTGATGGACGACACCCGCTCCAGCAGGGCCTGGAGCTTCTTCTCACTGCCACGGGAGCGTTCCAACTCGGCATAAAGCTTGTCGAGGAACAGCGGCTTGATGACCTTCATGATGTTGCTCACGGAGGTGTAGTGCTGCCCCAGCGTGCCGCGCTGATCCTCATCGATCACCGCCTGGAACATCGAGCCGAAGATGTCGGGGTTGATCTGCGACCAGTCCAGGGTGCTGCATTCCAGCAACAGACGGCGCACCCAAACACCGGGATCGGCGTTTCCTTCTCGAACAGGCCGCCGTTCACATACGGGAAGTCGCTCAGGTGCTTCGGCAGTGACTGCCGCAGGCTGCTGTAGTCCGACTCGTTGAGCACAGCAAACAGCTTGCCCAAGAACTCAGCCAGATCCTCGCCATCCTCGCGGGTCGTCGACTTAATCGCATCTGTGAACTGGTTCTTGGCGAAGATCCCCGTATCTTCAGCAAAGAAACAGAACAGTAGCCGGGTCAGGAACACGTTGAGCGCATGAACCTCTTCAGCAGTGCTGATTTGGTTACGCTCACGAATCAGATCGAACAGCCGCCCCATTTTCTCAGCAGCCTTTACGTCTGCCACGCTTTCCGAATGGGTATAGCTTTTCTCGAGGCCGGCCAGCGGCAGGAAGAAGGTGTACTGCTGATGCAGGTCGGTGAACGGCGTTTCCATGCGCTCATCAGCCTTCACGTCATAGGCCACCAGATCATTGAAGTTGGTAACGATGACGAAGCGGATCTTCTGGGCCTTGATGACATCGCTGTCCTTCAGGCTTTCCGCCGCCTCATGAACATTTTCGCCCGCCGGAATCGCACGGAAATAGAGCTGGCCTTTCAGCGCCACATCACCCGCGACCTTAGCCACGTTGCGAGCACCGCCGTTCCTGACCTGGGTGATGGTGCTCTTGGCAAAGCCATAGGCATCCAGGAAGCCATAAATGAACTCGGCCTGGGCATCCTCACGCTGGGTAAGAGATTGAAGGGTGTCGTAGAGCTGAGTTTGGTTGATCGACATGAAGTCTTCCTTTTATTTATCTGTGGCCAGCCAAAAGCTTTGCCGCCCTAAAGCTTGCAGGGCAGGGCGTGCTCGCCGCTTCCCTGCGAGGTATATGTGATCGATGCCACACCTTAACCGGTTGGATAACTTCGGGCCAGTATCGGTAAGATGCATGGACACTGCGCAAGCGATTCAATGTCGTGGTCGAGAAAACTGTGCGCGAACTGCGCGGTGTGGCGTGCCTGGAGATCGAGAACGAGATCGAACCCAAGCAGGAGATATGCTCAAGCAGATCATTCGGTAAGCGCCTGCGAGAGTTAGCGCCTATCCAAGAGGCCGTCACCAGCTATGCGACGCGCGCTGCTGAAAAGCTCCGCAAGCAGGAGTCGCTCTGCAGGCAGGTGAGGGTCAGTCTGTGCACCGGGATGTTCAATCCAACTGAAGCGAAATATGCCAATGGCGTCCTCTGCCAGCTGCCCTACCCGACCGACGACAGCCGACTGATCGTCAAGGCTGTTCAGGCTGGATTGCAGCAGGTCTTCAGAGAAGGCTTCAGCTACGCCAAGGCTCAAGTGCTGCTCCTGGATCTGTGCCGCAAGAACGAATACACGCCGGATCTGTTTGCCCCTGAACAGCCCGTGAAAACCGAGCGACTGATGAGCACTCTGGACGCGATCAACAATCGCTGGGGACGCGGCACACTGCAGCCAGGACGCATAGCCAAGCCAGTCGAGTGGGCAATGCGCAGAGAGTTGCTTTCCCCCGCCTATACCACTCGCTGGTCTGAGTTAATGGTCGCAAAAGCCAAGTAGCCTTGCCAACCCCTTATCCGCGACGAGCACGGCTCAGAGTCCCCTTACGCAGGCAGCGCGCCCCTGCAGGCTTCGCGCGCAGGTGCTGATCATCCTTGACCAGGTACTTCATCGCGAAGTGCGTATGAGGCCGTATCGACTGATCCTCCCTCTGGATAAGGCCGATTCCACGCCTATCGCCATACCCCTCCTTGTCATGGTTGCAGCTGTGGGCATAGCCCTGACCACGCGTGACCGCCTCCCATAGCTCACTGATCTCAATCGCCTTCCAGACATCACGGCATACCTGGTTGCCATTGAAGTAGTAGGCTGCATGGATGTGGTAGCCGCTGCCGTCATTGCGATCCCCCTGCTCGACTGAATAGGTGTAGCCAATCAGGTGCTCGAAAGTCCGGTGATGGCTGTGTTTGTTGATCAGAGCATCCAGGTGATCAAAGACATGCTCGACGCGCTGCCTGGCCTGAGCTTCAAGGCGGTAGTACAAGTCCAGTCTGATGACCGTAGTGCGTGAGTAAAGGCTCATCACTGCATCGTTGTAAGCGGTGATCTCCTTGGCTTGCTTGCGTGCCTCATAGGCTCGATCCCCAGCTTTGCGCTGATACCACCGCTGACGGGTTAACTCTCGGATACGTGCGGTCAGGACGTTCATGCTCTGTTCATGACTGAGCCAGTACGCACCCGTCTCGCTCATGCAGACAGGGCCATTGGGTGAACGCTGAAGGCCAATATCGTCACAGGCTTCTCGGAACGCTTGCAGGTGCTCGCTGTAGTCGTATGGCACTCGGTCATCGAACAGGTTGTACATCTGCTGGACGTTGGTGAAGTACCGGGAGAGTCTGGTCTGCTCGACCTGCTCATAGCCTGACCGTTTGTGCGTGATCCGATATGCGGGTGTATCGCTGCGCTCGATAGCCTGGACGAGTGATTCGATCTGCAGGGCTATGTCGGACTGTGAGAGGTGGGTGTTGTGCTTGCGGTTGTTCATGGCTGAGTACCTGATTGGTTGTTGGTGCATACCAGGTACGTGGTCTGTTTCTTTTTACTGGTCTTCTTTCCCTCTGGTGTAGTCAGTGATGATGGGTAGTGATGGATAGTAAGAGTTGGTAGTTAATAGCTATATCAATAGATGCAGCCCTGCCCATAACCGACCGTCCCGACCAGGCCGGGCAATGGGGAGCAACATTGCCGAGCCTGTCGAGAGATTTGCCGCATTGAGCTTTGGGAGAGTTAGCTGAGAGCCCAAAGCTGTTCGAGTCGGCATAAGCGCCATGACCAGCCGAAGCCGATCATGGCGCTGCTGGCGCTAGCTGGCCATGCTCAGATGGCCGATGGGGCGTGCGGAGGCTCCCTCAGCCAGATCGCGCTCCTCGATCTTGGCCAGGATCCAGTCGTGCACCTCGCTATCGACCCAGCCGACGCAGCGGTCGCCCAACGATACAGGCTTCGGGAAGGTGCCTTCGCCGATGTACTTGTACAGGGTCGACCGAGACAGGCCGGTCGAGTCGATGACTTCTTTCAGACGGATGATTCGCATGAGCAGGCTCCTCTGTGGCTCAGAGGATCTGCAGGGGCAGTAAAAAATCACCTGCCCTAGCTTGGCCTAGGGCACCTTGGTCTTGGTCAAGAGCGCCAGCCTATAGCGCAGCTCCAAACCCAACGCCTCCTCTCCCACATACGGGTCAGACCTCCCTCCGCGCACGTCCCATACCCAAAGGCATGTATTACTGGCTTTGGGCGCTGGATAGACAATCAGCGACACGACGCTCCAGCTATCCCCTGCATCAGGTGCAGGTATGAGCCTCACCAGCTGTGGCCTGTATTCTGGCCATACGCTCATACGGCGCAGCCCTTTGTAGATGCTTTCGGCCCATCGACACGCCTCAGCATGCAAGCTTTCCTTAAAGTCACTCCATCGGTCAGGCTCGCTCGATCTAGGGCTAACCGTCAGTGGCTCGACTGACTTACCGCCAACGCTTTCGAAGCCTGCAGCCTTCAGATCGGCAATATCGCACTTAGGATCAGACCAGAGAGCCGTCAGCAGCTGTGACGCATGACTTGCCAGCCTGTGATAAAGCATCTCTTTAACCTGATTATCCACCCCTGCTAACTGCACCGTCGAAGGCAGCGCAGCTTCGACCAGGCTGTACTTTTGCGGCCCTTTAAATGCATACACCACCAAGCCCCGATCCTGCTTCCCCTGCCTCACTGGAAGCTGGGGGTGGTCGAGGTTCAGGTAGTAGATGCTCATAGTCTTCGAGCCAACCAAGACCCCATTCGACACCCCCGGCACATAGCTTCGAAGAAAGCCCAAGCTCAATAGACGAATCAATTGGTGCTTGATCGACGAGGAGTCGAGCCCCGTCATTTCTCTCAGCTTACGCCCGCTAAGCTCCGCCACCACACCGCACTGATCGGCCTCACTGATAAGAGCCGCCAATAAAATTCGGGTTGCAGCGCCCAGCCGTCCCTTAGCCCCCGGGGCAGCAGGCCGACCATCTTTGCGGATAGCTGGACGGGATGATTTTTCCTTCTGAGCTATCGATGTCGACGTAGCCCCCAGCCCAGTCGCATAGATATTCGGCTCAAGAAAAAGGCGAACGATGAGCTCGTGGTGGGCAAGATCCCTGTCCACTTCGCAAAGCACTCGGCGCACGTACTCCGAGGCTACGTAACCGACACCTGGGCGCCCAAGACCACCGTGCTGCTTATTTTCTATCAGAAGCCCAGCCCTGATCAGCTCCCTCGACGCATCTCTAGCGAACCTCTCCGTCAAGCAGAGCTCCTTCGCTACCGACTTGATCTCATAAGGCGCACCCAGCCAGTCAGGCTTTCTGAGCATCAAAGCCTGAAGAAAAAATCTTGATTCAGCATTGACATCTATTAGTGACGACAGAGCTATCATGCGCAAATAGGCCCGGGTAAACACAGATTTGAAGTGATTTTATACCTATAAAATCAGTATCTACAATTCATGTAACGAATACGTTAACAATCCATTTAACACATCCATTAACAGTTCACTATTAACATCCTCTAACGAGGCAGTTAACATTGCCGTTAACAAGATGCAATTAGCTGAGCATCCACCGCGCAGCGGCACCGCTCAGCAACAGGAGAAAATTGGATGGAGACGACCGGGAATAAGCCGGGCTGGCTAAAGAAGCTCGATCGTGAGGAGACAGTGTGGGCCGCAAACTACCTGCTGAATCGATGGCCTGATGAACTTGAGCCTAAGCCCGACCCGTCGCCCGCCATGGTTTTCATCACCTTTGGTGACTCGATCCGCACCCTGGAGTCAGATGTCGCAGGCGTGAAGCTCATTGAGCGACTGAGAAACGCCATCAGACAGCGGCGCTATCGGCAAGCCGAAGGCGGTCGAAAGACGTGCTCGTTCACCCTGCCTCTCAACACCAAGGACAAGCTAAAAATCCTTGCAAAAAAAGCTGACACCACCGAAACAGCGATCATAGAAAGCCTGATCGCAGGCGCCCTGCAGTCGAGCCAAGAGCAGAAAGAGGGAAAGCGACGCGAGGCCCTGGAGAAAACAATCACCCGCAACTCAAGCAAGCTTGCGCAGGAGCTGAACAAGATCAGGCTCGAAGTGACTACCAAGCACCTGGACGCCAGCCTGAGACGACTGGCTGGCTGGCAGGTATACCTCAACGAGCAGGCCCCCGAGCTTTCGGCTGAGCAGGAGTCCGAAGCTAACAGGATTGCCGAGAAGCAAATGCGCGAGATCCAGGAAGCAATCAGGGCCGTCGTAGCGAAGTATGAAATGATGAGCCCAAGGAACATCTGAAATCATCACCCCAGGGCAGCGACCCGCCTCAGTGTGGGTCAAAGTGTGGGTCTGGACGACACACAAAATTAAATCACTTTAAAATCAATAACATATTCAAAAAGAAAACCGGCCACAAGCCGGCTTTTTTATGCCTGCCTCCCGCCCTGAACAAGGTTTACAGCACTCATTTCCATGCAGCCGCCTGCATCTCACACCTACGGCATCCGATAATCGCACCATTTTGTGCACAGACATCATCCAGGCTTGGATGCTTAAAAGCCTTGCCATTCCTGGCTTTCAGACTTTATTCAGATATTTTTCGGCGCTCGTCAGTGGCCCTGAGCAGGCCGCGCAATTGACTGGATTAACCAGTTAGTACATTTTTCTCGCTGTCACGTCACAACAACAAGAGACAGCCCATGACGCCCTGCATTCTGGTACTCAATGGCCCCAA
>Ga0075011_10001710_pt1 | contig 11845 bp, 10 predicted proteins | sample TARM_MetaG_T_14_FD_72354 | JGI IMG/M metagenome (GOLD analysis project Ga0075011, IMG submission 72354) | Freshwater microbial communities from Pennsylvania, USA, analyzing microbe dynamics in response to fracking - TARM_MetaG_T_14 | ecosystem: Environmental > Aquatic > Freshwater > River...
ATTCTTTCCGAAGAAAACTGATTTAGCTAAAGTGAGTGAAACTGAATTATTCACGGCTTTATGGCTAATGAATAATCGACCAAGAAAATGTCTGAATTATCAAACACCTTTAGAAAAATTTATGCACAAAACTTCATTGATTGAGTAAATAAAAAATTGTTGCAATAATTATTGCAATTCGTCATAATAAAAATATTAGCAAATTAAGGTGATCATAAAGTGAAGCGAACACAAAAATTAAAAGTTAACACAGTTACTTCAGTAATAAACCGAATAGTTAGAATAATAAGTGGATTAATTCTTCCCAGACTGATTCTACAGTATTTTGGTTCGGAAACTAACGGTTTAGTAGCATCAATTAACCAATTTCTTAGTATTATTACATTTTTAGATATGGGAGTTGGATCTGTTGTGCAATCTGCTTTGTATAAACCCTTAGCTAAAAATGATAGTCTACAAGTAAGTAAGGTATTGAAAGCTGCTAATAATTATTTCCGAAAAATTGCTTATTTTTTAATAATTTATGTTATAGCACTTATATTGTTTTATCCATTTCTAATTGATTCTACATACGATTATATTGCAACAGGATTTTTAATATTCGCTCTATCTGTTAGTTTATTCGGGCAATATTATTTTGGAATTGTAAATGAGTTGTTATTAAATGGCGATCAAAAAGCCTACATTCAATATGGAACAGAAATTGTCGTTATTATTTTAAATCTAATTCTTGGAATAATATTGATTACGCAAGGAGCCTCTATTCAAATAGTACAGCTAGGGTCAGGCATTATATTTTTATTAAGGCCATTCTTTCTTAAAAAATACGTAAGTAAAAATTATGTTATTAATAAAAATGTAGATATTTCAGAAGATCCTCTACCTCAAAAGTGGAGTGGAATGGCTCAGCACGTAGCTTATACTATTCAAAGTAGCATTGGAACTTTAGTTTTAACTATTTTCAGTTCTTTAGAGAGTGTTTCTGTTTACAGTGTATATCTAATAGTTGTTAATGGAATATCAATCCTTGCATCCTCAATGATGTCAGGTATAAGTTCGTTTTTTGGTAATTTATTGGCGACAAACGAAATAGATGCTTTAAATAGTTATTTCAACAAAATAGAATGGATCATTCATAATATTGTTATATATATGTATGGAATGACAGCAGTATTGATAACGTCATTTGTTTTATTATATACCTCGGGAATAAAGGATAATGTAAATTATAACGTGCCATTATTTGCTTTGGTACTAGTTCTTTCTAAAGCTGTATTTTCATTGAGGTCACCTTATCAAACGATGGTATTTTCAGCTGGTCATTTTAAGGAAACAGAAAAAAGCTCTATAATTGAAGTGTTAGTAAACGGAGTTATATCAGTCTTGTTAGTAAATCGTATGGGGATTGTTGGAGTGGTGTTTGGTGGTTTGGTTTCAGTAGTTTATCGAATGATATATTTAACTTACTACCTGTCAAGAAATATTGTACATAGACCCATAAAAAGATTTTTTAAACAATTTATAGTGGATATAATTATTTTTTCATTAATATTGGTTCTTGGAAACATCTTCAATAGTATTTATACTATTGAAACTATGGGAGAATGGCTATTTTTTGCAATAGTATTAGGTATAGTAAACATTGGTTTAGTTATAATAATTAATGTAATTTTTTATAGAGAATACACATTTTCTTTTCTTAGACGAATATTTTAAAATATTTATGTGTTATTTATTTTGAAATTCTATTAATTGATAAAGAAAATTTTATAAAGATATTAGTCACCTAAAATAGAAAAAGATTTGAAAGATCTTTAATATTGCAGGTTAAAGAGCGAGTGGTGTCGATCAAACCCTTCAACAAATTATCGAACAATTGGATAGTATCGAAGGTGAAATCTTTACGACCGTTACATCAGATAACGGTAGTGAGTTCGCTAATTTAACTGAGTTATCAGAAGAAACAGATGTTTACTTTTGCCATCCTTATGCTTCCTACGAGCGCGGTACGAGTGAAGAAAAAATAAAATTATCCGGCGTTTCTTACTCAAACATCAGTCACTACAGGCAGTAAGCGAGGCTCAAGTAAGGCGCATTTAACAATGAATGACTACCCTGACGAATACTCAGCTATAAGACGCCACATCAAGCGTTTGACCAAGAACTGATGAAGCTAGAATTATATTTTGCAGCGTAATCTTTCGCTGGACATGGTTCTCTTATGGGCATGATGAACCCTTGTATGTTGTTTGAGAATTAACTCAATCATCGCTTACACATCCCGCTCTCACGGGTATTATGCCCATACCCATGTCAAGAAAAAAGCTGATAAATAGTCGTTAATATAACTTGGTAAAATTCATCAAAATAATTTATTATAAGTGGCTAACTTAAACTTGAAATTTAGGATTAATGATAAACGATAATTAGAGTTATTAATTTATAATTTTTAGAATTGAAAAGCCATTACGAAAGGGACGTTTTCTAGAATGAAAGTATTGATTGTTTATGAAGTTAGAGTGCGAGAAATTGATAGTGCCTTGCTTCTTAAAACCGCTCTTGAAATGAGAGGATATGAAGTAAAAATCGTTGATAAAAACAGTATGTTTAGAATGAAATATAGAGATTGTATCATTGTTGTTCCAAATAGTTACCATACACTGGATTATCAAACATATAATTATACATTAAATGCTAAAAATAACCATATAATAAACCTACAATATGAGCAAGTTTACTCAAAAAGCACAGAAGAAAAAGGGTATATGATTCCGAAAGGAAAGGCGAAAAAGGAACACTTTATTTGCTGGGGGCCTTATACATATAATAAACTAACTCGTATTGGTCTGAAAAGTTCACAGTTATCAGTTACTGGAGCCTTACAGTTAGATTTTTTAAGGCCAGAATTTTCTTCTTTCTGGAGAAGCAAAGAAGAAATTTCACATCAATATAATATCCCCTTGGATAAAGAATGGCTTCTCTACATATCAAGTTTTTCATATGTAAACAATACAAGATATATAAAAAATGCAATAAATGAAATAGGAGCAGGAGACCATAAATCTATCAAAGAAATGGAAAGAGTTTCAAATGAATCACATAAAATAACTTTAGAATGGTTTGAGAAACTTATTGAAGAAAACGAAAATTTTATAATGATTTATAGACCCCACCCTATGGAAGCTTCTCATCCGCAACTTAAAAAAATACAAGAAAAGTTTCCTGAAAATTTTTATGTAATATCTGATTTAAATGTTAAGCAATGGATAACTATATCCGACCAAGTTTTCACATGGATAAGTACTTCTATTACTGAAAGTTTTTTCGCTAAGAAAATGTGTCATATATTGAGACCAATTCCAATCCCCGAAGATTTAGATCCACGTATTTATGAAGGAACTACAAATATAATAGATACTTATCAGGGTTTAGTTAATATTGTTAAGAGGTATAATTCTACCAATAATTTTATAGAAGAAGAGTTTCCTATTAATAAAGATAATATTAATAGATATTATCTTTGGGATGATGAAGCATCGTATGAAAAAATTATAAATGTTATAGAAACGATAGAAGTAACTGAGAAACAACCAATTGAAAAAAAATATTTTCTAAATAGGTGGAAATTTCTATATAAAAATAATATTTTAAGACGATTTCTTTTTATTAAACTTTATCAATTTTTACACAAAAATTTTGATTTTAAAATTAAGAATGAATCTTTTAGAAAAAGATATTCGGTGAATAAATTGGAAAAACAAGCAAAGAGACAAAATAAAAAAGAATTACAAGAAAAAGAAATAAAAATAAAAAAAATATTAGAGAAATATTGAGCTATATAAACAATCAACAGAATTTCTAAAGACAACTTTTATATAATAATTAAATTAATGGAGGAATATACATGTTAAATAATAAATCAATTTTAATCACAGGTGGCACAGGTTCGTTTGGAAAATACTTTACCAGAATGATTCTTGAAAATTTTGATCCAGCTAGAGTCATTATTTATTCCAGAGATGAATTTAAGCAAGATATTATGAAAAAAGAATTCACACATGATTTTCCAAAAAAATCATCAAAATTGCGGTTCTTTATTGGTGATGTAAGAGACAAGGATCGTTTGTATCGAGCTTTCGATGGGGTGGATTACGTAATACATGCTGCTGCTTTGAAACAAGTTCCCGCCTGTGAATACAATCCATTTGAAGCAATTAAAACAAATATACATGGTGCACAAAACGTAGTTGATGCTGCTCTTGATCGAAATGTTAAAAAAGTTGTAGCGCTATCTACAGATAAAGCTGTTAATCCTATCAATTTATATGGAGGGACAAAGTTAGTTTCGGATAAATTATTTGTTTCTGCGAATGCTTATAGCGGGGAAGATGGGACTGTATTCTCTGTGGTACGCTATGGAAATGTTACTGGTAGCCGTGGATCAGTTATTCCTTTCTTTAGAGAATTGTTAAATGATGGTGAATCTGTCTTACCAATAACAGATACTGAAATGACTCGTTTTTGGATGACATTAGATGATGCAGTTAATTTAGTGGTTAAGGCTTTAGAAGAGTCTAAGGGTGGAGAAACTTATGTATTTAAAAATCCTTCCTATACTGTAACTGATGTCGCAGAAGCGTTAAATCCAGGAGGAGAAATAGAAATAGTCGGTATTCGAGAGGGAGAGAAAATTCATGAAGTAATGATTACAAGTGATGACTCACGAGGGACATACGACTATGGGGACTATTACATTATTTATCCAAACTTCAATTGGTGGTCAAAAGAGCGAAACTTTAAATCAGGCGGTAAAAATATTGAAAAAGGATGGGAATATAATTCAGGAACCAATACAGAATGGTTAGATGTAGAAACTTTACGTTCTAAGATTGATGAACTTGGTCTTTAATTTAAGGAGGATATATATATATATATGAGTAAACTAGCGATTCACGGTGGTGCCCCGATAAGTGATGAGTATATCCCTTATGGCAAACAATTTATTGATGAAGAAGACATTCAAGCTGTTGTGGATGTTTTAAAAGGAGACTATTTAACCACAGGGCCAAATGTAGATGCGTTTGAAAAAGCATTAGTAGAATTAACAGGTGCTAAATATGCAGTAGCAATTTCAAATGGAACTGCAGCATTGCATGCGGCTTGTTATGCTGCTGGAATTGGGGAAGGTGACGAGGTAATAACTACTCCAATCACTTTTGCTGCATCTGCAAACAGTGTATTATACTGTGGTGCTACACCAGTGTTTGCCGACATTAATCCTGATACTTATAATATTGATCCGGCTAGCATTGAAGAGAAAATAACTGAGAAAACTAAAGCAATCATTGCAGTAGATTTTACAGGGCAGGCAGTTGAAATTGAAGAAATTAAAGTACTTTGTGATAAGTATGATTTAGTTTTTATTCAAGATTCGGCACATTCTTTAAATACTGAGTATAAAGGCAAACAAATTGGTTCACTCGCTGATATGACTACTTTAAGTTTCCATCCGGTCAAAACAATTACTACTGGAGAAGGTGGAGCAATAATCACGAATGATGAGGAATATTATAATAAATTAGTGTTATTCCGATCTCACGGGATTACAAGAGATGAAAAATTATTATCTCACACACCTTACGCTGGTTATAATGAACAAATTGAACTGGGTTATAATTATCGAATGACTGATATTCAAGCAGCTTTAGGAGTCAGTCAACTAAATAAAGTAAAAGAATTTACTGCAAGAAGAAAAGAAATTGTTAAGCGATATGATGAAGCCTTTTCTTCAGTTCCAGAAATTAAAATTCAAAAAGAAATTGAAGATTCGGATACATCACGACATTTATACGTTATCCAATTAAATACAGAAATGTTAACTTCTGGAAGAGATGAGATATACACTGCACTTACCGAGGAAAATATTGGTTTACAGGTCCACTATATGCCTGTATACTGGCATCCTTATTATCAAGAACTAGGATACGAAAAGGGTATTTGTCCTAAAGCAGAGTCCTTATATAATCGGATTTTTACCATTCCATTATACTATTCTTTATCTGATGAACAAGTTAAGCTAGTTATTGAAGGGGTAAAAAAGGTAATAAACTATTATCGGAAGTAGGTCTAAAATGAAAATTGGAATAATTGTTCAAGCACGGATGGGGTCAACTCGTTTAAGTGGTAAGGTCCTTAAAAAAATAAAAGACAAAACTATCTTAGAGCATGTTACTGAAAGATTAAAGCAGTCGAAATATGCTAATAAATTAATCATTGCAACTACAACTAATGCTGAAGATGATAAAATAGAAAAAGAAGCACAAGTGTTAGAAACAGAGATCTATCGAGGAAGTGAGTCTGATGTATTATCTCGATATTACTATGCTGCTAAAGAACATCATTTAGATACGGTTATAAGAGTGACCTCAGATTGTCCCTTAATTGATCCTCAAATACTAGACGACATGATAGAGGTATATTTAGAAAATAATTATGATGTTGTCACCAATGTTGGAATGGAGAGCTTGGATAGAACTTTTCCTCGTGGGTTAGATATAGAGATATTCAGCTTTATTACATTAGAAGAAGCCTTTCAAAATGCAAAGGAAAAATATCAAAAAGAACATGTCACTCCTTATATATATGAAAACTCAAACAAAGTGTTCAATTTCAAAAATGAAATTGATTATTCTGATTATCGATGGACAGTGGATACCCCTCAAGATTTCGAATTGATTTCAATAATCTATGATTATTTATATAATGGTTCGCATGATTTCTACTTAAATGAAATTATCGATTTATTTATTAAGCATCCTGAATTATATGATATTAATTCAATGGTTGAACAAAAGAAAATCAAAGATGTGGAATGATTTAATGAACGTCAAAATTTTTACTGAAGCTGGAAATAATATTGGGTATGGGCATCTATTTAGATGCCTTTCTCTTTATGATGAATTGAGAGATAGAGGAATAGATCCTCTTTTAATAATATATGGAACTCCTTTAAGTCAAGATATTATTAAAGGACGCCGCATTGAATATATTGATTGGATCAATACCTCTGATATCCAGAAAATAATATTGAATACTGATTATATTATTGTAGATTCTTATCTTGCATCCCAAAGTCGATTTGAGGAGATGGCTGAAAAAGCTTATAGAGTTCTTTATATTGATGATGAAAATCGGTTAGCGTACTCTAAGGGCATCGTAGTTAATCCTTCATTAAGCGGAAAGTATCTAGATTATTCATCTATACCAAACCAAAAAATACTTACAGGTTTAAAATATATTATATTAAGAAAATCGTTTATTGAACAAAAAAGTAAAGCGGTAACTTATGATAAACAAGATAAGAAGATATTCATTATGCTTGGAGGAACAGATTCTAGGAATTTAACTAAAGAGTTAATTGATAAGTTTTGCATCCCTAATAAATCATATTCTTATGAAGTGGTTGTTCCAGAGCAAAGAAAGAGTTATTATCAAAATCAATACAGTGATAGTAACTTAAACTTTCACTCCAATTTGTCTGCAGATGAAATTTCTAAATTAATGATAAATTCAGATTTTGCTATTACTGGTGCAGGTCAAACAATTTTTGAGTTAATATATTTAGAAATACCATTTATTGCTATTCAATTAGTGAACAATCAAATTTACAATGTTAAAGGAATCAAAGAATATTTATCTGAGGAAATGGTTATAAATATCAATCAGAAAAATTTGATAGACTGCTTAACTAAAAAAATAAATAAAATGCTTACCAATAAATATATGGAGAGTACAATTAAGTTGATGACGAATTTAATAGATGGATTAGGGACTAAAAGAATTATTGATCAATTTTTGTATGAGGAAGTACGAATTCGTCCTGTTGAAGAGTCTGATATTGAATCAATTTTTGAGTTATCGAACCAACCTTACGTTAGAAAATATTCTATCAATAAAGAAAAAATTAGTTGGAACAACCATGTAAAATGGTTTAATAATACTGTTAATAATAAGAATATTGAATTCTACATAGTCAACAATGAATACAATGATTTATTGGGACAAGTCCGATTTAATATGGATGATAACGATTTTTTTATCGTTAGTATAAGTATAGCTGAAGTAATAAAAGGAAAAGGATTATCAAAAGAAATACTACGTAAGAGTATCGATTTATTCTTTTCTAGAAGAAGTAAGAATAATCAAATTATTGCATATATTTCAAAAGAGAATATCCCGTCTATGAGATTATTTAAAGGGCTAGGTTTTGAAATTATTAATAAAGAAGATAGCTTAGTAAAATTAAGATTAAAGAAAGAGGCTTTTTATGTTAATAGATAACTTCAATACTGATGAAAAAGTTTTTATTATTGCAGAATTATCAGCGAATCATGGTCATGACATTAATATCGTGAAAAAATCAATGAAAGCTGCTAAAGAGTCCGGAGCAGATGCAATTAAAATTCAAACTTATACAGCAGATACATTAACAATTGATTCAAATAAAGAGTATTTTCAATTGGACAGTGGGACTATCTGGGATGGACGTACTTTATATGATTTATACAGTGAAGGAACCCTTCCTTGGGAATGGCATGAAGAATTAATGAAATATGCAGTTGAACTTGATCTTATTTTCTTTTCCACACCCTTTGATAATTCAGCTGTTGATTTCTTAGAAGATTTAAACGTACCAGTATACAAGATAGCTTCTTTTGAAGCTATGGATATCCCTTTAGTTGAATACACTGCTTCTAAAGGAAAACCAATGATTATATCTACGGGTGTTTCTACATTAAGTGATATAGAAGAGGCTGTAGCAGCATGCAAACGAGTAGGAAATGAAAATATAGTTCTACTCAAAACAACTTCTTCTTACCCAGCGAAAGTAGAAGATGCGAATTTAAATACTATTCCTAACCTAAAAGAGACTTTTGATGTTGAAGTAGGATTATCAGATCATACTATGGGAATCACTGTACCTGTTTTGTCTGTTGCTCTAGGTGCGCGAGTAATTGAAAAGCATTTTATTTTGGATAAATCCATTGGAGGACCAGATGCGTCTTTCTCTTTAACACCTACCGAATTTTCTGAAATGGTGCAATCCGTGAGAGAAGCAGAAAAAGCATTAGGTAAAGTAGATTATTCAATGTCAGAGGGCAAAAAGAACAATCGACTTATAAGCCGATCATTATTTATTGTTGAAGATGTTCAAACGGGTGAAACTCTAACTGAGAAAAATGTAAGATCTATTAGACCTGGTCATGGGCTTGAACCAAGATACTACAATGATGTGATAGGCAAGAAAGCTACTCAAGACCTTGAGAGAGGGACTCCGCTTGCCTGGTCTCACTTTAAATAATTTCCTAATAAAGAATGAAAAATCTGTTCAAGTTGGACAGGTTTTTCTGTTGTATGACGGCATGCGTTATGTCTAAAGTGAATGTCTCTGTTTATGGCAATATAAAAGTACAGAAGTGTCAAGGGCAATTTAAAATTGTAGATATTCGGCAATCTAAAAATGTAGGTTTTGGGCAATTTAATTGGTTAGTCACTTTTTAACTTTCCTTTTAGACGGTAGGACTTTCCAGTGATTTTAAAAATCTTCGCATGATGGACCAGTCGGTCTAAGATGGCCGCGGCTATTTCAGTGTTCTGGAAAAGCTCACCCCAGCGGGACAGTGTAATATTTGAAGTGACCATAGTTGTTTTCTGCTCATAACGCAAGGTGAGTAATTGAAAGAAGAGGTCAGCCTCAACTTTTTGAATAGGCAGATAGCCAATTTCATCAATGATTAGTACATCATACCGTACGTATCGTTTGATCACTCGTTCGATTGTCCCTTTCTCGTAAGCCGCCCGCAGGCGCAAAAGGAGCTCATGAAAACTGATAAACAAGGTCCGATGGCCCTGTCGACAGGCTTCAATACCTAAGGCAATGACGAGATGTGTTTTGCCGACTCCGGGATTGCCAATAAAAATCAAATTCTCGTTCTTTTCTAAAAAACTGAGCGACTTTAAATCAAGGATTTCTTTTTTATTGATGCTGGGCTGAAAATCAAAATCGAATTCGTCTAAAGTGGTTCGTTTAGGAAATCGAGCGCGTTTGATGACGCGCTCAACTTTCTGTTCTTCTTGAAAAAACAGCTCCTGCTCTGTGAGTTTTAAAAGAGCTTCAGTAAAGGGGATTTCTTGTTCATTTACGATATCTATATAATTTGGCACATATTCTCGCATAAAGCCTAAATTCAAGGCTTCTAGGTTGTTTAATAGTTTCTGATATGAACTACTCATCGGTTTCGTCCTCCAATAAATCATATAATTTCATACTTTGTCTAATGTGTTCCTGTATTTCGTCTTCTTCTTTGTGGCTCATGGCGTCTGATTTTAAGATTTGTACCAGATCCTCTTGATGGTAATTCAATTTTTTTGTGGTTATCTGGTGCGAACGAATCCGCTCTCCGTTATAATAGAAGTGCACGTGCTCTTCGTTTTCGGAAAGTTCGACTTCAATTTCTTTTCCGATATAACGAGGGTCGACAGAGTACTTACACTGACGGAAATTGACCATCGCCTCATTGGTGACTTTACGGGTAATAAAGTCTTCAAAGTAAGGTTTCAAAAGGTCTTTCTTCAATTTGTGTAGGTGCTCTTTTTCATTCATCTCCCATCGGAGATTGGGAATCTCATTGATCGCCTGGCTCACTTCTGAATTCATTTCTTCACATAAATCATTGACGATATGGATTAAATCCACGCTGTCATAGAACTCGTGATTATAGACACGCAATCGTTCAACTGCTCGTGCTAGTGCTTCGACGCTGCCTTTCGTTTGTGGTCGGAAAGGACGACAAACCATCGTCCGAAAACCGGCGTCTTTACTGAAGGCATAAAACCGCTCATTCAGTTGCGCTTTTGAAAACTGTGTTCTTGAATGATCCACGACCGTCTTCATATTGTCGAACCAGATTTCTTCAGGCACACCACCGGTGTAGTAAAAGGCGTCATTTAGGCAAGAAAATAAGGTATCTTGTTTACGATCAAAGGTAAGCGTGATATACCTCTTCTTTGAATAAGCCAGTATGTAAAGAAAAATGTTAAACGTAAAGATTTCTCCTTGATTGCTGATCATTTTCATTTCTTCTTTCCAGTCCACTTGGGCCGACAGGCCAGGAGTGTACTCAATTCGTACCGTTGCTTTCTTAATTTTCTCTTGCTTAAAGGACCGACAATATTGTTTGACTAAACTGTAACTCCCATCAAAACCTTTCTTCTCAATAAATTTAAAAATACTATACGCACTACATTGGTCTTTCAGTTTCTCTTCAATCGTTACTTTATAAGGGTCCAGTTTACTTGGCCGCTTCTTCCTCTGTACCGGTCTTTTTCCTCCTTCTAAAGCTTCATGATAGGCTGCTTTGACTGTTCGGTAATCACAGCCATATTGTTTCGCTAACGCGGCATAATTGGGTTTGATGCCATCTATCATATGTTTCTTCACTCCTTCTCGAATATCTTTTCTCATCCTGATTCCTCCATTTCTGAAAAGGGGATAAGAAAAGTATATAAAAAATGTAGGAAAACCAACAATTTTAACTTGCTGATTTCCTACATTATATAATTGCCTTTTACATCTGCCAGGTAGCGCTTTCTTTGTTTATTTAAATGAATTAAAAAGACCGACACAAACGTAAATGATATGCTCCCTCTAAAGTAGACACTTAAAAAGGTTCTTTTACAAATAGTGTTGGTAAATAATTTCAAAGCACACGAATACGTTTTTTAGTTTTTAATAATAATTAAGAAATCAATAAAGTTAAATGCCATGCACGCTGTGATGTGTTTG
>Ga0075011_10001713_pt1 | contig 11841 bp, 10 predicted proteins | sample TARM_MetaG_T_14_FD_72354 | JGI IMG/M metagenome (GOLD analysis project Ga0075011, IMG submission 72354) | Freshwater microbial communities from Pennsylvania, USA, analyzing microbe dynamics in response to fracking - TARM_MetaG_T_14 | ecosystem: Environmental > Aquatic > Freshwater > River...
GTGTCGCTCTGGCGAACGACAGTCTCAGGGCGGCCCCGCACCCATACTCGCAGGTCACACCGCATGGCGCGACCAGCCGCACCCCGCGCTCAGATCCTTACTGGGACAGGCTCACTGGGTGCCAATTGTCGTCCCCGGATTGCCGCTCCCGCAGGTCACGGTTACTTTCGACGCAGCAGTACCACCCGATCGGCTCGACTGAGTAGGTGACTTGCGTGGCCCTTCCCCCTCTTACCCCCGAGCAGCGCGCGGCGGCCCTTGAGAAGGCAGCCGAGGCGCGGCGTGTGCGTGCCGAGATCAAGAACCGCCTGAAGTACTCCCAGGGCTCGATCAAGGAGGTGATCGAGCAGGGCCAGACGGATGACGTCGTGGGCAAGCTCAAGGTGGTCGCCCTGCTCGAGTCGCTTCCGGGCGTCGGTAAGGTGAAGGCCAAGGCGATCATGTCCGAGGTGGGCATCGCCGAGACCCGTCGCGTCCGGGGTCTGGGACCCCACCAGGCCGCGGCCCTCATCGAGAGATTCGGCTGACACTTCTTCCATGAGCACGGCTCCTGCCTCCCTTGGCCCTGCACGTCTGACCGTCCTCGCCGGGCCCACGGCGGTAGGCAAGGGGACCGTGTCTGCCGACATCCGCGCCCGATACCCGCAGGTGTGGCTGTCGGTGTCCGCGACGACGCGTGCCCCGCGCCCCGGCGAGGTGCACGGGGTGCACTACCTGTTCGTCACCCCCGAGGAGTTCGACCGCATGGTGGCCGAGGGGAAGATGCTCGAGTGGGCGGTCGTCCACGGCCGCAACCGTTACGGGACGCCGCGCCGCCCGGTGGAGGAGCACCTGGCGGCGGGCGTGCCGACGCTGCTGGAGATCGACCTGGCCGGGGCTCGGCAGGTCCGCCGGTCGATGCCGGACGCGCTCCTGGTCTTTCTTGCCCCGCCGACCTTCGACGAGCTGGAGCGGCGGCTGGTGGGCCGCGGCACCGAGGGCCAGGAGGAGCGGGAGCGTCGCCTCGCGACGGCCCGGGTGGAGCTCGCGGCCGAGCCCGAGTTCGACGTGACGATCGTCAACGACGACGTGCGCCGGGCCACCGACGAGCTCGCCGCCCTGCTGGGGTGCCGGCAGGCCGAGGCGGTGGAGGGGACGACGCAGGTCGGCAGGTAGACTGGTCGGCAGTCTCTTGTCCCCTCTCCCTCTAGGAGTGCCCCCATGGCCGGAACCGTGGCCCAGCCCATCGGCATCACCGACCCGCCGATCGACGAGCTGCTCGAGAAGACCGAGTCCAAGTACGGCCTGGTCCTGTATGCCGCCAAGCGCGCCCGGCAGATCAACGCGTACTACTCGCAGCTCAACGAGGGGCTCCTGGAGAACGTCGGCCCGCTGGTTGACGTGCGCGGCCAGGAGAAGCCCTTGTCGATCGCGATGCGTGAGATCAACCAGGGCCTGCTGACCTCGACCGTGATCGAGGACGACGAGGCCGCCGAGGACCTTCCCGACAACTTCTGAGCAGCCCCAGGGTGAGAATCGTCCTCGGCGTCAGCGGGGGGATCGCCGCATACAAGGCGGTGCTCCTGCTGCGTCTGCTCACAGAGGCGGGACACGCGGTGCGCGTGGTCCCGACGGCGGCGGCGCTGCGCTTCGTCGGTGCTCCCACCTTCGAGGCCCTGTCCGGCGAACCGGTGAGCACCGAGGTCTTCGACGCCGTCCCGAGCGTGCAGCACGTGGCCCTGGGCCAGACGGCCGATCTGGTGATCGTCGCCCCGGCCACCGCCGACCTGCTCTCGCGGGCGGCCGCCGGCCGCGCCGACGACCTGCTGACCTCGACCCTGCTCGCCGCGCGCTGCCCGGTGGTGATGGCTCCCGCCATGCACACCGAGATGTGGGAACACCTCGCCACCCGGGCCAACGTCGCCCTGCTGCGTGAACGTGGCGTGCACGTCATCGAGCCCGCCGTCGGCCGGTTGACCGGCAAGGATTCGGGCGCGGGGCGCCTGCCCGAGCCCGAAGACATCGCCCGTGAGGCGCTGGCCTTCGCGGCAGCCGTGGGCGGTGCCCCCGCCCCGGACCCCGTGGGCGACCTTGCCGGCCTGCGGGTCGTGGTCTCTGCGGGCGGTACCCGGGAGCCGATCGACCCGGTGCGGTGGATCGGCAACCGATCGACCGGCCGCCAGGGCATCGCCCTGGCGGAGGCGGCGCGCGCGCGGGGCGCTCACGTCACGCTGGTCGCCGCGAACCTCGAGCTGCCGGACGCGGGCGCCGCCGCCGGGGCGGCGGCCGACGTCGTGGTCCCGGTGGAGACGACCGCGGAGCTGCGCGACGCGGTGCGTGCGGCCGGGTTGCTGGCTGACGTGGTCGTCATGGCGGCCGCGGTCGCCGACTTCCGGCCGGCGGCACCGGCCGAGGCGAAGATCAAGAAGAACTCCGGGACGGGGCCCGCGCCGATCGAGCTGGTGGAGAACCCCGACATCCTGGCCGAGCTCACCCGGGACCGCCTGCGCGGCAAGCAGACGGTGGTGGGCTTCGCGGCCGAGACGGGTGACGCGTCCGGCTCGGTGCTCGACCACGGCCGGGCCAAGGCGCTGCGCAAGGGTGCCGACCTGCTGGCGGTCAACGCCGTCGGCGACGGGCGCGGCTTCGGGACCCGGGACAACGAGGTGTGGCTGCTGGATGCCCGCGGGGCGCAGGTGGCGCACGCCACCGGGACCAAGCGCGTGGTCGCTGACGCACTGTGGGACGCCGTTCTTGCACAGCGCGCGTAACCGCGTGTCGCGGGCGGACACGCCGAGGCGGCATCCCGGTGCGCGAGACGCCACGGTGGAGTCGGCATGACCGGGTGGGGCGCTGACCCGTAGGGTGTCCGCATGAGTGAAGCGCTGCGCCTGTTCACGTCCGAGTCGGTGACCGAGGGCCACCCGGACAAGATCTGCGACCAGATCTCGGACGCCGTGCTGGACGCGCTGCTCGAGCAGGACCCGCACTCCCGCGTCGCGGTGGAGACCATGGTGACCACGGGTCTGGTGCACGTGGTCGGCGAGGTCACCACCTCGGCGTATGTGGAGATCCCGCAGATCGTGCGCGATGTCGTCAAGCGCATCGGCTACACCTCCTCGGCCATCGGCTTCGACGGGGCCTCGTGCGGGGTGTCGGTCTCGATCGGCCAGCAGTCCCCGGACATCGCCGCCGGCGTCGACAAGTCCGCCGAGCAGCGCGACGACACCACCGACCACGACCCGTTGGACGCCCAGGGCGCCGGCGACCAAGGGCTGATGTTCGGCTATGCCTGCGACGACACGCCCGAGCTCATGCCGTTGCCGATCTGGCTCTCGCACCGCCTCGCGGAGCGCCTGGCCCAGGTGCGCAGGTCGGGCGAGGTCGCTGGCCTGCGCCCCGACGGCAAGACCCAGGTCACCGTCGCCTACGACGGCGACCGCCCCGTGCGCGTGGACACCGTGGTGGTCTCGAGCCAGCACGACGAGGACGTGCTGCAGGAGACCCTCGCCAAGGAGATCGCCGACAAGGTGGTGGCCCCGGTGCTGGCGCTCGTGGACCTGGACTCGACGGACCACACGCTCTTCGTGAACCCGACCGGCAAGTTCGTCATCGGGGGTCCGCAGGGCGATGCGGGCCTGACCGGCCGCAAGATCATCGTCGACACCTACGGTGGCATGGCTCGCCACGGTGGCGGCGCCTTCTCGGGCAAGGACCCCTCGAAGGTGGACCGCTCGGGGGCGTACGCGACCCGTTGGGTGGCGAAGAACGTGGTCGCCGCGGGGCTGGCGCGCCGCTGCGAGGTCCAGGTCGCGTACGCGATCGGACGGGCCCACCCGGTGGCCCTGTACGTCGAGACCTTCGGCACCGAGACCGTGCCGGTCGAGCGGATCTCCGCCGCGATCGCGCAGGTCTTCGACCTGCGCCCGGCTGCGATCATCGCCGACCTCGGGCTCAAGGCGCCCATCTACTCCAAGACCGCGGCCTACGGGCACTTCGGCCGCGAACTGCCCGAGTTCACCTGGGAGCGCACCGACCGAGTCGAGGCGCTCAAGACCGCGGTCCGAGCCTGACCCACCGAGAGGAGAGGGAACCTCCCTCGCTCGGCCGAGACGGTGCCCGTGATGGAGCGCTCTTCAGTCGACGACTTTGAGCGAGGTGTTCATGTCGACGCCGATGAGTTTGCGGTAGAGGAGCAGGTCCGCGATGCCGAGCGACGCGAGCGCGAGCGCTGCGGCGGCTGGCCACACCCACGCGTCGAGCAGGGAGATGTTGCCGAACTCCAGGTATGCGAACAGCACGCGCGTGACGAGGTGGCCGAGCGGTAGGCCCATCGCCATACCGATCGTGGTCAGGATGGCCATCTCGCGGAACACGTACCCGGCGACTTCGTGCGGGTAGTAGCCGAGTACCTTGAGCGTGGCGATCTCGCGTTCCCGCTCCTCGATGTTGATGTTGGTGACGTTGTGGACCACCAGCGCGTTGAGCAGCACGGCCGCCACCACCAGCATCGCGGAGATGGGCGCGATGGTGTCCATGAGTGCGGGCTGTTCGTGGCTGAGCACCGAGCTGAGCGCCAGTCCCGCGAAGACGAGCACGGTGGCCAGCGCCATGGACGTCACGGTCATGACGAAGCGCACCTTGTAGCGCACGATGTTGCGCACCGTCGACTTGTACCGGTACGGCAGTCTTCCCCAGAGTGCGGGAATCCGCTCCCACATGGTGCGTGCCCCGGCGCGCGGCACGCGCGCGCCGAGCAGCCGTGCCGGTATCTCCTTGGCTGCCGACGCCGATGCCCACACGGTGACGCCTGCCATGACCACCACGGTCGCCACCGCGGAGGCGACGCCGAGGCCGGGCAGGAAGTCCCCGGCGTCGGGCAGGCCGTACAGGTCTTGCACGGACGCGTACAGCACGGGCGCCACCGTCCAATAGCCGGCCGCCACGCCCACGATCCCGCCACCGAGGCACCCGATGACGGTGAACGGGAGATAGCGCGTTGCCACTGCGCGTGGCGAGTATCCGAGCGTGACCAGGCAGCCGATCTGCTGCCGTTCGGCGGCGACCATGCGGGTGACGGTCATGTAGATGACCAGGCCCGCCACGGTGAAGAACAGTGCCGGGAACACCACAGAGATGCGTTCGACTCCGTCGGCCACGAACAGCAGTCCGCCCCACAGGTCCGCCAGCACGTGGTCCGGGGAGCCGGGCGCGGCCACCGCCCCTGAACCGGTGTCGATGCCGATCATGTCGAGCGCCGCGGCCGGTGGTGACATGCCGTTGGCGATCGCTCGTTCGATGCCGTCGCGCATCGTCGTCGGCAACGCGCCGATGCCCGTGACGAGCGCCGACGTGATGGCGGTCAGCCCGGCCACCACGACAAGCCTCGCCACATGGTGCGAGAACGTGCGGAACGCGACCTTCGTGAAGGTGCGGCCCGCGAGCTGTTCGCCCCTCACCAGTCGATCTCCTCGACCGAGGTGGGCGTAGCGTTCCGCTCCATGGACTGCAGCCGCCCGCTGCGGATGGTCAACACGACGTCGGCGATCGGCTTGAGCGCCGAGTTGTGGGTGACGACGACGACAGTCTTGCCCTCGATGGACGAGATGTCGTGCAGCAGGCGCAGGATCGACTTGCCGGTCAGGTCGTCGAGCGCGCCGGTAGGCTCGTCGCACAGCAACAGTCTGGGGTTCTTCGCCACGGCCCGCGCGATGGACACGCGCTGCTGTTCGCCACCGCTCAGCTGCCCGGGAAAGCTACCGGCGCGACCAGCAAGGCCGACACGCTCGAGCACGTCGGCGGGAGCGAGCGGGTCAGGTGCGATCTCGGTGGCGAGCTCCACATTCTCGAGCGCGGTGAGGTTGGGCATGAGGTTGTAGAACTGGAACACGAACCCGACCAGGTGCCGCCGGTACCACGTGAGCTGCTTGGGCGTGAACGTGGACACCACGGCGCCTGCCACGCGTATGTCGCCGGACGTGGCGGCGTCCATGCCGCCGAGCAGATTGAGCAGCGTGGTCTTCCCCGCGCCGGACGGTCCGACCACGACGACGAAATCGCCCTCCGCGACGTCGAACGTCACGCCGTCGAGAGCCCTCACGGGAGCGGCCGAGGTGCCCGCGTACTCCTTGACCACGTCGGTGAAGCGCACCAGTGGCCGGTCGGGGTGCTGCCCGGGCAAGGGCAAGATGGTGCCGTCCATGGCAACCTTCGACGGTGAGCGGACCCACCCCCACACAGCCGTCAACTCCCAGGGTGCGAATCAACTCGAAGAACAGGTCACCGTCAACATACGGGAACCTGCTCCCGGAGTTCATCGTGCTCGGCATGGCGTGATCGACGACCCACACAGGACCCCCACCACCATGACCCGCCGTCAGTGCCGGTACGGCAGCGGCGCTGCGTGGCCCACACGGCTCGGTTGACAGGTCGGCGCTCGTCGCTGTCCGTGGCGTGTGATGGGGTAGGGGTGTGAGTACCGAGGCTGCAGGTGAGGGGCAGGAGGCGCTGCTCGCGCTCGACGAGGTGGCCGCCCCCGCGAACAAGGGTCGGCGACGCCGGGCACCGCTGGGGGCGCAGGAGATTGCCGGCGAGCTGCCCGTGGCGCGCGTGCTCCTCGACGTGCAACCCGCACACCTGGACCGTGAGTACGACTACCTGGTGCCCGCAGCCCTGAGCGCGGGTGTGGGCCCCGGCGTGCGGGTCCGGGCCCGGTTCGGGCAGCAGGAGGTCGACGGCTTCGTCGTCGAGCGGTGCGCCTCCTCCGAGCACGCGGGCACGCTGGTCCCGCTGCGACGGCTCGTCTCCTCGGAGCCCGTGCTGACCCCCGAGGTGCTGGCGCTCGTGCGGGGGGTCGCGGAACGCTGGGCCGGGACCACGGCGGCCGTGCTGCGCCTCGCCCTACCACCCCGGCACGCCCGGGCCGAGAAGGAGCTCCTCGCACAGACACCGCCCCCTGCCCGCCCACAGTCCGGACCACCACAGTCCGGACCACCACAGTCCGGACCACCGCAGTCCGGACCACCGCAGTCCGGACCACCGCAGTCCGGACCACCGCAGTCCGAACCACTGCAGTCCGGCCCAGCACCGACGTCCTGGGCGGGCCTGTGGGCCGCGTACCGGGGAGGGGAAGCGTTCCTGACGCACGTCGCAGCAGGCTCGGCACCCAAGGCCGTGTGGACTCCGCTGCCGGGCCTCGCCCCTGCTGTCGTTCCGGGTGGCGGTGAGGGCACCCCGCCCGCCGGTCCGCCCGCCGAGGCGGATGCGTCCCCGGCCGTCCCGCACTGGGCCGCAGCGGTCGCGCTCGCGGCCCGGGTGGCGGTCACCGCCGGCCGCGGGGTGCTGGTCGTCGCCCCGGACTCCCGGGACGTCGGCCGGGTCGTCCGGGCGCTCGCGGACGCGGGGGTCACGGACGTGGTGCGGCTGCTCGCCGAGGACGGTCCGGCACCGCGCTACCGGGCGTTCCTGACGGCGGCACGCGGGCAGGCCCGGGTCGTGGTCGGCACCAGGGCCGCGATGTTCGCCCCGGTCACCGACCTGGGTCTGATCGTGGTGTGGGGGGACGGGGAGGACACGCTCGCCGAGCCGCACGCCCCCTACCCCCACGCCCGCGACGTGCTGGCCCTGCGCTCGGACCTCGAACGGACCGCGTACCTCGTCGGCTCCCCGGGACGCACGGTGCAGGCGCAGGCGATGCTCGCGGGATGGGCCCACGAGGTCGCGGCTCCCCGCGAGGTGATCCGCACCCGTGCGCCGCGGGTGCGGGCGCTGACCTCCGTCGAGCTCGCTCGCGACGGCGCCGGGGCCGCCGCCCGCATCCCGAGCGCGGCGTGGCGGGCCGCCCGCGAGGCGCTCGAGGCAGGACCGGTGCTGGTCCAGGTGCCGCGCACCGGGTACCTGCCGGTGGTGGCATGCGTGAGCTGCCGGGCGCCCGCCACGTGCCCGACCTGCCACGGGCCGCTCGGCCTCCAGGGGGCGTCCGCGGTACCGCAGTGCCGGTGGTGCGGGGCGCTCGCGGGCGGCTGGCGCTGCGCGGAGTGCGGGGCGACGGCGTTGCGGGCCGTGCGCGTGGGCGCCGAGCGCACCGCAGAGGAGCTCGGGCGCGCCTTCCCCGGGGTGCCGGTCCGGGTGTCGGCGTCGACGGCGGCCGGCGGAGTCCTCGACCACGTCCCGGCGCGGCCCGCCGTCGTCGTCGCCACCCCCGGTGCCGAACCCGTAGCCGACGGCGGGTACGCCGCGGCGCTGCTGCTCGACGCCGCCACGGCCACCGCCACCCTGGGCCTGGCGACCGGCACCCGGGCGCTGCACCGCTGGCTGGCAGCCGCGCACCTGGTGCGCCCGGCGTCGTCGGGCGGGCAGGTGCTGCTCGTGGGGGACGCGGCCCCGGCACCCACCGGGGCGCTGGTGCGCTTCGACCCCGGCGGGTTCGCGGCCCGCGAGCTTGACGAACGCCTCGAGCTCGCGCTGCCCCCCGCGGTCCGCGTCGCCGCCGTCACGGGGGACCGGGCGGCCGTCGGCGCCGTGGTGGGGCGGATCGCGCTCGCCACCCCGCAGACCACGCTCGGCCCCGTCGAGCTGGAACCGGACCCGCACACGCCGGGGGACGGCAGCCTCTTCGACGGTGCCCCCGTGCGGGTGGTGGTCCGGGTCCCCGCCCGCGCGGGCCTGGAGCTCGCCCGGCAGGTGCGGGCCTCGCTGCGGGTACGGTCGGCGCACCGCGAGCCGGGTACCGTGCGGGTGCAGCTCGACCCCGAGGAGATGATGTGAGGCAGAACCCGGCGATCGACACGGTCGTCTACGACTTCGGCAACGTGCTGGTGCACTGGGACCCGCGTGGCGCCTTCCGGGACCACGACCCCGCAGAGGTCGAGGAGTTCTTCGCCGGCTTCGACTTCCCGGCGTTCAACCGTCTCATGGACGCCGGCACCCGCCCGTTCGCCGCGGCCAGGGCGGAGGTCGCCGCCCGCACCCCCCGCTGGACGCCCTTCCTGGACACCTACCTCGAGCGCTACCCGGACACCCTGGCCGCGGGCCCGGTCGACGGATCGGCCGCACTGGTCGACGAGCTGCGCCGACTGGGGCTGCGGCTGTACGGGCTGACCAACTGGTGGGCCGAGACGTTCCAGCACGCCGTCCGTGCCGCGCCCGCGATCGGGCTGATGGACGGCGTCGTCGTCTCCGGGCGGGTGGGCCTGGCAAAGCCGGACCCGGCCATCTACACCCACCTGTGCGACACCTTCGCCGTCGCCCCGGCACGGGCGGTCTTCATCGACGACTCCGCGGCCAACGTCGCCGCTGCGCAGGCTGCCGGCTTCCACGCCATCCGCTTCACCACCACCCGGGAGCTGCGCACCGCGCTGCACGACCTCGGCCTGCCCGTCACCACCCCCGCCTGACGGCCACCACCCCTGCCTGTCGGCCACCGCCCCTGCCTGACGGCCACCACACCGCGCACCGACACCCCCGGACGCGACGCCATCGGGCCGCTCCACCGGCCACTACGTAGGATCACCGGGTGCGCCTGCTCTTCGCCGGAACCCCCGAAGCCGCCGTCCCGTCCCTCGAGGCCATGATCGCCTCCCGGCACGAGGTCGTCGCCGTGCTCACCCGCGCCGACGCCCCCGCCGGACGCGGCCGCCGGCTCGTCCCCTCCCCGGTGCGGGTCGCCGCCGAGGCCGCCGGGATCCCCGTCATCACCGACCCGCCCCGCGGGGAGGACTTCGCCGCCCGGCTGCGCGCGCTCGACATCGACGCCGCCCCCGTCGTCGCCTACGGCCGCCTGCTGCGCCCCGACGTCCTCGCGGTCCCCGCCAAGGGCTGGATCAACCTGCACTTCTCCGTGCTGCCCGCCTGGCGCGGTGCCGCCCCCGTCCAGCGCGCCCTGATCGCCGGCGACGAGGTCACCGGCGCCACCACCTTCCTGCTCGACGAAGGCATGGACACCGGGCCCGTGCTCGGTACCCTCACCGAGACCGTCCGCCCCCGCGACACCGCCGGGGAGCTCCTCGACCGCCTCGCCCAGGCCGGCGCCGGCCTCCTGGTCGCCACCCTCGACGCCCTCGAAGACGGCACGCTGGACCCGCAGCCCCAGCCCGCCGACGGCATCTCCCTGGCCGCCAAGCTCACCACCGACGACGCTCACGTCACCTTCCGCGACCCGGCGCTCGCCGTCGACCGGCTCATCCGCGGCTGCACCCCCGCCCCCGGCGCGTGGACCACCCTCCCCGACCCGGACGGCGCCCCCGCCCGTCTGGGCCTCGGCCCGGTCACCCCCTGCCCCGGCGTCACCGACCTGCGCCCCGGCGAGGTCGCCGCCGACAAGCACGAGGTCCTCGTCGGCACCGCCACGCACGCCGTCCAGCTCGGCCTCGTCCAGCCCGTGGGCAAGAAGCCCATGGCAGCCGCCGACTGGGCCCGCGGCGCCCGCCTCGCACCCGGCCTGATCCTGGGCCTGCGCGCCGAGCGGGCTCCGCAGGAAGCCCGGTGAGCGCCGACGGCGGGGCGCACCGCCCGGCGGGGGACCACCGCGACGCGCGGGGCCGCCAGCGGGGTGCCGCTCGGGCCCGCGGCGAGCAGTCCCACGGCGCGCTCGCCCCCTCGGCCCGCCGCCGCCACGCCGACCCGGCCCGCACGGCCGCCTTCGACGTGCTGCGCGAGGTCGGCGAGTCGGACGCGTACGCGAACCTCGTCCTGCCGCCCCTGCTGCGCCAGCGACGCATCGCCGGGCGGGACGCGGCCTTCGCCACCGAGCTCACCTACGGGACGCTGCGGCTGCGCGGACGCTACGACGCCATCCTCGGCCACTGCGTCGACCGCCCGCTCGACCGGATCGACCCGCCGCTGCTGGACGTGCTGCGCCTCGGCACCCACCAGCTGCTCGGCATGCGCGTCCCGCAGCACGCCGCCGTCTCCGAGACCGTGGCCCTCGCCCGCGACCGCGTCGGCGCCGGACCCGCGCAGATGGTCAACGCCGTGCTGCGCAAGGTGGCCCGCACCCCGCTCGGGCAGTGGCTCGACACCCTGGAGGCCGCCGCCCCCGATCCGCTCACCGCGGCCGCGGCCGTGGGCTCCCACCCGGTCTGGATTGCCCGCGCCCTGCGCGAGGCCCTCGCCGCCGACGGCCGCGATCCCGCCGAGCTCGTCGAGCTCCTCGACGCCGACAACACCTCCCCGCGCGTGACCCTCGTGGCCCGCCCCGGCCTGGTCAGCACCGACGAGCTCCGCGACGAGGCGCCCGCACACCTGCACCTCGAACCCGGGTACTGGCTGCCCACCGCCCTGATCCTCGGCGGCCAGGACCCCCTCGGCGTGCCCGCCGTCGCCGACGGCCGCGCCGGGGTCCAGGACGAGGGCTCCCAGACCGTCGCCCTCGCGCTCGCCGCCGCCCCGCTGGACGGTCCCGACGAACGCTGGCTGGACCTGTGCGCGGGGCCCGGCGGCAAGGCGGCGCTGCTGGCGGCTCTCGCGGCCGAGCGCGGCGCCCGCCTGGTGGCCAACGAGGTGGCCCCCCACCGGGTACGGCTGGTCGAGACGGCGTTGCGGGCCGTGCCGTCCAGCGCCGTCGAAGAGGTGCGCACGGGGGACGGGCGCACGGTCGGTGAGCAGGAGCCCGGCGGGTACGACCGGGTCATGGTCGACGCCCCCTGCACGGGCCTGGGGGCGCTGCGCCGTCGCCCGGAGTCGCGGTGGCGACGCACACCGGGCGATGTCGCGGTACTGGCCGCCCTGCAGCGTGAGCTGCTGGCCGCCGCGCTCGACGCCGTGCGCGTCGGCGGCGTGGTCGCCTATGTGACGTGCTCCCCGCACCTGGCCGAGACGCGCCTGGTGGTCGACGACGTGCTCGGGCGCCGCGGGGACGCCGAG
>Ga0075011_10001715_pt1 | contig 11839 bp, 8 predicted proteins | sample TARM_MetaG_T_14_FD_72354 | JGI IMG/M metagenome (GOLD analysis project Ga0075011, IMG submission 72354) | Freshwater microbial communities from Pennsylvania, USA, analyzing microbe dynamics in response to fracking - TARM_MetaG_T_14 | ecosystem: Environmental > Aquatic > Freshwater > River...
TCTTTAGGTATATTATCAAGTCCCAGACGCTGAAGGATTTTTAGCGGAAGGAACAACATTAAACTAGTACCCATTGCAATTGCTGCGAGAATAGATGGTGGTAACTTTAATAATTGAATAAAATCTTTCATCATTCACCTACTTTGAGAGTGATTCACTGTTCAAGTGAACTTTCATATTTCATTTTTGTTCTTTCGATTACAGTTTCTAGACTTCATCAACTTTAATTGAAGTTCTTTCTGCTCTAGAAATTCTTTCTTTTTATCTTCAGGCAATCGTATTTTTTCATCTTTGGTTAAAAATGCAAACCGGATTATGTTTATATCAGTAAAATCTATTGATTCTTGTGCATTCTTGAGATATATCTTCCATCTCAAGTTAAAATCAATATTATCTTCACAATCAGCATAGAAAGTATTCTCCAAATAAAGTTTTTCGTCTTGAGAAAGATACAATTCAGCAATTATATCTAGCAACAAAAAAATCCTTGTATTATTATCCCTTAAAATTATTGGATCTTCTACATTGTCTAAGAAATGCAAAAGTCTATTTCTATTAAATTCATTTACTACGCCTTCTTCTGAATCTCTAAAATTAAGATAGAAAACCTTATCCATCATGAACTCAAAGTATTTAATTTGGTTGCTTAACCACCTTTGAAACTTTGGATTTTCAATATTTCTTTGATTTCTTTCTTGTAGATAATTGACTAATTTTTTCGAGAATATTCTCGCTTTAAAATCACCCGATTGATTATTAGAGTTTATTTCTCCTGATATTTCTAGAGACCATTCTCTTAATACCGTTTCTATAACAGGGACTAAACTAATATATGAACAAACATAGTTACCAATCATCAAATCGTAAGTAGCGCTTTCAATCACTCTTATCGAACACGAGAAAATTTTTGAGGGTCTGAATCTATACTCAACTTGATATGCTCTTTGCCATGGATGGGTTACCATCCGCAAGATTTCTCCTTCTATTCCTCCCCAAGCGGGATCTGGAAATTCTAATGCTCCTATTAAATCCTTAACTTTATTCCCAGATACACAAGGATACGGTGGAATTGTGAGCAAATTTTCTTTAAGATACTCATCAATCCTGTCATACGACTCCCAAAGGTTCATAGTCTGCTCCCCCTTTTATGACAATTTGCAATCTAACAAGCTTGTGAGTAAGGAATTTTGTAGGTTTCAATATAATTTCTCAATACAAAACAAAACGGAAGAAACTTACCATGCTGATTTCTATTACTCAACATTTCCAGCTCTACATCCCAATCAATATCTTCTGGTTCAAGATATCGATATTCATCAATTGCATATTTTCTTTGGTTTCTCAGCTTGTCATTATTTAGATTGAGAATTTTGATTGTCTCACGTGCAGCATCATCCAACCCGAATATATTGCCATCTTCATCAAATTCAAACTTTGATATACAACATACTTCAAAAGGAGTAATTAAAATATCAAAATTTTCTTTATGAGCATCACAGAATAAAGGATATTGTGGATTTGCAGACCTTCTATCTTGACCACCTTTACACGAACATGCAAGATTATAATAATCCAGTTGCTGATTTGGGTGGCTATCTTTGTCTTTAACATGCTCTATTACTGAATTAACATTATCAATCTCTCTTCCGCAATAACAACAAATATGGCCTTGTTCGTTAAGCAATGCACCCCTAAGTTCCATTTTTATCTCAACATTACTCGGTCTTGATAAATCTTGATATGAAGCCGTTCTATTTTTACAATATCTAATAAAACTACGAGGTGGCGTTTGCTTCATAATATACTGCATACCTATCACCTCTCAAGTCTAGCCATTGCAATTGAAGAACTAATAAAAAACGGATCATCAGGTGTGAGCAAGCCCCTTAATATTTCAAGAATTTCTGAAGCTTTATCCTTGTCCTTTAGAGCCACACTTTCTCTGAACATTAGTATTTTCAAGTCAATTTCAGGTGGACGTTTTTTTACATTCATTAGCTCCTCTAGAACTTCGGTAACATCTCTATTCAATGTCTCACTTGATGGATTGTACGCAATTCCATCTTTTATCAAAATGATGTTATCCTTACTCATTTTCCCAAGCGTCAAAGGTGAATGTGTTGTAAACAGGACTTGCCCTCTAATGTCAATTTCACTAAGAATATCAACAAATTGTCTTTGCCAGTTCGGATGCAAATATGAATCAAATTCGTCTAAGAGAAATAAGGCTTTGTAATCTTTCGTAATTTCAAGTACAGATAATAGCTGAGCCAATTGCTTTTCACCCTCGCTCAAACTCATATAGCTGAATCTATCATTACCTTTGATTACGTCAAACTCAATGTTATCAAGAACATCTGCTTGATCTAGCACCTTAAATATTGTAAATAACCCTATTGCGCCTGTACTGTCGTCTTTTAAAGATTCAACATCCTCAATTACAATTTTAGATTTGGAATTATCAATTATCGAATAGACTCCCTTTCGTGCCAAACTATTCAATTCTTTACCAACAGTTCCTATGGCTCCCCAGAAATCATTTGACTTACCTGTCTTACTCCATTTAGGTTTTTTCAAATTAATTGTTATCGGAGTACAAATCCCTTTAATATCAACAATCTCGCATATTTTTTTGAAAGTTTCAGTGTTATAAATGTAACTTGTTAGAAGACTTGAACCAAAATCATCCACAGTCAAATAAGTCATGTACTTCAAGGCAATTTCTTCGTCTTTTTTTAGTATTTTGTCAAACCTTTTATCTATGCTCCCGTCAGAAAATTGTTTTAAACGTTTGGTCTCTCCTGAGTAATATAAAAAAATCATTTTGGGCAGTGCAAATTCAACATCTTTTTTAGAAACTTTCTTACCATTTTTAGAGACTATTATTTGACCATCAGCATTATTTATTTCAAATTTATTATTATCAATTATATACTTTATACAAAATCTAAACTCAATTAATGTACCATCATTCAATGCAGTTGAAAATATGATACTCAACGCTTCAAGAATATTAGATTTACCACTTCCATTGTTTCCAATAATCGAATTGACGGTTGAACCATCTTCAAAATAGATCTCAAGTTCATTCAAGTTTTTATATCTGTTCAAATAAACGTACTCTAGTTTCATTTAAGCTCACCTCCGTTCTCAGCAAATATCTTTTCAATCAAACGTTTAGCGCTCTCTTCAGAAGGATCATTTGTACTAAGTTCACCACGGAAAGCACGGGCAAGAACGGATTTTTTTAAACCATCTAAACTATCAATTAAGTCACATAGCTCATTTGCATTATCTTCATTTTCAAGCATTGTCTTGAGTAAACGAACTATTTGCTTTTGTTCTTCAGATGTTGGTACAGGAATAGTAATTGTTTCAACAAATTTTGAACTCACATTGCCTTGATTTACACCACCTGTTTCATTACTAAAAAAAACATTTCTGAAAAGATTTGTTTTTAAATAGTTTAGCAAATAATGTGCTTCGATTGACTGCGCTGTTAAAGATAGTATTCTTTGATTTAGCAACAAATCTTTACTTTCATCCATAATGACAGCATAACCATAATCTCTTTTATACTTTGTACCTGTTAATGTAAGCAATATGTCATTTTGATTTATTTTGCTTCGTTTCATAACACTTGGGTCAACATCTTCACTCTTTATAAAGACAGGATTCCGAGATAAGTCTAAAACTCCATTATAGAGATTTCCCATTCTTAAGACCTGTAACCCATTATCCGAAAATTTCGAACTATCAAATGCGTATCCAGAACGAAATACAGCAATATCTCTTAGCTCTTTTGTTTCCCAACTCTCCATCCCAACCCCATTCTCTTCACGCCACTTCTTAGTAAGTTCCCCACTAAAAGCTCTATGAAGAATGGCAGCCTTTCTATTTTCAAATGAATCAAGAGCATCCTGAATAAGCCCTTTTGCCTGATCCAACTTTTCAAAAAGACTTTCGATTCGGTCCACTATGCGTTGTTGTTCTGCAAGAGGGGGGAGCGGAACATATTTATCACTCAACATAGGAACTGTTAGCTGTGGTATACTTGAGCCCGTACCCTCCTCTAGAAAATTATCAAACATATACTTTACTAATTTTGGATATACGAAATCATGTGGTTTAATTACAATCAACCTCACGATAGGGTAGTACTCATAATCACGCATGACCGAAAATCCAATGGTTCCTCTTGCTGATATAGTAATTGTATCTTTCTCAGCTTTTGGCATATCTGTAAATCCAATTATGCCATCATTGACAATGCCATTCGCAACTATTGGTATTTTATTCATCTCATCTTTTGTATCAGTCGCATTCTTTGGTTTATCACCACCCGCCCTAATATACTTGCAAATATGTGGCAATCTAACCCACACCCAATTTTCAGGCAACCTATAAGGCCACTCATACTCAGGCACCAACGCCTGCTCCAACAATTCTTCTGGAGACAAATTCTGTTTTTTCTTAACCATACCTACTTGCCCTCCAATGAACGGAGTTCTTTCACCACGCTTTGAATTAAATCCACTGCTTCTTCAAGTTTGGCAATAATTTCTTCTCCGCTTTCAATTGGGTCTTGAAGGTCTTCATAATCTAAAATACTGTCATCACGAATAAGCCCTAAATCAAGGCTGTTATTTTTCTCTGCAATTTGTTCCCTTGTAAAGCATTTGAATCGTTCATCCTCCATTTTAGTTCGGTCTTCAGCAGTATAGGCTTTTATGAAGTCATCAAAATGCTCTTCTCTCAGTGCATTGGTTTTACCAAAGTTCTGCATATTGGTTCTCAAGTCATAGAACCACACTTCTTTAGTATTGTTCTTTTCTGTTTTACCTCTTGTAAAGAACAGGACGTTAGTTTTTACACCTTGTGCATAGAAAATACCTGTGGGAAGTCTGAGAATGGTGTGTAAATTACACTTATCCATTAAGTCAGCTCGAATAGATGCACCGTCTCCATCAGCAAAAAGAACATTGTCAGGTAGAATAACCCCTGCTCTTGCCTTGCCGTCCGCTTTTAGACTTCTGTAAATATGCTGAAGGAAGTTTAACTGCTTATTGGATGTTGGATAGGTCAGATCATCTCGCGTAACACGTTCGCCACCCTTCTTGGTTCCAAACGGTGGATTAGTGAGTACCACATCAAAATCCTTCATGACCTTGCCTTGATTTGTTAAGGTATCGGCAAAGAGAATTTTACTGTCAATGTCATGCAGCATGGCGTTCATTAATGCCAGTCTATGAGTCTCGTGAACAAGTTCGCAACCTGTAAAGGCTTCTTTCTTCTGAAATTCCTGTTCTTCTATGGAGAGGTCAAACAGATCATCAGTTTGACTTTTTACGTGCATATCGGCAGCAATCATAAAACCAAAAGTTCCACAGGCAGGGTCATTACACTTCTCACCGGCTTTTGGATCAATGAGTTTTGTCATAATATTAATGAGAACACGTGGCGTGAAGTACTGTCCTGCACCCGATTTTTTCTCATTAGCATTTTTTTCAAGAAGGCCTTCATAAAGATTCCCAAGACCTTCTTCCTTTGCAGAATACCAATCTAGTGCATCAATAGAGGTAATGATTTTCTCAAGATTTTTAGGCTCCTCAATATTAGATCTTGCTCCTGAATAGATTTCTCTGATTCTGCCAGTACATTCATCGCCTAAGTGAGCTAATAGTAAGTTATAGAATTTCTTTAGTTCTACCCCTTGTTTTTTAACAAGCTGTTCCCAACGGTAAGCTTCTGGTATAGAACCTTCTGTACCCGTTTCTTTTGCCATTTTCAAAAATAATATATAGGTTAATTCTGTGACGTATTGATGGTAAGTAATTCCATCGTCTCTTAGGACATTACACAGGTTCCAAAGTTTAGCTACAATTTCTTGATTATTCATTACGCTACATTGCCTCCATCGTCATATAGATAATCGTTGAGTTCCCCAATGATGTCTTCCAGTTGATTCTTAAAGATTTTGTTGATTTTGTCAAAGCCGCCTGCTGTCTTGAAAGAACCTGCATTGAAGGTGCTTTTATCCAGTACGGTTTCTTGTAATAAGTTCTTTTCAATACGTTCAATCCATCCTGTTTCCATTTTACTAAAGCTGTGGTTCTTCTTAAGTCTTTCAACTGCTTTTTTAATACGTTCATCATGGCTTAAAAGTGAAGAACCAAGGGCTTGCTGACGAATTAAACTGATGATGTCTGCTGCAATTTCTTCGTTTTTCAGTTCTTTCATAGCGGTGTTCAGCTGTTGCTCTGTGAACTTATGTCTATCCAGTTCCAGTCTCAAACTTTTCAGACTCTCCCTAGTGAGTTCTTTTGGTCTGGTGCAGACAATATTGAGTGCAGCGATTTTATTCATATTTTCAGATATGAAAGTTTTGAATTCTTCTAGATAGTCTTCTGGCTTCTTTCCTTCTCCATAGCCTCTTTCATGACTGAGTAGTCGATCTTCTTTATCTGAAATAACAATCGGTCTTCTGCCATTGTTTGTTCCCTCGTTTAAAATTTCAAACAGCTTCTGGTGCTTAAGAATATGTTCTTTCGCCAGTTTTGTTGGCATTTCTTTGATCTGGTCTATAAACTGGGTTGGGCTTAATCCACCTGACAAATCTACAAAATGCTCCATGGCCTTTTCATTTAAGTTTCGCTTCTTTCTTTGAAGCTTTGCCATGATCATATCAATTTGATTATCAATCTGCTTTTCAGTGGGTAGTTCTTTAAGACCATTGATCAAATCCTCAAAGCTGGTACTCGGATTTGCGACTACTGGCTTCATTGTGTTCACAGGCTCTAACGATTCATACACACCAATAGGATCATAGATTTCAAAATGAGACTTTCCGATTTTTGGACAAAGTCTTGTGGCACGACCAATCATTTGTTCAAATAGAATTCTGGATTTTACCCTTCTTAAGAAGACTAATGTGGTAATTTCAGGTACATCTATCCCTGTTGTAAGCAGATCCACAGTGACAACTATGTTAGGATACTTTTCATTTTTAAATTTCTTGATGGCTTCAAGTACCTTTTTCTTATTGCCACCACCTACACTGCCCGTGATTTTCATAATGGCTTCGTTATCCACGCCTTGAGGCTCATAGATTTCTTTCAGGATTTTAACAACCATGTCGGCATGGCTATCATCAACAGCGTATATTAGAGTTTTTCCATCGCCTTCAGGGTCTAATTCATTGGCAATTTCCTCAAGAACTGTTTTGTTAAATGACTCGGTAATGACCTGACGATTGAATTTTTCTACATCAAATTTAAGTTCATCTTCCAGTTCGTCGCTATTGACGATTTCTCCGGTGACTGGGTCATAAATGGCCACTGTATCGCCTTTTTCATAAGTGATGCCATTTTTGCTGAGTTCCGTCGTAATCGTGTGAGGTGCGTCGTGATCTACCAAATACCCGTCTATAACCGCTTCACGGTACGTGTAATTAAATACAGGCTTCCCGAATATTTCACTGGTATGAAGGGCAGGAGTCGCTGTTAATGCAATTTTTACGGCATCAAAATAATCTATGACTGAGCGATATTTACTGATGTAATCGTCCTGATTACGATAAAGGATTTCATCGTCAGCCATTTCCTTATCAAGTATATAACCCCTGTGAGCTTCATCCACCACAATGAGGTCGTAATCAGACACCGCTGGCATTGTGGTATCTTCGTTATATAAAATCCTTTTAACCAAACTCTGTACCGTAGCTACTTGAATTTTAGTTTCTTTTTCAATATCTTTGTCTTCTAAATTCTTGATGTTGTAAATCTCATCAAGGGTCATTAAGTCTTCAATCTTAACTTCCTTGAATACATCCTGGGCTTGCTCACCCAGAGCAGAGCGGTCAACTAAAAACAGAATACGCTTAAAGCGATCTGTTTTTAAGAATCTATAAATCATACCGAGAACCGTTCTAGTCTTACCTGTACCTGTTGCCATAGACAGAAGGATGGTATTTCGACCTGCTATAACAGCTTTTTCTGCTGCTTCTATAGCACTGATTTGATAATCTCTTAAGTTAAGTCCATCTGTATCACTTAAAAGATCATAAGTCATGGTTTTCAAAGTAGAATTGGCAGCTTCAATATCTTTTTCTAGAAGCTCCATAATACCATCTGGACTCATCCATCCTTGCTGTGCTTTTGGAATATTAGAGGATTGGCGCACATCAAGAAACCAGATGCCAGATTTAGTCTCAAGTTGTTTTAAGTACTTTCGCCCATTGGTTGCAAAAAGTAGTGGTACTTTATAATCGTTCCACTGATTCACCACATATTCAGCATGTTCTTCTTTGATGGTCATGGAGTAGTCTTTGCATTGATAATCAAGGACAGAAGGAATATCCACTACCATGCGTTTCGCTTCAATAATACCAACAAGTTTTAGCCCAATAAATAAAGCATAGTCTGCATATCCATGATCACCCACTTTTGAATTGGTTGGCCACTCAGAAATAGCAATGTTTTTGCCCTTTTGTGGTCTTGTCCCTTTTGAGTATCTTAGATGGTTCGTGTCAGCTTCCCAACCCACTTTTCGGAGTTGATCATCAATCAAATAGCGGGTTTCTTTCTCAGACAGCTTCATCATTTCAGCTGCCGTTGACGCACGTTTAGCCCTCTCAGACTTAGTAATGGTCGTAGAAAGCTGTTGATTTTTCATTTGTTCTGAGAGCTTTTGAATGAGCGCTTCTTTTTCTTTCAGTAAGGTTTCATAATCATTATTTTTACTTTGATCTTCGGGTTTAATGAATGCTTCAGGTTGATACTGCCAATCACCATAAGTTTGCATAAACCAGATTGCCAAGTTATGTGCCATTTCCATAAGCGTGACACAATCATCAAAGGAATCATAATTGTTATGTACGGCTTTATTTCTTGTAGTTCTTAACGAATACAAAATATCATCTATGTTCTGAGAAATCAGTCCTTCTTTTTTCAGAAGTTTGATTCTATTGGCATGGGTGTTTTCAAATTCAGGTGGTGCAATACCATCTAGCTGAAGCATTAGATTTACAATGGTTTCACCAAATAACCCAAGCTTGATTAAGCATGAATTGGTGTCTGAATACAGGTAATTTTCTGCCGTCCCCCCTAAGTTAGATAACACAGGGAAGGATTTATTTAGAAATTCAAAGTTTGACTTCATTTCATCCGCTCCTTGGTCTACGAGTTTTGCTCGTTATTTTCTTCATCCTTTTTCGTTTTTATATATTTACCTGTAATAATTCTTTCATCTTTAGGTTTCTCAGCATCTTTGGGTATGGCCCATACGGAAGCGTATTTCATGGCACCTTCTATCCGCCCTTCAACGCAGAGAAGTTGCACACGCCTGACAGATAATCCCCATTTTTCAGCTGCTTCTTTTACAGTCATGTATTCAAACATAAATGCACCTCTTAGTTGTCAGTAGAAAGCAAAGCCAAGGAGTCAATCCAGTTATTTGAATTACTTTGCCTGTCTTTATTGATATTAATAACATGAATATTATTTAGTTTATTAGTTTTCAGTTTTTGCGCAATTCTTTCTGAATTTGCGTCAGGATTAATTTCAATTACTACAATATTCTTGTTTTCCATATCAATTAAAGTTCTAATGATTCCATTGATATGCTCATCATCAGTATTAAAACCAAATCCAATTACGCATATTAAATCAGATGACTTGAAGTCATCGTACATCTTTACATATTTCTTTGACATCTCAATGCATGTCATTGGCTTTGTTCCACTTTGAGTAAAAAGCAAAGGAACAAGGAAATGTATTTCATTGGCATCAAGTTCTTCTTTAGTTCCAATTCTATTTATATACGGATCATACCATAACTCTGTTGAACCGTTTAAATAGCATATTTCTGTACCTAAAACATCCTTAATGAAAGTATTATAGTTTGTCGTAGCAATTGTTGTAGGCTCAATTTCACCGCTATCTATTTTCGATTTCAGATCGTGATAATAGCCTTCATTAGAAAAACCACCGACTTCAGAAATCTGATTCTTGATATAAGCTCTAACAGTATGAAGAAAGATGTTAATCTTACAGAATTTAGCCCACTCCTCTTTAGGGCAATATAGATAGTGCCAATTGGAATCGATCAAAGTTTTATAATCTAAAACTGATGCATAAATATTTTCTATGATATTACGTGCAAATTGTAATATCGCATGATCATCATCTGAAATGACTTCAATCGTTTTTGCTTCCATAACATACTCAAGTCCTGACAAGCCAGATGCCTGATAATTCAATTGCAATATTTCACCAATGTCATCAAACAAGTCAATTTCGTCGTCTTTTTTTGAAAATATTCCATCATTAATTTTCTTAGTTAACGTCTCACTTAAAGCCCCAATTTGCAGCTGAAAAATTGAAAGAATGATTTTGCGCAGTTCCAATCTGATATTATCTGGAATCAATGACTTGTCCTTGTATATCTTCAATAGGGCTGACAAGTAGTTACTCGAAAATATTTTGTTGCCATCTTCAAAGTAATTAATAAAGGCGATTTGTTGCTTTAAATTACAATTATTTAGTTTTGTACCTAATTTCTCTTCGATTATAGCAGTGATAGATTTTACGTACTTCTTATTAATTTTGTCCTCTTCGTACTTTGCAATATCATCAAAATCATTTAATTTCTTAATAATTCTCTCACGGTTATGTTCAATAGTATCCTTGATAATAGACTCAAAAACTGTTTTGCCGTAGGAGCCCACACTTTTGCTTAAATAGTCATCTGGCAACCAGTTCGCAGCATATGCAGTAGAAGAATCAATAGAGTCTCTGTTATCCTTAAAACTCTTTTTACTTATTGAGCTATCCTGTCTAAAGATTTCCAAAGCAAATTTCCCACCAGTTGGCAATCCATATCCTACTTCTGCGCCTGCACCAAATAAAAATCCAGCTTTCATGATATCCCCCTTGTTTTTTATATTACATTTCTATTTTATTTAATCGTAAAATACTTCCAATTACTATTTTATTCGTTCTAACGCATTCCGTCAATGCAATTGCAAATACTTTATCTAAACTGAAATAGACCATTTTCGCAACCCCACGAAAATGGTCTAAAAGGTTATAATACATCCCTCGGATCTTCCCTCATCCGCTCAATCAAAAACCCAACATTTGATCCGATTTCTGTCGCCATTCTTAAAATGTCTTGTTCCAATGCTTTCTCTTGCTCAATTGCAAGGTCTATACCGCCCTTTAGTTTATTGAAAAACGATCCCGATTTTGGATTAGTTCCTGATATTTCAGAAAACAAATTACTGGCAAAAGAATGTAGAGCGTCAAATTATTGCTTTAACAAATTGCATTACTAGGTCAAAATATTCCTATAAAATAAAGATAACTTAGATTTAAATTGATTTTTATATTATCAAATTATTCCTATAAAAAGCCTCTAGATTATGTAATAACTTGACATAATCTAGAGGCTTTTTTAAAATTAATAGAATGCTTTAGAAAGGAAAAGGAAGAACCCCCCGACCAAGGAAAAGTTCTTCCAACCCAAATAAGAGCAAAAGCTCTTACAACTCACTATTATGATAAGATTATTTTCTAAACTTTGCAAGCATTTTAAACAAATATCTTTTGAAAACGAACTAGCAATTTTTCATGGACATATGAAAGCCATTGATTTAGAGGCTTTAGTATGTCCATTTTGTAGTGCTAAAAAAAGTTTATCTAAATTCTCATCATATAAAAGACATTTAGTAACATATGAAAACAATAACGTTCAAAATAATGTAATTACTATATCTAGATATATTTGCTCATCTTGTAAGCATACTCATGCTATATTACCAGCTGTAATAATCCCATAC
>Ga0075011_10001716_pt1 | contig 11834 bp, 11 predicted proteins | sample TARM_MetaG_T_14_FD_72354 | JGI IMG/M metagenome (GOLD analysis project Ga0075011, IMG submission 72354) | Freshwater microbial communities from Pennsylvania, USA, analyzing microbe dynamics in response to fracking - TARM_MetaG_T_14 | ecosystem: Environmental > Aquatic > Freshwater > River...
ATCTTCCGCGGCGTGACGCCGTTCTGGGTGGCCGGTACGATACGGGCGCTGCTGGTGCTGGTGTTCCCGGCGATCGTGCTGTTCCTGCCCCAGCTACTCTATTGAGGGCCGCCCGAGGCGCCGGGCCTTGGCAGCGCGCGGCTGCATAAGCGACACCATTTATATATTTGAAATCTTTGAAGTGTATCAAGAAGCCCCCGGTTTGACCTCGGTCAAACCGGGGGCTTCTGCTTTCTACTAGGCTGACAGCATGCCATGAAGTGATACCAGAGAAAGGAGATTGTTATGGAGAGGCTGTCAGATTATATTCAGGGCGAGCGGGTCGTTCGCGAGCTTCGCCGCCACGCCCCCGAGGCACTCGAGCAGCTGGCCCGGGACCTGGAGCAGCCGCTCAGTCCGCCGCTGGAGAAGGCGGTGGCGCGCAGCCTCGACGACCATCGGGTGGCCGACTTCCGCTCCTCCGAGGTGCTGATGCCGGCGATGATGACCACCTTCGCGGTGGACCCGGCGGCCATCGCCGAGGCGGAGCTGGCCGGGCTCGAGGAGCGATGCAACCGCTGCACCGAGGTGGGCCGCTGCTGGCAGGCGATGCGCGCTTTCTCCGAGGCCGAGGCGTGCCGCGGCTTCTGCCCCAACGCCGAGGCCTTCATGGGCCGTAGGGACCGGGAGGCCGAACCGGCGACGGCATAAGACGCCGGAGGTCGCACCCAGCCTCTCTCGGCTGGGTGCGGTCGTCGTGGGCATGGGAGTCGTCGGATGGAGTTGCGAAGGCCGGGGCCGTGGCCCCGGCAGGTGGCTTGGCAGGAAGCGCTGGTGGCGCTACTGCCGCTTTGCCACCAGGGTCAGGATGTCATAGCTGGCCACCAGCTCGTCGTGCTGGTTGGTGACCGCCACGTCCCACATGACCACGCCCTGGGGGTGTCCCTCGGGAGAGGTGCGGCCCTGGTCGATCTTGCGCTTGCAGGTGAGGCGAGCCCGGATGGTGTCGCCGATGGCGACCGGGGTGATGAACCGCAGGGTGTCGAGGCCGTAGTTGGCCAGGACGGGGCCCTCGCCCGGGTAGACGAACAGGCCGGCGGCGGCGGAGAGCACGAAGTAGCCGTGGGCGATGCGCTGGCCGAACTGGGTCTCCTTCGCGGCGATCTCGTCGAAGTGCATGTAGAAGTGGTCGCCGGAGAGGCAGCCGAAGTTGACGATGTCGGCTTCGGTGACGGTGCGGCGATGGGTCAACAGGGACTCGCCCACCTGCAGGTCGTCAAAGTGACGACGGAAAGGGTGGACATCGTTCTCGATAACCCGGGCGCCACGCACGTATTCACGGGTCACCGCGGCGACCATGGTGGGCGAGCCCTGGATGGCGGTGCGCTGCAGGTAGTGATGCACCGCGCGGATGCCGCCGAGTTCTTCCCCGCCGCCGGCGCGCCCGGGGCCGCCGTGCTTGAGCATCGGCAGCGGTGAGCCGTGCCCGGTGGACTCCCTGGACGCTTCGGCATCGAGGATATGCAGGCGGCCATGCTGGGCGGCCAGTACCGGGATCATCTCGGCGGCGATGGCCGGGTCCAGGGTGGTCAGGGTGGTGACCAGGCTGCCCTTGCCCTTGGCGGCGAGGGCCAGGGCCTCGTCGATGCCGTGGTAGGGCATCAGGGTCGTCACCGGGCCGAAGGCCTCGATGTCGTGGGCGCCGCCGTCGTTCAGCGGGTTGCGGTTGACCAGCAGGTGGGGAGCGATGAAGGCCCCGTTCTCCACGCCTTCCCCCACGGGCTTGAGGCCCTCGGCACGGCCATAGACGCATTCGCTGGTGGCCAGCAGGCGTTCGATGGCGTCCGTGACGTCCCTCAGCTGGTCCCGGGAGGCGAGCGCGCCCATGCGCACGCCTTCCTCGGCCGGATTGCCGAAGGTGATCTTGCCCAGGCGCTCCGTGAGGCGTTCGACCAGGGCATCCAGCCGTTCGGCCGGCACCAGCACGCGACGGATGGCGGTACACTTCTGACCGGCCTTGGCGGTCATCTCCTTCACCACTTCCCTGGCGAAGATATCGAACTCGTCGTCATCCGGCGTGACGTCCGGGGCCATGATGGCGCTGTTGAGAGAGTCCGCTTCGGCGTTGAAGGGGATGCTCTTCGCCATGATGTTGGGGTGGCTCTTGAGCTTCAGGGCGGTGCTGGCAGAGCCGGTGAAGGTGACGAAGTCCTGCTCTTCCAGCCGGTCCAACAGGTCGCCGGTGCCGCCGATGATCAGCTGCAGGGCCCCCTCGGGCAGCAGGCCGGCGTCGTTGATGACTCGCACGGCGGCTTCCGTGAGGTAGCTGGTGGCGGTCGCCGGCTTGACGAGGCTGGGCATGCCCGCCAGGAAGGCCGGGGCGAACTTCTCCAGCATCCCCCAGATGGGGAAGTTGAAGGCGTTGATGTGCACGGAAACACCACGGCGGGGCACCAGGATATGGGTGCCGTTGAAGTGGTTATCCTTGCCCAGCTGGGTCACGGGCCCTTCATGGGCCACGTTGCCGGAGGGCAGCTCCTTGCGGCCGGTGGAGGCGTAGGTGAACAGGGTGCCGAAGCCGCCGTCGATGTCGATCCAGGAATCGGCTTTGGTGCAGCCGGTATGATGAGAGATCGCGTAGAGCTCATCCTTGCGGCCCTGGATGTAGATGGCCAGTTCCTTGAGGATGGCGGCCCGCTGCTGGAAGTCCAGCGCCAGCAGGTTCTTCACGCCGATGTTGCGGGCGTAGTCGACCGCCTGGGCGAAGTCGATGGCTTCCTCATGGGTATGGGCAACGGTATCGCCGTTGACGGCGCTGGGCAGCGCCCTGGCGGGTGTTTCACCCAGCCACTGGCCGGCAATGAAACTCTGAAGGACGGACATCAGGTGTTCTCCCAGTGAAAAATGTGGGCCGGTGACTCACGTCGGTGAGTCACCCTGACTAGAGCGGGGCGCAATGGGGGCGCATCGAGAGGGACGGGTGGCTCGGCCAGGCTCAGCGCTGATCGAAATCGAGCGTCACTTCATCGGAAAGGGGATGAGCCTGGCAGCTCAGCACATAGCCCGCTTCGATCTCATGCTTTTGCAGGCCGTGTGTCACGTCCATGTCGACTTCGCCGACGACCAGCTTGCACTTGCAGGTGGAGCAGACGCCCGCCTTGCAGGAGTAGGGAAGGTCCATGCCGTTGGCAATGCCCGCGTCCAGGATATTCTCGCCTACCGTGGCCAGGTCGAACATCACCGAGCGGCCATCGGCGACTACGGTGACCTTGCTGGTCTTCTCCTCACCGTATTCCGCGATGCGCTGCTGTGCCTTCTCGAGCATCTTCCTGGAGTCTGCCGCGGAGTTGGCGAAGAGTTCGTAATGGATCTGCTCATTGCCCAGGCCCTCGAGGCGGAAGCCATGGGAGACTTCTGCCATCATGGCCTCGGGGCCGCAGATAAAGGCCTCATCGGTGTTCCTGATATCGATCAGGCCGCTCTTCTGCAGGGCATAGCCTTTCCTGTTGTCGATGATGCCGTTAAGAAGGTCCGCTCCCTGATCCTCGTAGTTCATGATGTTGATCCACTGGAAGCGGTCCAGGTGGCGGTTCTTCACGAAGCTCAGCTCATCCTTGAACATGACCGAGTTGCTGCGGCGGTTGCCGTAGATCAGCGTCACCCTGCTCTCGGGCTCCAAGTCGAGCACCGACTTGATGATGGACAGGATCGGTGTGATGCCGGAACCCGCGGCAATGCACATGTAGCGTTTGGCGTTCCCGGGGTCTAGCGGGGTATGGAAGTTCCCCTGGGGCGGCATGACATCGATCTCCATGCCGCGCTTGAAATGGTCGTTGGCGAAGTTGGAGAACACGCCGTTCTTGACGCGCTTTATCCCGACTCTCATGTGCCCGTCATTGACGCCGGAGCAGATGGAGTAGGAGCGGCGCACCTCCTCTCCCTCGATTCGGGTCCTCAGCGTCAGGAACTGGCCCTGAATGAAGTTGAAGGTTTCCTTCAGCTCATCGGGAACATCGAAGGTCACGCGGATGGCGGTATCTGTTTCCGGCTGGACGTCGGCGATTCTCAACGTATAGAAGTTCGTGTCAGACATCACGTAGCCTATATTTTCTTGAAATAATCGAAGGTCTCCCTGCATGCCTGGCACTGGAACAGTGCCTTGCAGGCAGTGGAGCCGAATTCGCTGAGGAGTCGTGTATCACTCGAGCCACAGTGCGGGCACAGTGCATGGGCGTCCGGTGTCAGGCCGTCCTCGGTGGCATCGGCATCTTCCGGGGGGGCGACGCCATAGTGGCGCAGTTTTCGACGCCCCTCCGGCGACATCCATTCGGAACTCCAGGCCGGTGATAGCTGAACCTTGACTTCATGGCTGCTGTAGCCTTTTGCGCTCAGGGCAGCCGCAATATCTTCGGTAATGGTATCCATTGCCGGGCAGCCGGAATAGGTCGGTGTGATGGTCACGATAATGTGTTCACCCCGACGCTCGATATCACGCAGGATCCCGAGATCCCAGATGCTCAATACCGGTATTTCAGGATCCTTGACCTCATCGAGAAGATCCCAGATCGCCTTGACCTCGGACGCGTCACGCTGTCTTAGCCGGTGATAATGTTCTTCCGGCATCAATGAAATTGCACTCATGATCGGGCACCCGTTACGCGGTTACCACTGGCAGCCAGGGTAGGAGCGGTGTACGAATTGCATTTCTGTCAGCAGGTGGCCCAGGTTCTCGGTGTGATAGCCGATGCGCCCACCGCGCACTGCCCAGCCATCTTCCGGCACGCTCAGGGTCGCTTCCGTGAGGATGCTGCTGACCTGCCGGTGCCACTCGTCACGCAGCCTGGTGGTGTCGACGGCAATGCCGCTGTCGGCCAGCAGTCGCTCGGTCTCGTCCATCTCGAACATCTCGTGGGTGTATCCCCACAGGCTGTCCACCGCGGCCTGGGTGCGTCGGTGACTCTCTTCGGTGCCATCGCCCAGACGCAGCACCCAGTCCCGGCTTCGGCGCAGGTGATAGCGGCTCTCCTTGATCGCCTTGGCGGCGATGGCGGCCAGGGTATCGTCTCTGGACTCGGCGAGCCGGGGCAGCAGCAGGTTGTAGTAGACATCGATGAACAGCTGCCGCACCTGGGAGTAGGCAAAGTCTCCCCTCGGCATCTCCATCAGCAGCAGGTTGTGGTACTGACGGTCGTCGCGCATATAGGCGAAATCGTCCTCGGTGCGTCCATCGTTAGCCAGCTCCGACGCATAGCCGTAAAACATGCGGGCGCGACCGATATAGTCCAGCGCCACGTTGGCATAGGCGATGTCTTCCTCCAGGAAGGGGCCGCGACTGACCCATTCGGAGATTCGGTGACCGAGGACGTTGGCGTCATCGCCCAGGCGAACCGCATATTCGAGGGTGGCATCCTTGAGGGTATCACTCATTACGTAGTCTCCTGAGCGGCTACATGTTGTTGACGGCATCGGGGAGTTCGTAATAAGTCGCGTGCCGATAGGGTTTGTCATCGTTGGGATCGAAAAAGTCTTCCGCGTCGTCCTCCTGTGAGGCGCAGATGTCGCTTGACTTGACCACCCAGATGCTCACGCCTTCGCTGCGACGCGTATAGACATCTCGGGCATACTCCAGCGCCTGTTCGTGGTCTTCGGAGTGCAGGCTGCCGACATGCTTGTGGTCGAGCCCGCGCTTGGAGCGGATAAAGACCTCAAAGAGTTCCAGGGCGTTGTCTTGCATGACGATAACTCCTCAGGCGGCTTCGGTGTGCTTGGCTTGTTTCTTGGCATTGTAGGCAGCCAGCGCTTCACGCACCCAGGCGCCTTCCTGGTGCGCCTTGATATGATGCTCCAGGCGCTGACGGTTGCAGTGACCGTTACCCGCGATCACGTTATGGAACTCCTCCCAGTCGATCTCGCCGCTGTCGTAGTGGCCGCGTTCCTCGTTCCACTTCAGGTCCTTGTCGGGGTGCTCGAGCCCCAGGAATTCGATCTGTGACGCGGTCTGGTCGATGAACTTCTGGCGAAGGTCATCGTTGGTCTCGCGCTTGATCTTCCACTCCATGGACTTGGCGGAGTGCGCGGACTCGGAGTCGTGGGGACCGAACATCATCAGTGCCGGCCAGTAGAAACGGTTCAGCGCGTCCTGGGCCATGGCCTTCTGTTCGGGACTGCCGTTGACCAGGCTCAGCATGATGTCGTAGCCCTGACGCTGGTGGAAACTCTCTTCCTTGCAGATGCGAATCATGCCGCGTGCGTAGGGGCCATAGGAGGTGCGCTGCAGGGAGACCTGGTTGACGATGGCCGCGCCATCCACCAGCCAGCCGATCGCCCCCATGTCGGCCCAGGTCAGGGCCGGGTAGTTGAAGATGGAGGCGTACTTGGCCCGGCCGCTCTGCAGTGCCTCGATCATCTCGTCGCGGGAGATCCCCAGGGTCTCCGCCGCGCTGTAGAGGTAGAGCCCGTGACCCGCCTCATCCTGGATCTTCGACAGCAGGATCGCCTTGCGGCGCAGGGAGGGGGCCCGGGTGAGGAAGTTGCCCTCCGGCTGCATCCCGATGACTTCGGAATGCGCATGCTGGGAAATCTGGCGTATCAGGTTCTTGCGGTACTTCTCGGGCATCCAGTCCTTGGGCTCGATCTTCTCTTCAGCCTTGATCTTGTCCATAAACTGCTGTTCTTGAAGAGATAGCTGCTGTTCGGAGGACATCGTGACACTCTCCATTGTTGGGGTTGAGCCTGTGCTGCTCGAGCTGTCAGCTCAGCATAGCAGATAGACCGTAAAAGCGACACGCTAAACAAGATCCAAAAGTTTAATATGTGTCGCAATTGTCGATCAGCGCAGGTCCTTGACGCGCCTGGCCTTGCCGACGGAGCGCATGACCTCCTCCACGCCGCAGACATCGACCTGGGTGCTGATGCCCACGTAGGTCTTGATGGCGTGCTGCAGGTGCTTGCCCAGCTGCTCGCAGGTCACCGGGTCGCGGGCCACATCGTTGCTGCACGCTTCGACGCGTACCCGGACCATGTCCATGTTGCCCTGGCGGGTGACCTCGATCTCGTAGTGGGGGGAGAGCTGCTCGATCTTGAGCAGCTGCTCCTCGATCTGGGTCGGGAAGACGTTGACCCCGCGAATGATCAGCATGTCGTCGCTGCGGCCGGTGATCTTGTCGATGCGGCGCATGGGGCGTGCAGTGCCAGGCAGCAGGCGGGTGAGGTCGCGGGTGCGGTAGCGGATCACCGGCAGCGCCTCCTTGGTGAGGGTGGTGAAGACCAGCTCGCCATACTCGCCGTCCGGCAGCACCTCGCCGGTGACCGGGTCGATGATCTCGGGATAGAAGTGATCCTCCCAGATGGTGGGGCCATCCTTGGTCTCCAGGCACTCCATGCCCACGCCCGGCCCCATCACCTCGGAGAGGCCGTAGATGTCCAGGGCGTCGATGCCCAGGCGCCGCTCCAGGGCCAGGCGCATGTCGTTGGTCCAGGGCTCGGCGCCGAAGATCCCGGCGCGCAGCGGCAGCTGGTGCGGGTCGATGCCCTGGCGATCCATCTCGTCGGCGATGTTGAGCATGTAGGAGGGGGTGACCATGATGATGTCCGGCTGGAAGTCGCGGATCAGCTGGACCTGCTTCTCGGTCTGGCCGCCGGACATCGGGATCACCGCGCAGCCCAGGCGCTCGGCGCCATAGTGGGCGCCGAGCCCGCCGGTGAATAGGCCGTAGCCGTAGGCCACATGGACCTTGTCGTTGCGGGTGCCGCCGGCGGCGCGGATGGAGCGGGCCACCACGTCGGCCCAGGTGTCGATGTCATGCTGGGTGTAGCCCACTACGGTGGGCTGGCCGGTAGTGCCGCTGGAGGCGTGGACCCGCACGATCTCGCTCATCGGCGTGGCGAACATACCGAAGGGGTAGTGGTCGCGCAGGTCCGCCTTGGTGGTGAAGGGGAGCTTGCCCAGGTCCTCGAGGCTCTTGACGTCGCCGGGGTGGACGCCGGCGCGGTCGAAGGACTGGCGATAGAAGGGCACGTTGTCGTAGGCGTGCTTGAGGCTCCATTGCAGGCGCTTCACCTGGGTGGCGCGCAGCTCGTCGAGGCTGGCGGTCTCCAGGGGGTCGAGGCTGGCGGTATCGATACGCTTCACGGTCTGGTTCATCGGGAATCTCCGGTCGCAGGGGGATGTTGTTGTGCGCTGTCTTAGAGGCGCTCGATGATCAGGGCGATGCCCTGACCCACGCCGATGCACATGGTGCACAGCGCGTAGCGTCCCTGCCGGCGTTCCAGTTCATGCAGGGCGGTGGTCACCAGGCGGGCCCCGCTCATGCCCAGCGGGTGGCCCAGGGCAATGGCGCCGCCGTTGGGGTTGACGTGCCCGGCGTCGTCGGGAAGGCCCAGGTCGCGGGTCACGGCCAGCGCCTGGGCGGCGAAGGCCTCGTTGAGCTCGATCACGTCCATCTGGTCGAGGGTCAGGCCGGTCTGCTCGAGCACCTTGCGGCTCGCCGGGGCTGGGCCGAAGCCCATGATGCGCGGCTCGACGCCGGCGGTGGCCATGCCCACCACCCGGGCGCGGGCCCTGAGGCCATAGCACTCGGCCGCCTCCGGCGAGGCGAGCAGCAGGGCGCAGGCGCCGTCGTTGACCCCGGAGGCGTTGCCGGCGGTGACGCTGCCGCCCTCGCGGAAGGGGGTGGGCAGCTTGGCCAGCTGCTCCAGGGTGGAGGAGGCGCGGGGGTGCTCGTCGGTATCGACGACAAGCGGCGCCTGCTTGCGGCGCGGCACCTCGACGGGGACGATCTCATCGGCCAGGCGTCCCGCCTCCATGGCGGCGGCGGTGCGCTGCTGGCTGCGCAGGGCGAAGGCGTCCTGGTCCTCGCGGGAGACGTTGAACTGCGCGGCCACGTTCTCGGCGGTCTCCGGCATGGAGTCGACGCCGAACTGCGCCTTCATCTGGCGGTTGACGAAGCGCCAGCCGATGGTGGTGTCGAAGATCTCGGCGCTGCGCGAGAAGGCCTGCTCGGCCTTGCCCATCACGAAGGGCGCCCGGGACATGGACTCGACCCCGCCGGCGATCATCAGCCCCGCCTCGCCCGCCTTGATGGCGCGGGCGGCGTTACCGATGGCGTCCATGCCGGAGCCGCACAGGCGATTGATCGTGGTGCCGGGCACTTCGACCGGCAGGCCGGCCAGCAGCGCCGACATGCGCGCCACGTTGCGGTTGTCCTCGCCGGCCTGGTTGGCGCAGCCGTAGAAGATGTCGTCGATCTCTGTCCACTCGACCGAGGGGTTGCGCGCCATCAGGGCGCGCAGGGGCACGGCGCCCAGGTCGTCGGGACGCACCGGTGAGAGGGCGCCGCCGTAGCGGCCGATGGGGGTGCGGATGGCGTCGATGATCAGGGCGTCTTTCATGCTTGGCTCTCTGCGGCAGTCTCTTCCAGGCGGCGAACGGTGCCGCGGATCTTGTAGGAGCGGCCGCGGAACAGGGCGACCTCAGCGCCGTGCTGGTTGCGCACGGTAATGTCGTAGATGCCGGTGCGGCCGCGGCGGCTGCGCTCCTCGGCGGTGGCGGTGAGCACATCGCCCAGCTGGCCCGGGCCCAGGTAGTCGATGCTGCAGCCCGACGCCACGGTGGCCTCGTCGTAGCTGTTGCAGGCGAAGGCGAAGGCGGAGTCCGCCAGGGCGAAGATGAAGCCGCCGTGGCAGTTGCCGTGGCCCTGCACCATGTCCTCGCGCACGGTCATGGTCAGCACGGCGCGGCCGGGCGCCACGCTCTCGATGCGCATGCCCAGGCCCCGGCTGGCGTTGTCCCGGGAGAACATGGCGTCGGCGCAGGCCTTGGCCAGCTGCTGGGGGCTCAGCTCGGACTCAGACATGGAAGGTCTCCTCGGCCAGGGCCTTGCGGCGCAGCAGGAAGGAGGCGCGGTAGCGCTCCTCGCCGTAGCTCTGCTGCAGGTGGGTCAGGGTGCGGTGGACGAAGGCCAGGCCCAGCTCATCGGCCCAGGCCAGCGGCCCGCGGGGGTAGTTGACGCCGGCCTGCATGGCGAGATCGCCATCCCGAGCGCTGCAGACGCCCTGGAGCACGGCATCGGCGGCCTCGTTGGCCAGCATGGCCACGGTGCGCAGCACCGCGAGCCCGGGGGTGTCGGAGAGCCAGGCGACGTCCAGGCCCAGGCGCTGGAAGAGCGCGGTGGCCTGCTCGCGGGCCTCGGCGTCGACGCCGGGGCTCGCCGCCAGGGCGATGGCGCTGGCGGCCTCGTAGTCCATGCAGAGATCGAACAGCACCAGGGCCTCGAGGCCCTCGTCCCGGGCACGCTCGGCGGCGCAGCGACCGTCGCTCAGCGCGAGCGTCAGGCCGCCCAGGCGCAGGCGCGCCTCGCCGGAGACGCTCTCGCGACACACCACCTCGACACCGGCCGCCTCGGCGCGGGCCACCAGCGGCGCGATGGCGCCGAGCTGGCCTTCGGCCACCAGCGCCGGCAGCGAGGCCTCGGCGGCGGGAGCGAAGTCGGGCGCGACGGAGGTGGCATTGTCACGCTGCCCTTCACGCTCTCGATAGTCGTAGAAGCCCTGGCCGCTCTTGCGGCCCAGGCGCCCGGCCTCCACCAGCGCCTGCTGCACCAGGGAGGGCTCGAAGCGGGTATCGCCGTAGTAGGCGTCGAACACCGAGCGGGTCACGGCGTAGTTGACGTCGTGGCCGATCAGGTCCATCAGCTCGAAGGGCCCCATGCGAAAGCCGCCGGCCTGGCGCAGCAGGGCGTCCAGGGTGGCGGGGGCGGCCACACCCTCCTGCATCAGGCGCAGCCCCTCGGCGTAGAAGGGGCGGGCAACGCGGTTGACGATGAAGCCGGGTGTGGAGCTGGCGTGAACCGGCACCTTGCCCCAGGCCGCGGCGGTGGCGTAGAGGGTCTCGGCCACCTCGGCGTCGGTGGCCAGGCCCGAGATCACCTCGACCAGCTTCATCACCGGCGCGGGGTTGAAGAAGTGCAGGCCGGCCACGCGCTCGGGGCGTTCGAGGCCGGCGGCGATGGAGGTGATGGAGAGCGAGGAGGTGTTGCTGGTGAGCAGGGTGTCGGGGCCGCAGAGGGTCTCCAGCTCGGCGAACACGCCGCGCTTGACCTCCAGGCTCTCGACGATGGCCTCCACCACCAGGCGGCTGTCGGCAAGCTCCGCCAGGGTGGCGGCCGGTGTCATCCGCGCGATGACGGCGTCGACCTCTGCCTGGGCCATCTTGCCCCGGGCCACGCGCTTCTCGAGCTGGCGGCGCACGCCGTCGATGCCGGCCTGGGCGGCGCCGTCACGGTTATCGTAGAGGCGCACCGGGTGGCCGGCCTGAGCCGCCACCTGGGCGATGCCGGCGCCCATGGCGCCGGCGCCGATCACGGCGATGATGTCGCTGGTTGCGAGGGCGGGCATCTCACTCCCCCTTGAAGCTGGGCTGGCGTTTGTTCATGAAGGCGCTGACGCCCTCGCGGTAGTCGTCGGTGCGGCCGGCCAGGCGCTGCAGGTCACGTTCCAGGTCGAGCTGGGCGTCGAAGTCGTTGTCGGCGCTGGCGTGCAGGGCGCGCTTGATCAGCGCCAGGCCCCGAGTCGGCTGGGTGGCCAGGTGACGGGCCAGGGTCAGCGCCTCGTCCTGCAGGGCCTCGTCGTCCACCACCTTCCAGATCATGCCCCACTGCTCTGCCTGCTCGGCGCTGAGCTTGTCACCCAGCATGGCCAGCCCCTTGGCGCGGGCCATGCCCACCAGGCGCGGCAGGCTCCAGGTGCCGCCGGAGTCCGGCACCAGGCCGATCCGGCAGAAGGCCTGGATGAAGCTGGCCGAGCGGGCCGCCAGCACGATGTCGCAGGCCAGGGCGATGTTGGCGCCGGCGCCGGCG
>Ga0075011_10001717_pt1 | contig 11831 bp, 12 predicted proteins | sample TARM_MetaG_T_14_FD_72354 | JGI IMG/M metagenome (GOLD analysis project Ga0075011, IMG submission 72354) | Freshwater microbial communities from Pennsylvania, USA, analyzing microbe dynamics in response to fracking - TARM_MetaG_T_14 | ecosystem: Environmental > Aquatic > Freshwater > River...
CATACGCAACAAATAAATCAAATTTATTTATAAAGTTGATTTATCAATATAAAGACTTTTTCAATGGTTCAGTCACTTACTAAAAAGAGAAAAAGAATGGTCAAACAACAAGCGTTTTTCAACCGAACAACCCTTTCTGTGCTTGCTTTGGGTCTTATTTCAGCTGCTATTATATTTGTTCAGATGGAGGGATTATTAACAGTCGCTTTATCTGTTTTTATTTTTTCCACATCTATTGTGGTTGCCCGCAGCGCTTATCAGCAGCACAACCATTTGCAGATGCAGATACAAACCGTTAAAAACAGATTAGCAGATCAAGAAATGCGAGAAGTGCAAAAGATCAGTAAACTCACTGATCTTTGCCAGACGGTACTGCCTTTATGGCAAGGTCAAATTGATGATGTTATTGGTCAATCCACTGAAGCAATACAAACACTCGCCACACGCTTTTCAGGAATAGTACAGTCACTAAGAGATACATCACAGGAAGTAGATTCATTAGAGTCAGGCAACAGTGGAACAAGCATATCGACAATCATGGAAAAAAGTGAAACTCAACTCAGCTCATTAAATACCAATTTTGAGGAGATTTTATCTTCAAAAGTCACGCTGTTGAATGAAGTCACACAGTTACAAGATTTTACCGATGAACTGCAAAAGATGGCAACGGATGTACAAGGAATAGCAAGCCAGACTAATTTACTGGCATTAAATGCCGCTATTGAGGCTGCCCGCGCAGGAGAGAGCGGCCGGGGATTTGCAGTGGTTGCAGACGAAGTTAGATCGCTTTCACAGCGTTCATCAGATACAGGCCAGAGAATGGTAGGTAAAGTTGACAGTATTTGCACTGCGATGAATTCAGCCGTCAATGTTACTGAGAGTCAACTCGACAACGAACGGTTAAAGTCAGAGCAGTCTCAGCAAGTGGTCAAAGAAGTGATATCCAGGCTTGAACTTATGATGAATCAATTTTCTGACAGTTCAGAACTTTTAAAAGCGCATGGCATTGAAATAACCAATGAAATCAATGATGTTTTAGTGTCATTGCAATTTCAAGACAGAGTTGCGCAGATACTTGAGCACACCAAAGGGGAAATTACTCGTTTTTCACTCTTATTAGCCAATCCTGCTGAAATAGAAGCTATTGATAAAAGCAGCTGGCTACAGCAAATGAGCCAGGGCTATACCACTTCAGAGCAACGCAGTTTACATGCCAGCAGTACATCACAGCAATCACATTCAACTGAGTTGGATAACAATGAAATTGAATTTTTCTAATGCGTTAAGCACTTACTCATACTCACCTGTCGACCCAACAGAGGGGAGGCGCAATCATGGATAAAATAAAAGTGCTGCTGGTTGATGACTCTGCCGTTGTCCGGCAAGTGTTGACAAAAATCATCAATAACCATCCAAAAATGGAAGTGTGCGCGGCAGCGCAAGATCCTCTATTTGCCATTCGCCATATGAATAAAAGTTGGCCTGACGTTATTATTTTAGACATTGAAATGCCAAGAATGGACGGCATCACTTTCCTTCGAAAAATCATGTCAGAACATCCGACGCCTGTGATCATGTGTTCAAGCTTGACCGAAAAAGGCGCGCAGACAAGCATCCAGGCAATGTCTTTAGGTGCAATTGAAATTGTCACTAAACCTCGACTTGGCGTAAAAGGTTTTTTAAGCGAATCCGCAGATGAGATAATTAATGCTGTGCTAAGCGCCTCTCAAGCCCGCGTCACTAAATGCAGCCCGATTCCCCTTCAAGCAACTAAAAAATTAACCGCTGAGGCCATCTTATCTTTGCCTCATACGGCAATGCTGCGCACCACTGAACGCATTATTGCTATAGGCTCCTCAACCGGAGGCACGATTGCACTAGAAAAAATATTAACTCAACTTCCCAGAGTATCTCCTGCCATTATTATTGTCCAGCATATGCCCGTCGCCTTTACCGGAGCCTTTGCAGCGCGTCTTAATAGTCTCTGCGAAATGGAAGTTGTCGAAGCTAAGGGCAATGAAACAATACTACCTGGCCATGTATATATAGCGCCGGGTGATCGCCATATGCTGCTCAATCGCAGTGGGGCTTTATACAAAATAGAGCTTAAAGATGGTCCGTTAGTGAGCCGCCATAAACCTTCTGTTGATGTGCTATTTAGGTCCGTTGCACGCTACGCAGGAAAAAATGCGATGGGTATTATTCTCACTGGTATGGGTGATGATGGTGCGCGCGGATTAAAAGAGATGAGAGATGCGGGCAGCGTAACATTAGGTGAATGTGAAAAAAGTTGTATTGTTTACGGCATGCCCAAAGAGGCGATGAAACGCGGAGCGGTTAGCAAAGAGCTCAGCCTGGCGCAGTTTCCTGAGGCCATTTTAGATTACTATCAAGCGGGCTTGTAAGCCACACCAGCAGACTGTTTTAATTCTGCTAATTAACAGAAAGTTTAGGCATTTAAAGAGGACAAATAAAATGGCAACTATTTTAGTCGTTGACGACTCCGCTTCATTAAGACAAGTAATAGCAATATCTCTACAAGGTAAGGGATACAGCGTTATTCAGGCAGAAAACGGCAAACAAGCCTTAGACAAACTCGATGGTACAAAAATAAATTTGGTGGTGTCGGATGTCAATATGCCAATTATGGATGGTCTGGCCTTTGTCGGGGAAATGAAAAAATTGCCACGCTATAAATTTACCCCTGTCATTATGCTAACCACAGAAGCGGGTAATGAGATGAAAGAGAGAGGCAGAGCTGCAGGCGTAAAAGCATGGGTAGTAAAACCCTTTAAACCGGAACAGATGCTGACAGCGGTTGCGAAATTGATACTTCCATAAACAAAGCGAATGAGAGCGAATAATATGAGCAATGGAAAGGCAAAACTCGCCGTATTAAGACCTGAAAATATGACTATTTATGAAGCAATGGAAATTCGAACTTTATTTTCAGAAACATTAGCGGCGCATCAGCAACTGCAGGTAGATTTATCTCATGTTGCAGAAATAGACAGTGCCGGGCTGCAACTGATGGTGGCACTGAAAAATGATGCTATTAAACAGAAAAAAACCATGGAATTTACCGCCCATAGTCGAGAAGTTATTGATTTTTTAGACCTGTTTAATATGACTCAGTTTTTCGGCGATCCGGTTATTTTAGAAAAATAATAACCGGGATAGCAGACAGGCCATATAAGAAATTCCAGACAACCTTATTCGGAGTTAAAAATGAGTAATGACCTAGAAACAGCTAAACAGGGGTTCTTGCTTGAGGCGGAGGAGTTATTAACCGCCATGGAAGATGCTTTACTGCATCTTGAAAGCAGTCCTGATGATATAGAAGCTATTAATGCAGTGTTTAGAGCTGCGCACACTATTAAAGGCACATCAGGTATTTTTGGATTTGATGATGTTGTCAGCTTTACCCATGTCGCCGAAAGTTTACTCGATAAGATCCGCGATAACATAATATCGATTGATAAAAAAATTATCGAAGTATTACTGCAATCGGGGGATCATATCTCCGACCTTGTTAATGAAGTAGTAGCAAAAGAGAATGTTATTTCTTCCGATTTATTGTTAACCAGTGATGCTTTGACCGCACGCCTCAATAGTTTTATGAATATGTCACTGACTGAAGTTATCACGACGGCGTCATCACAACCTGTCGTTGTCAGCTCAGCCAATGAAGAGCTAATCTCCTCTACAGATAACTGGCATATTTCATTACGTTTTGGTCCCGATGTTCTAAGGCAAGGTATGGATCCGGCCTCCTTTGTAAAATATTTGCAGCAAATTGGTAAGATTATCTCCCTCTCTGTTTTACCCGATAAGATCCCATTGCTAGAAGAGATGGATCCCGAAACTTGTTATCTCGGTTTTGAGATTGATCTGCAGTGCGACAAAAATAAAGAAGAGATTGAGTCAGTCTTTGAGTTCGTACAAGAAGACTGTGATGTGCGTATTGTGCCACCGCATAGCGCAATCAGCCGCTATATTGAATTAATACAGGCGCTACCTGAAGAGGATGAGTTGATCGGTGCGTTACTGGTAAAAAGTAAAGTGCTAACCAGTAATGAGTTAAGCAAAGCACTTACGGTCCAGCAAGTGCAACAGAGCGCAGGAAATAATAAATATCTGGGTGAAATTCTCGTTGATCAGGGTGTGGTTGATAGTCAACTGGTCGGCGCAGCCGTTGATAAACAACAACAGATACGCACTCAGAAACACGTGGATTCACGTATTGTACGGGTTAACTCAGACAAGCTTGATGAGCTTATCAACCTGGTTGGAGAATTAGTGATTGCCAGTGCCTCCGCCTCCTTACTGGCCAATAAATCTAAGCAAAAAGAACTTGAAGAAGCCAGTGGCTTAGTCAATGACCTAGTCGATAGCATTCGTAATAACGCGTTAAGTTTAAGAATGGTACCGATTGGCGAAACGTTTCATCGTTTCCAACGGGTGGTGCGAGATATCAGCGGCCAGCTTGAAAAAAACGTCGAACTTGTTATCAGTGGCGCTGAAACTGAACTGGATAAGATGGTCGTAGAAAAAATAGGCGATCCGTTAATGCATCTGGTACGTAACTCCTTAGATCATGGTCTGGAGAAGCCGGCGTTACGTATTGCAGCAGGCAAAGACCCGCAAGGTAAAATTCATTTAAACGCTTTTCATGATTCAGGCAGCATTGTCATTGAAATAATGGATGACGGCAAAGGACTCAATAAAATGCAGTTATTAGCAAAAGCGCGGGAGAAAAATATTATAGAGGAGGGTCAGCTGCTTAGTGACGACGAAATTAACCATCTCATTTTCCATCCCGGTTTCTCAACGGCAGATTCAGTGTCAAACATCTCCGGTCGAGGCGTCGGTATGGATGTGGTTAAACGTAACATTTTGTCACTGCGCGGCTCCATCGAACTGGAAAGCGAGGAAGGTATCGGTACGCTTGTGCGCATTCGTTTACCACTGACGCTTGCTATTATTGACGGTTTTCAGGTCGGGATAAGAGATGACTCTTATGTTATCCCACTGGATATGGTGATTGAATGTGTGGAATACACAGAGAGTAATAAAACAGCAGGCAAAGGTGATCGAGAGAGTAGCTACTTTAACTTGCGCGGCGAAGTGCTGCCACTGGTTAAATTGCAAGACCATTTTAATTACCTTCCCGTAGAAAATGAGCAGGAAACACGCGCTAATATTGTTGTGGTCCATTATGCAGGCAGAAAAGCGGGACTTGTGGTTGACCAATTAATGGGAGAGTTGCAAACAGTCATCAAGCCATTGGGCAAGCTGTTTAGTCAAATTAGAGGCATAGGCGGCTCAACAATACTCGGAAGCGGTGAGGTTGCCTTGATTCTTGATGTGCAACAACTGGTGCAGGATGCAGCAGAGCATGAATTAAAACAGGTTTCGTAAACATTTAGAGTAAGCGTGTAACAAACATTGTAAAACTTATAGCTGCAATCAACGAGGTAACAAATATGTTTAAAAATATGAAAATCGGAATGCGTTTAGGATTCGGCTTTGGCTTGGTACTGCTGCTGCTCATTGTCACCGCAACACTATCTTACAATGCCTTAAATAAAGCTTCTTCGGGCTTCTCCCTTTACAATGCTGAAGCCACGACTAATGATAACGCAGGCGGGATATTGACTAACCTGATGACTATGCGCATGGCTGCATTAGATTATACTCATACATCAGACAAAGAATCGCTTGCCAGCCAGCAGGCACAAATTGCTAATATTAAAACGCTCGTGAGTGAAGCTAAAAAACAGACTCAACACGCAGAGAATAAAACAACCTTCACTGAAATAGACGATAAGATACAAAAATATGAAACCACCTTTAGCAAACTCATTACTAACGTCAACCAAAGTGATCAATTACTTAACGGTGTGCTAAAAAAAGTAGGATCGCAAAGTGTCGTGGACATATCTTCTATTTTAGTCGCTACAAAAGAAGAGGGTGATATGGACAGTGCTTATGATGCAGCGCGAGCTACACGGCACTTATTACTGGCCAGACTCGCTATCACACAATTTCTGAAAGATCACGATCCCGCAACAGTCGATAAAGCGCATAAAGATTTTGCCGCTTATCAGGAGATTATCACAGCGTTAGAGCAGAAACTCGTTAATGAAAAGCAGCGCGCTTTAGCCGCTAAAATAGCTGACGACAGCGATAAGTATCTTATTGCTTTCAATGAAATTGTTGTGGTTAGCTTTGAGCGAGATAAACTTCAAGCATCCGTAGCGACTGCGGGAATAGAGGTAGCGAAATTAGCTGAAGATCTTAAATTGTCGCTTAAAAAAGATTTGTATGCATTGGCATTAGAACAACGCGAAGCCAATCAGCAAGCGGCTGAATTTGTGATCACAGTGAGCGCTATTGCGGTTATTTTAGGCATTATCTTAGCCTTCTTGATAACACGAGTTATCACAGGACCAATCCGAGAAGCCGTTACAGTTGCCAACCAATTAGCTGAAGGAGACTTAACCGCTAAAATTGCAGTGACTAGTAATGATGAAACCGGACAACTTCTAAAAGCTATGATGATCATGGTAGAAAAACTTTCCGGCATTATTGCCGAAGTGCGCGGCACCTCAAATAGTCTCGCCAGTGCCTCTGAAGAGGTCAGTGCAACGGCGCAATCAATGAGCTCATCGTCAAATGAACAGGCATCGAGTGTTGAAGAAACCAGTGCATCAATGGAGCAGATGACCGCTTCTATTACACAAAACACTGAAAATGCGAAAATCACCGATGGTATGGCAGCGAAAGCGGCCAATGAGGCGGTGGAAGGCGGCAAAGCCGTTGAAAAAACAGTACTGGCAATGAAACAGATTGCAGAAAAAATTGGCATTATTGATGACATCGCTTACCAAACCAACTTATTGGCACTCAATGCCGCCATTGAAGCGGCGCGTGCTGGTGAACATGGAAAAGGGTTTGCTGTGGTCGCAGCGGAAGTGCGCAAACTGGCTGAACGCAGTCAAGTGGCAGCACAAGAGATAGGAGAAGTCGCCTCCAGCAGCGTAACACTGGCAGAAACGGCGGGTCGATTATTAGGGCAAATTGTTCCCTCAATCAATAAAACCTCTGATTTAGTGCAGGAAATAAGCGCCGCATCGGAAGAGCAATCCTCAGGGGTCGGGCAAATCAATAGCGCTATGATGCAATTAAATACTATTACTCAGCAAAATGCGTCAAGCAGTGAAGAGCTTTCGGCAACGGCAGAAGAGATGAGCAGTCAGGCACAACAGCTGCAATCGGTCATGAACTTCTTTAAGATCACAGCACAAATGAATAATTCAGCGGCCCTTTCCCATCAGGCAGCAACTCGCCCTTCTCGGATGCCTGTAAGAACGGGCGCACCTGCAGCAGTTAATATCTCATTAGATGAGTCTGAATTTGCCAAATTTTAAGGATATGTGACTATGGTTTCATTAGTTAAATCTGCAGAGCAGAAGGAAATAGCCACACGTGACAGCCGTGCGGCTGAAGAAAGTGGGCAATACCTCACTTTTCTACAGCGAGGTGAAATGTTTGCCATCGCCATTCTCGGCATCAAAGAGATAATGGAGTACGGTAATTTAACCACAGTACCGCTGATGCCTAAATTCATCAGTGGCGTGATTAATATTCGCGGTGCGGTTGTACCTGTTATCGACCTGTCTGCACGCTTTGGTAGAGAAAAAGCAGTGACAACACGCAGAAGTTGCATCGTTATTATTGAAACACTCAATGATAACGAAAAAATGGATATTGGTATTATCGTTGATTCTGTCTCTGAAGTACTGGAGATAGCGTCAGCAGAAATTGAACCCGCGCCACGTTTTGGGACCAATATCCGCGCTGATTTTATCAGTGGAATGGGCAAAGTTAATGATAAGTTTGTTATCATTCTTGATATTAGCCGTGTCTTATCCGTTGATGAAATGAGTGTGCTAACAAACACTGACAGAAAACCTATACCTGAACAGGTGCTTTTAGAATAATAAACTCAATATGCAGGAATCTGCATCTTGAGGTAGCTTGGGTATATACATGGCTTAATGTAGGAACCAAATTAGGTGCTAAGCAAATGAATTATCTTCCTGTCTTTATCAGTGCTGCTGAATTCCAAAAGTTCAAACTTTGGTTGCTACAAACAACAGGTATTTATCTTAAAGAGACCAAAACCAAGTTGGTGGAGGGACGCTTAGCGTGCCGTTTAAGGCATTATAATTTAGACAGCTACAGCGCCTACTTTGACATGATAACCAGTAAAAATGCGACCATTGAAGCACAAATGGCCATTGATCTGTTGACCACCAATGAGACCTATTTTTTTCGCGAGCCCAAACATTTTGACTTTCTTAAAGACAATCTATTACCAAAAGCACGTAAAGGAAAGAATTTTAACCTCTGGTGCGCCGCCAGCTCAACAGGAGAGGAGCCGTATACCTTAGCAATGACGCTTGCCGAGGGGTTAGGCACAACACCGTGGCAGATAGTCGCATCAGATATCAATCTGCAAGTGTTAGCAAAAGCGCAGTCTGGCCACTATGCTTTGGCGCGGGCGCACAATATCTCCAAACACTTATTATGCAAATATTGCTTGAAAGGCTCAGGATCGCAGGAAGGTACATTCCTTATCCAAAAAGTACTGCGTGATAAGATACAGTTTAAACAGATAAACCTTATCGGCACGCTACCTGAAATGGGCAAATTTGACGTTATTTTTTTGCGCAACGTCATGATCTATTTTAATCATGAGACAAGAATTCAAGTGGTCAACAAAGTTGTCACTTTACTAAAATCGGGTGGCCATCTATTTGTCAGCCATTCGGAAAGTTTAGTGGGTATCAATACACAATTAAAAATAGTGCAACCTTCTGTATTTGTTAAATTATGAAAGATGCTATGGATAAACTCGATGTTTTTTTGCAGCCAGGTGACTTCTATTTTGGTGATAAAAAAACGCGCATCACCACCTTATTAGGCTCCTGTGTTGCTATCACCCTTTGGCACCCTGAAAAACTGATCGGGGGTATGTGTCATTACATGCTACCCTCGCCAACGTTCAGAAAAGATCCTGAGCAGCTCAATGGTAAATATGCAGAAGATGCAACAAAAATGTTTTTACATAAAATTAAAGCCGCAGGCACACAGCCCTTTGAATACCAGGCAAAAGTATTTGGAGGAGGAAATATGTTTTCAAAAATAACAGATCATCATCACTGTAATCCTAGCTGCAGTAACTGTTTTGAATCACTATCATGTAAAAAAGTTTCCTGCAAAAACGCCTTAATCGCCCCCTATTTATTGGAAAAATATGGTTTTAAAATTATTAACCATGATTTAGGCGGTATACATCATAGGAAAGTAATATTTGAAGTCTGGAGCGGCGATGTTTGGTTACGCAAAGGCAACTAATTCTCAGTTTAGGCCGCGAGGCAAATAGGGTAGCAGTTCACAAATCACACAACCTTCATATTAAAATATCCCGTTATTAGCAAAAAAAGCTTGAAAAAGAGACGATAAAATAATACTGTTGTTCTATACAGTGTTTTTATATACAGGTTGTTATTATGTTGCCAAACTATGTGCAAGTACAAGCTAAAATTTTGAAACAAACACATCATTCATTAATAAACCTTAATGGGTTACCTTATCTTAATCTCTCTTATGATTTAGAAAACTACCATGCTTTATTAACGCATATTGCAAAAGATAGCGATCCGCGCTGGATCCTGTTTATCGCTCCTCCAGGCAAACCAAATTTCACCTTTCTAGAGCAAGCAGGCATCAATAAAAGCCGTATTATTACGCTGGGACAAAGTAAAATAACTGACCAAACTGAATTATTAAAAGCAGCACTGAAAAGTAATAATTACGCGACAGTTATTACCTGGTTAAACGGATGTGAGCAAGCACTACAAGATGAAATAAATGTACTGGCCGCCGCTTCAAACAGCACCTGTTTTATTTATTGCGCGCAATAATAGATACTCTAACGCGCCTTAAATTAGTTATAATGATTTAGCTAATCAATCTAAATAACGAGTGAGAGAATCATGATTCAGTACAGTGAGAAAACCAAAAAACTAATTAATCAAATAGGCAGTGGTGACGCAGCTTATGTGTCTAAAGCCATTACCTGCGCAATTAAAACATTAGATAAAATAGCGGCCGATGAGAGCCTGCCTGAAAAAATGCGTGGCGAAGCCGCCTATGCAGCAGCAAACTTAGTACTGAGCGATTACAACGACGACGACTAAACAAGCGTTTATCTAAAACAAAAAAGGAGCTAATTAGCTCCTTTTTTTGCTAGACATTTTTTGGCTATTAACCAATATGGGTAAGTCCGCCCATATAGTGCTGTAGCACAGTTGGAATTTCAATCCGGCCATCTTCTAACTGATAATTTTCAAGCACGGCAACTAATGTACGCCCTACCGCCAAACCGGATCCGTTTAAGGTATGTACTAATTCCGGTTTTTTAGCACCGGCAGGACGGAAGCGAGCCTGTAAACGGCGCGCCTGGAAATCACCTACATTTGAACAGGATGAAATTTCACGATAGGTGTTTTGTGCCGGCACCCAGACTTCCAAATCATAGGTTTTTGTTGCACTAAAGCCCATATCACCAGTGCATAAAACAACTTTTCGGTAAGGCAATTGAAGATTTTTAAGCACTTGTTCAGCATGCATAGTAATCTCTTCCAGCGCCTCAAAACTTTTTTCCGGATGCACTATCTGTACTAATTCAACTTTATCGAATTGATGCTGGCGAATTAAACCACGTGTATCGCGGCCATAAGATCCCGCTTCACTGCGGAAACAGGGCGTATGTGCTGTAATTCGAATCGGTAATTCTGATTCTTCATAAATCATGTCCCGGCTCATATTGGTCAATGGCACTTCAGCGGAAGGAATAAGCGACATGCCAATCCCCTCTTCCGTTGCAGGTTTAGTATTAAACAGATCATCACCAAATTTCGGTAGCTGGGTGGTGCCATAGAGGCTGTCAGCATTCACCAATAACGGCACGTACATTTCGGTGTAGCCATGCTCGTTGGTATGAAGATTGAGCATATATTGTGCTAGCGCACGGTGCAGCTTCGCAATTTGTCCCTGCATCACAATAAATCTTGAACCACTGATTTTAACCGCTGATTTAAAGTCTAAACCACCTAAAGCTTCACCGAGATCTACATGATCTTTAACTTCGAAATCAAACACTTTAGGCGTGCCCCACGTAGAAATTTCAACGTTTCCCTCTTCGCCGTTACCAAGCGGAACAGAATGATGCGGTATATTTGGAATAGCATAAGAAATTTGTTTAAGCTGCTCCGCTAAAACGATAAATTCATCTTTTGCAGCATCCAGCTCTTCGCCAAGCTTACCCATCTCAGCACGCAAGAGAGTAATATCCTCACCGCGCTTAGCGGCCATACCAATCTCTTTGGAACGGCTATTACGCTGAGATTGCAATGTTTCTGTGGTTACCTGAACTGTTTTGCGTCTTTCTTCTAATTGATTGATTAACTCGACATCTAAAACAAAACCACGAGAGGCTAATTTATCTGCCGTTTCTTGTATTTCATTACGTAAAAATTTTGGATCTAACATGCTCTTTCCCTAACTCTTTAAAATTAATAAAGTGCCTACATACGCGGCTAAAATACAGACAACAACATTCAATAGGACGTTTAACATCGCTTTTATTAATTCACCTTGCTGCAGCAGCAGTAAATTATCCATTGAAAATGTTGAGAATGTTGTTAATGCCCCTAAAAATCCGACACCGATTAACGGCCACCAAGGTGATGTGGTGA
>Ga0075011_10001719_pt1 | contig 11816 bp, 10 predicted proteins | sample TARM_MetaG_T_14_FD_72354 | JGI IMG/M metagenome (GOLD analysis project Ga0075011, IMG submission 72354) | Freshwater microbial communities from Pennsylvania, USA, analyzing microbe dynamics in response to fracking - TARM_MetaG_T_14 | ecosystem: Environmental > Aquatic > Freshwater > River...
TGGTGGTTCGGCAGTTGTGGCAACTTTCTTGGCAACGTCACTTGGTTTGCCGGTTGAGTCCATCGCCTTAATTATCGGCGTGGACTGGTTCGCTGGAATGTTTAGAACGTTACTAAATGTGAACAATGACGTGATCGTATCAATGTTAGTCGCTAATAGCGTGGAGGCAATAGACCGTGATGTTTACAATGGTAATAAGTCCGTTAATGCAGAAGTAGAATAAATAATCGAAAATTATAAAACGCCTAGCTTTGATTGTTAATCAAGTTCAGGCGTTTTTTTACTTCCACTAAATTTGTTATAAAATTAATTTATATGTCTATGACTTTGGTAATACAGCCTAATAGACCTTAATTTTACTGTCTAACTTAGTGTAGCCTATTTACTCTATCGTTTGGAAAAAATAGAGTCGCTATTAGCTTGTCGATTAACGGACGCTAACACTGCGCTTGGTTTATCTCTAGCTTTGAAGTTTTTGCATGACGATCCGTCGCAATCAGCACCCTTATCTGTATAGGAGGTTGCTTGCTAGATAATTTTATGATGACTGACAAAATAACCCTACTTCCTTATGCTAACCATAAGAAAGTAGGGTTATTGAACACTCATTAGTTTACCAATCCTAAAACACTTTGCATTTGATATACGGCACCTAATAAGCCAGCATCATTCGTGAGTTTTGCCGGTTTAATCTCCGCAATTGTTTTATCCATTAAAAACTCAACGCTGGCATGTCTTCTTTGAATAACTTTGAAGCTTTCCCTTAGCGCCTTAATAAAATCCTCATTAGCGCTAATACCGCCGCCTATAATGACTATCTCTGGATCAAAGACACCCACTAAATTAAGGAGTCCTACTGATATTTTTTCGTAGAACGCTGACATCACACTAAGGGCGATTTCGTCCCCTTGTTTGGCTCTTGAAATGACCTCTCTTGCATCCATCGTCGCTTCACGTGATGAATCTTCTATTCCTTGTAGTGCATTATTATAAGCAACGCAAATCCCGTTAATAACAGATGCTGTAAAATTCAATGATTTAGGTTCAATATCTGCTAAAGGATCACCTGGTAAATCCTGAGTAACCATATAGCCAAACTCACCTGCCATACCATGAGCACCACTGTACAGTTGATGGTTGATAACAATTCCACCACCCATTCCAGTACCTAGAACCACACATATATAATTGGCAATCCCAATTGCATTCCCCAACCAATGTTCTGCAATCGCTACTGCGTTACCATCATTAATGACATTTACTGGCAAGTCGACTAGTGCTTCAAGTCGCTCTTTCAAATTGACGCCATACATTGGTTTTATTGCTCCAGCTGTTACCATATAACCGTTTGGTTTTATCGTACCTGGCGCACTAATGCCTACACCTAAAATTTCTTGTTTTGAATCCGCTTGATAAGCTTTGATTACAGATTCTAAATCAACTAATAATTCATCAGGCTCATAGCGCGTTGGCATCATACCTTTCGATACAATTTGTCCTTCTAACGTCACTAAACCATACTTAATACTCGTCCCACCAATATCTATCCCAACAAACATTTGCCTTCCTACTTTCCGATTACTTTGAGAATATACCTACCCGAACAAAAAATTGTTCAACACGTTCCACATCATCATTCACTAAGCGAACATGTAACCATAAGGGGAGGCTAAACAACAATCCGATAATCACTAATCCAATATACTTGTATAGAAACCATACAGTTAACCCCATCGCTATGGGTAACCCAACCGTCTTATAAAAACTCCAAATAGTTAAGAAAAAACTATATTGAAAGGTTCTAAATATGCCTAACTTCGGTTGATACGCATGAGTAACATATAGATTAAGGTTATACATAAAGACGAAAAAGATAAAACACAACTTAACAACATACAACCATCTTGACTCACCAGTATTTGCTATTCTTAATGAATATACAAAGATTACCGACATTACATTGAAGAATAAGTAGGGTAAAGTTGACCATAATTGTCGGCGATATACTTCAAAAAAAGAAGACACAAATTGACGATTATCTTGATGCAACACCGAAATCAGTGCTGTTAAAGATGCTCCAATGGTAACAATTGGTAAACATCCCACTACAAATAATATATTTAACACTAGTAAACGATAGAGACGCATACTAAATGCATATAATTTTCCATCAATTGCAAACATGTGTCTTCCCCCTATTTTCTTACAAATTATTTATAACGATTATTCTGCTGACAATTTTTGTAAGTTCTCAGCGATCTTAGCGTTTTGGTACTCTAAAATTTGACTATAACCATAATTTTCGCGACTTGCTAAATAATCTTCCCAAATTTGACGTCCTTCTTCAGCAGTAGGAGCTTGAATATAAGCTGCTAATGCTTGTACACGGGCAATATTTAATTGTGTTAAGTTACGTCCTTCAGATCCTGTGGTAGGGTTCATATCTTCAGTTTCAAAACGTGGTGCTACTTTATCTGCTGCCCATTCTACCATTTGACGTATTGAAGTCGCTGGTTTTTGACCCATTTCAATTGCATAGTTATCATCTAATACAAACCAATAAGAACCTAAACCTACTTCTTTATCGAAACGCGCAATATCTGAGTTTCTTAACGCTTCAGTTTCTTCTGAATATTCTACTTGCCCATCGACAATATTATATGTTTCACCTTCTACACCAAATGTTGCTACCATAGTTCCGTAATGACTGGTTAAATAGGTGATTAATTCCATCGCTTTTTGAGGTTCTTCTGTTGATGTTGTAATGAATGTTTGTGTCCAACCACCAATATTTCCACCAGAGAATGTTGGATTGTCCCCATTTGAATTTTTAGGTCCATCTACTGCAATATAAGTTTGCTCAGGGTTACGCGCATTGTTATCTGACATAAACTCATTCAGACCTTTTGTATTTGTATGAAGGTAAGCGAAATAGCGGCCTTGTCCCAGTTTTTCTTTCATTGTATTGTCATTATCAGAGAACTGGTCATCTGTAATTAAGCCATCATTATATGCTTGTCGCAATACTTCTAACCAAGTAATATACTCTTCATCGCTATCACGATCATAGACTTGCCCATCTACAGTTGGGGCGATGTTTAAGAAGTCTTGTAGAATACCTCCCCATGCACCATCTCCACCATTTGCAATATCAACTGCTGTTGAGCCAAACCCTACCAATTCAGCCCCATCATCAGATTGTGGCATATATTCTTTAGCATCACGTAATGCTTGCAAGAACCCTTCTGGTGTCGACATATCTGGACTACCAATTGCTTCATAAATGTCTTGGCGTACTATAAATACTTGATCCCCAAAAATATTGCCATCTTCGTAATCTTTTGCGGTCGTTGAGAAACTTGGGTATCCGTAGATATTCCCATCTTCTTCTGTATACCATAATAAGGTTTCGGGTTTAGCTGCTTCTTCTAACCAATAGGGATCATATTTTTCTGCTAGAATGTTTAATGGTAATGCAAATTTATTTGCTTCAGAAGCAACTGACAAGTTTTTATCAAACGTGATAATATCGGGTAAATCGCCACCCGCTAACATTGTATTTAAATTTTCATCATTTCCTGAAATAAATTCTACTTCAATATTCATATCTTCCTTAATTTTAGCTGTAACGGTATCCACTCCCCAACCTGGTTGTGCATACCAATCAAAGTTTACATACCAAGTTAATTTTGCAGGATATTCCGTGTCTTTTTGCCAACTTGGTGTTGCTGGATCTACTTCAAAACGTGATTCCGGTAATTCATCGACTGACATTGCATTTATATTGGAAATTGTTCCGGTTACTGAAGTTGCTAATAAAGCGGCTGATAAGAAACCTACGCTAAGTTTTTTCATGAATTTCATGTGATAAAATCTCCTTTTATTTTCTTTATTTTTTATTATTCTTTGACCCCACCCAAAGTCATGCCTTGGATAAAGTATTTTTGTAAAAATGGATAAATAATAACAACTGGTACTGTTGTTACAACCATTGTGGCTAATTGTAATGATTGTGAGGTTGTATTTCTCACTACATTTGTCCCTGTTGCAACAGCGGGTGACAGATTTTCCGATACTATTCGATACAACAACATTTGCAATGGATATAAATCACGATTATCCACATAAATATTCGCCACCATATAATCATTCCACTGATATACGCCATGGAATAAAGCAATCGTTGCCAAAACTGGCAGAGATAAAGGTAAAATTATTTTGACGAATATTGTTAATGGATTTGCTCCATCCATCATCGCTGATTCTTCCAATGAATAAGGAATTCCACGGAAAAAATTCATCATGATCACCATGTCATAGAATGAGAATAAGACTGGAATAATATAGACCCAAAAATTATTTAATAAACCTAAACTTTTAAATAATAAGAAAGTTGGAATCATCCCACCATTTACAAACATTGCAATTACACCCATTTGCATGTAGACTTTTCGTCCAATCAAATCTTTACGAGACATGCCATAAGCAACTAAAGCGTTTATTATTGTATGCAACACCACCCCTATTAAAGTTTTCATTACCGAAATTACAAATGCCTTATAAATAGCTGGATCTTCAAAAACCGTATAATAACTCTCTAAAGAAAATTGTCTCGGCCAAAAGTAAATCCCACCTTTAATGGCATCCGTCGCATCATTAAATGACAAAGCGACAATGTTCCAAAGTGGCAAGGCTATTATTGCCAGAAAGAAAATCATAAATATAACATTAATACCATTGAATACTTTTTCATCGGTTGAATAATTACTTTTCATCCTTACCACCTCCTAGAATACTGACTCATCACTAAGTTTCTTAGTGAACCAATGACTAACGACTACGAGAATGAGCGAGAAGACTGATACAAATAAACCTACTGCAGTTGCATAACTAAAGTCTCCTAGCTGAATCCCCATCTTATAAACATAAGAATTGATTACTTCGCTCGCTTGATAGTTTACTGAGTTCTGTAAAACTAATGTTTGATCTAAGTTAGAGCCAAGTAAGCCTCCGACACTTAACACGAAAGTTAACGCAATAATATGTCTGATGGATGGAATCGTAATTTTAAATATTTGCTGCAACTTGGAAGCGCCGTCAATCTTTGCCGCCTCATATAAAGCCGGATTGATTCCGGTCATAGCTGCAATATAAAGAATCGTATTCCAACCTATTTCTTTCCAAATGTCTGAAATCACAGCAATTGCCCAGTACTTGTTTGGATCCGTTAAGAAACGTATCGGATTTTCAACTAAGTTTAAATCCATCAAGATATTATTAACTAAGCCTGTTTCAGATAACCAAGTAATAAACATACCGCCTAGAATCACCCACGATAGAAAGTGAGGTAAATAAGAAATCGTTTGAACTAATTTTTTTAATTTTTCATTGACGAGTTCATTAATCATGACCGCTAATAAAATAGCGGCGGGAAAACCTAATAACAATTTAAAGAAACTTATTCCTAACGTGTTGCGCATAACGTTCCAAAACATGCGGTCAGAAAGAAATTCTCTGAAGTATTCCAACCCTACCCAATCTGCTTCAGCAATGGTCCCTAGGACCGAATAGTCTTTAAATGCGATAATAATACCGTACATCGGAATAAAATTAAAAACGATTAATAATAATACCCCTGGCCATACCATTAATTGATACATACTTTGATTTTTAAATTTTGTTAAACGCTTCTGGCGCCGTGCTGCACGGGCCTCACTATTGTTTGCCATATAAATTTCTAACCTCCTTAAGCTTTTATTTCAATGATCTTGTTGAATTTCGGATGACTATTTTTCCATCAAGTTCAAATACTCGACCTTGCGTTCTACCTTCAATTAGATCAATTAAATGTGCAACTGCAGTTTTACCTTGTAATTCAATTGGACTTTCATAGGTTGTTAATCCAGGTGTGAAGTATTCTAAAACTGAAATGTTATCAAAACCCGTCACACTTATATCTTCCGGAACTCGGTAACCAAATCGCTTAAATGCTTTTATTGCACCAATCGCACTTAAATCATTCCCAGCTACAAAGGCACTCGGTAATTCCTGTTTACTATTCAAGTAACTTGAAATAACGGCTATAGTATCTGTTTCTGAGAAATTACCGTCGAGAACGAATTGCGGATTAATGGGTATACCTGCTTTATTTAATGCCGCATTATACCCACGCAGTCTTTCATCACTATCATAAACGCCAGCAAAGCTTTTCAAAAAGCCTATTCGTTTATGGCCTTGCTTAATTAAATACTCCGAAACTTGAAAACCTGCTTGAAAAGAATTAAATACAACACTTCCCATCGTCTTAGATTTAATATTGCGATCGATAAAGACCGCAAATATATTATTATCTTGAAGAATTTTTAAATCTTCTTCGGTTAACAATTCTTCAAAACCAATAATGCCATCCACCATACTACCTAATATATTGTTCATCACTAAAGGTTTGTCGGTTGAAATAAAAATATTCAAACTATAGCCTTTACTCCCCACCTCTCGCGCAATAACGTCTGCAATCGAACTAAAATAGGGCGCCTCAATACTTCTTGTATAAAATCCTATTATTTTTGTTTGACCTGATTTTAATTGCTTTCCCATCATATTCGGAACATAGTTCAATTTTTTTGCGGCTTCTAGCACTCTTTGTTTAGTAGTCGGAGTGACCACATCAATATCATTCAAAGCTTTTGATACTGTTGAAATAGACACTCCTGCCTGAGCAGCCACATCTCTGATTGATACTCTTTTGATACAATCACTCCCCTACCTCATTTCATTCTTAAGCTTTATAATGCCAGCTTCCAATAAGTGGCGCTTGACTATCTAAACCAAGATAAAGTTCGATAGTGCCGTCATCCGCTTTTTTAGTTAAATCAGGATGATAGTACGCAATATCCTCTGACGTAAGGTTAACAGAACATTTTTTGCTTGCGCCCGCAGATATAAACACTTTTTCGAAATATTTTAGTTCTCTTTCTGGTCGTGCTACTTCAGTAACCATGTCCTTTACATAAAGCTGTACGACTTCTTGAGCGTCAAGCATCGACGGGTTAATTAAGGTATAGTTAACGGTTACATTATTCCCCTTATCAATGACTTCTACCTCTGATAATTTCACATTGCTATATGTTAAGCCGTAACCGAATGGATATAAAGCAGTATTCTCATTGTCTAAGTATTTTGAGACATATTTTTGCGTATGATTATACTCATTAATTGCTCGCCCAGTAGACATCATGTTATATGTTAACGGAACTTGCCCAACTGATCGTGGAAAACTCATGGGTAATTTTCCAGATGGGTTTACATCGCCATAAAGCACATCTGCAATGGCATTGCCAGCTTCTGAGCCTGGGAACCATGCCTCAAGAATGGCACGACTATACATCTTTATTTCGGTTAAATCTAGAGGTCTACCATTTATTAATACTACGATAATGTTCTGGTTCCATTTATAAACTTCTTTCAATAAGTCGATTTGTTCTTGAGGCAAGGTAATTTCTGTTTTACTTCCCCCTTCACCCGTCTCTTCAGAGTGCTCGCCTAATGCCACTATAACTTTATCTACATATTTCAGTTTCACGTAATCATGTCGGTCTTTAACCATTTCAATTTGCTTTGTTTTCGACAAGAGTCCTTCTGAAATTGTAACGCTTTGCTCCGTTTTACCTATCCAAGACCATGCCCCTAAAAGATCGTGTGATTCAGCTAGTGGACCAATTAACGCTAGTTGATCTTCTTTTTGTAATGGTAAGATTGCTTGTTGATTTTCTAGTAGAACCATTGATTGACTGGCTATTCTTCGGCTTTCAGCACGAAGTTCAACTTCGATAATTTCTTTTTCAGGATGTTTATCAAGCGAACGGTATGGGGCTTCAAATAATCCTAAATCATTTTTCAATTGCAAGACATGCATCACCGCTTGGTTAATGAATTCTTCTGAAATTAAGCCTTCTTTTACTAAATCTACTAAATGGTGCTGATAATTATCTGTCATCATATCTATTTCGACACCCGCATTGGCAGCTTTAAAGGTCGCATCACGTTTATCTGCCGCAACACGATGATTAATTAACTCATGGACGGAAGCCCAGTCAGAGATGATCACCCCGTCGAAGTTTAAGTCTCGACGTAGAACATCTTGTAATAACCAACGATTTCCTGTGGCAGGTATACTACGAATTGTATTGAAAGAAGTCATCACAAGTTTAACGCCCGCATCAATTGCTGCCTTAAAAGCCGGCAAGTGATTTTGATATAAGATTAAGTCTGAGATATCTACTGTATTGTAATCGCGACCTCCTTCAGCTTCACCATATCCAATGAAATGTTTGACACATGCAGCTAATGTCTCAGGGTTTAATAATGAATCTCCTTGGTAACCTTCAACATACGCTTTAATGAGTGTCGCATTTAATAGTGGATCTTCTCCATTACTTTCAAGTACACGTCCCCACCGAGGGTCTCTCACTAAATCTGCCATTGGCGAAAAAGTTACATGAACTCCAGCTGAGGTTGCTTCTTTAGCAGATAGTCGTGCCATTTCTTTAACAATACTAGGATCGAAGGAGCTGGCTAAGGCTAAAGGAATAGGAAAAATGGTCTCGTAACCATGAATAACATCTGCCATAAACATCAGTGGAATTCCGTGAGCAGAATGTTCTAAGTAGGTACTCTGAATGTTTTTCACTTCTTCTTTAGTGTGCGTTCCGAGAACTGACCCAATTTGATATAATTCTGTTTTCGTCATATCCATCGCTTGCATCGGGCCTGTTATTTCACCGCCTTCAGAAAAAAACATGGGCCCTAATTGGACTAGCTGTCCAACTTTTTCTTCTAAGGATAATTTTTCCAATAGTTGATCTAATTTTTCTTTTTTCACTCAGCTTCCACTCCGTTTTGTTTTATTATTTGTTGATACCATAAGAATGAGGACTTTTTACTACGACGTAAAGTACCATTCCCCTGATTGTCTTTATCCACGTGAATGAAACCATAACGTTTTTCCATTTCACCAGACCCAAAGCTCACAATATCGATAACTCCCCATGGCGTATAGCCCAATACTTCAATGCCATCTTCTAATATGGCTAACTGCATTTGTTCAATATGCGCTTGTAAATAACTCACGCGATAATCATCTTGAATGCTTCCATCTGCTTCTACTTGGTCATAGGCTCCAAATCCATTTTCAACAATAAAGAGTGGTTTATTGTAACGTTGATACACAACATTTAATATGTACCTCAGTCCAATTGAATCTATTTGCCAACCCCAATCGTTGCTTTTCAGATAAGCATTATTTACAATCTTAGCATTCGGATAATCATTAACCGAATATCCATCTAACCGATTCGATCGATCATCAACTGTCGTCACCGCATTCGACATATAATAACTGAAGCCAATATAATCTACCGTGCCTTCTTTTAATGCCTCAAGTTCTGCCTGAGAGTAATCTATTTTATACCCTTTTTTGTGCCATTTTTTTATTGCATAACTAGGTATTTCACCGCGAACGTGAATATCACTATAAAAAAAACGTCTTTCCATTACTTTTAACGCTGCCATTTGATCGTTGGGTTCACTACTCCCAGGATAGACGGGTACATAAGCCATCATACAACCCATTTTTAAATCCGGATTAATCTCTCTCGCTTTAATGATTGCTTTTGCACTCGCAATTAATTCATTCAAACCTGCTTGGTAAATAACTTCCTCAGGATTCTCATCTGGTTGAACAAGAATTCCAGAATTCGTCCAAGCATGTAATTCGTGCGTACCATCAGCCTGATTATTAATTTCATTAAATGTCATCCAATACTTCACTTTATGTTGATATCGTTTAATAACCACTTCAGCATAATTTACAAAAAAATCAATCACCCGTTTATCTCGAAAGCCACCATATTCTTTTGCTAAATGATAAGGCATTTCAAAGTGTGATAACGTTATAATCGGTTCAATATTATTTTTAATTAAACAATCAAATAGTTGATCATAGTAGGCTAAGCCGGCTTCATTAGGTTCTTTTTCATCTCCATTGGGAAATATACGTGACCATGCAATCGAAGTTCTAAATGCCTTCAACCCCAACTCTTTTAGCAAGGCAATATCTTCAGGATAACGATTGTAAAAATCAATTGCTTCATGATTAGGATAGTATTCATTTTCTAATACGCCATCTGTAATACGTCTAGCTTTTTTATTTGAGCCAGCGGTTAGCACATCTGCTATGCTTAGCCCTTTTCCGTCACTTTGCCAAGCCCCTTCTATTTGATGAGCCGCTACCGCGCCACCCCATAAGAAATCTTTTGGTAGTTGATTATTAAACATTTCTTCACCATCTCTCTTAACTTTACAAAATCATTGTAGAATAAAAACGTTTTTATTGGAAGGGGTTTCAAACAATGCGGTACTTGTTCCTTCATAATAAAAAAAGAGTCAGGTTGGTACATGTTGTACCAACTCATGACTCACTCTTCGTTTTAATCGTGTCAATGAGTAATTCCATCAAATATAAAACTTGTAACTGACTCGTGTAATCTTCATGTTTATTAAATTTTTGGATAGATATTTTATAGTCTAACAAATAATCTGTCATGAGCGCTAACGTGCTTGATGATTGACTCGTTACAGCAACCGTTACACAATCATCAAACTCTTTAAACGTATTGGCAATTTCAATGACTTCATTGGTTTGTCCTGAAACTGATAAAAAAATCATTACATTATCTGCCGTATTTCTGAGCTTTGAAGTTACCGGATAAGTAAAATCAGTTAAAGGAAACGTATTAAAACCAATGGAAGCCAATCGTCTCGAGGCGTATTCACAAATATTGCCAGAAGCTCCAACACCACAAAAAATAATATTCTCAGCAGGCACAATTAAATCCGCCAATTCTTCTAGTTTATCAAATAAATTACTTGGAAAATTTTCAATTGAGAGTAACTCTGGTCCGTAGTGATATTCCCCTGTCGGAATTGTTGGAACTTTAAAATCTAATTTGAAATCCGTAAAGCTTTCATATCCCATTTTTCGAATAAAACGCATTACTGAGGATGCGGATGTATGCGATTCGTTCGCTACTTCCCTTACACGCATATAAGGGATTTGAGCACTATGTGAATGTAAATATTGATAGATGGCTCGATCAACTTCTGTTAAAGTGTTCAAATCAATTTGGTTAAAAAAGGACATCGTACTTTATCACCTCACTGTTTATTGTAAGTTTATCTTACCATATAACCTGAAATAAAAACGTTATCATTTATTAGATGACCATTAAATCTAGATACTTTTAAACCAATCGCTATGTAAAACACCCCCTTATCAACTTTCGATAAGAAGGCGTATTTTGTCATGAGGATTGTACTTTTAGTTGGTTATTTATTTCAAATCTTTGTCATTAAGACTCCACCAATACTTTAATTTCTGTGCCTGCAATCATATCATCAAAGGCTTGTTCCCAATCAACTAAGGGATAAATTTTCGTAATCATTTTATCAGTATTAATTTTCCCATCACTTAGCAACTGCAACGCTAATTCCCATGAACTTGGTTTTTGTGATCGAGTTCCTACATAGACTATTTCTCTTTGGATGATTGCCTCGCTATCCAATTCTATCATACGTTTTGGAAAAATACCTACTTGTACAAAGGTTCCCATCTTGGCAGTCAATGGTAGTGCCTGATTCACAGCAATTGAAGATCCTGAACAATCGAATACTTTGTCTGCACCATATCCATCGGTATACTTTGCAACAACTATTGATAAATCTTCTGTCATTGAATCTACTATGCGATCTACTCCAAG
>Ga0075011_10001721_pt1 | contig 11814 bp, 9 predicted proteins | sample TARM_MetaG_T_14_FD_72354 | JGI IMG/M metagenome (GOLD analysis project Ga0075011, IMG submission 72354) | Freshwater microbial communities from Pennsylvania, USA, analyzing microbe dynamics in response to fracking - TARM_MetaG_T_14 | ecosystem: Environmental > Aquatic > Freshwater > River...
TAGCAATCTTTTATGATAACTCTAAATAATAGTTATACAAAGGAGGAAATAGATATGGAAAATATTTACGATGTAGTAATAGTTGGAGGTGGCCCTGCTGGATTATCAGCAGCATTATATGCAGCTAGAGCTAAATTATCAGCAATAATTATTGAAAAGGAAAAAGAAGGCGGCCAAATAACGAGTACTCAGGAGGTAGCTAACTATCCTGGTTCTATTGAAAATGCCACAGGGGAATCACTTTCAAATAGAATGGTTGACCAATGTAAAGAGTATGGTGCAAAAATTCAAAGGGATACCATTACAGAAGTTAGATTAAATGGAGATATAAAGGAAATTATCGGAGAACAACAAACATATAAGGCAAAGGCAGTAATTATTGCTACGGGTGCAACCCCTAGACCATTAAATTGCCCTGGAGAGAAGGAATTTACAGGCCGGGGTGTTTCCTACTGTGCTACTTGTGATGCTGATTTCTTCACAGACCTAGAAATATTCGTAATAGGTGGAGGAGACGCTGCTGTTGAAGAGGCTATACACTTAACTAAGTTTGGAAGTAAAGTAACCATTGTACATAGAAGAGATGAGCTAAGGGCAGCTAAATCTATACAAGAAAAGGCATTTAAAAACCCTAAAATCGATTTTATTTGGGATTCATCCGTAGACGAAATCGTAGGGGATGGATTTGTTCAATCTATAAAGCTGAAAAATCTAAAAACCGGAGAATTAACAGAGTATAAGGCTAAAGAAGAGGATGGTACTTTCGGAATATTTGTGTTTGTAGGTTATCTACCGGAAACCATGTTATTTAAAGGAATAATAGAGATGGACGAATCGAAATATATTAAAACGGATGAAAATATGAATACTAATGTTGAGGGTGTATTTGCTGCAGGAGACTGTAGAGTTAAAACTTTAAGGCAGGTTGTAACGGCTGTTTCAGATGGTGCTATAGCTGCAATTCAAGCAGAGAAATACATTGAGAATAAATTTGGTCATGATGAATAGAACTAAAGACTAAGGGGGTATAACATGTCCTATGCAGTAGTAAAGGGTTCAGGATATATACTAGTACATGCACCAGATATGGTAAGAAGCTTTGGAACAACACGGATGAATGAGAACGTGAATCAAATTGATTCAGAGTATTTACAAAATATTGATGAACATTTACGGTCCTTTGAGGAAGTGGTAGCTTACCCTCCAAATCAAGTTTTTATCGGGAATGTGAAACCGGAGGACTTAAGAGAGTATGACTTCCCTTGGTATACACAAAGTATAAATGCTGCTAACAGAGTGGGTAGTCTTGGTGAAATAATGCCACAGGACGAGTTCTTTGCTCTGCTTAAAATTAGCGATGTATTTGATCTAGTAAAATTAGATAAGGCATTTACTATATTAATAAAACAAAAAATATCTAAGCATCCCCTAATAACATCGGATATGGTCTCAAGACTAAAAGAAGGGGAAGATAAAGCTAACATCGAAAAATTTATAAATGAGCAGAAAGCTCTTCCCCTATACAATGATAATAAATTAATTGGCTGTGTTAAAAGGGCCCACGAACTAGATGACAATCTCAATGCAAGAATTATAACTGAGAATCTAATATCAAAGGCATCAAGTGCCTTGGCTTTTTTACACTTAATTGAAAATACTACTACAGATGTAAAGTCAATTGATTATGTAATAGAGTGTTCTGAACAAGCCTGTGGAAATGAAAAACAAAGAGGTGGAGGTAACTTTGCGAAAGCAATTGCCGAGATGGTTGGAGCGGTTAATGCAACTGGTTCAGATACCCGGGCTTTTTGTGCTGCACCTATCCACGCCTTAGTGCAAGCAGCAGCCTTGGTAAAGGCTGGAGTATATAATAATGTAGTCGTAGTTGGTGGTGGTGCTGCTTCAAAACTTGGTTTAAATGGAAAAGACCATGTTATGGAAGGTATTCCTATTTTAGAGGATGTTCTAGGAGCTACTGCAATCCTTGTAAGTAAAAATGACGGTGTAAGTCCTGTTATACGTACTGATTTAGTAGGAAAACATACTGTAGGCACCGGGTCTTCTCCCCAGGCTATAATAACTTCATTAATTGTAAGTCCACTAGATAAGGCCCAACTTAAGGTGACTGATATTGATAGGTATTCTGTAGAAATGCAAAATCCTGATATAACTAGGGCTGCTGGAGCTGGGGATGTACCAGAGGCAAACTATAAGATGATAGGGGCTCTGGGAATAAAGAGGAATGAAATTACTCATAAGGAGATTAGTGGATTTATTGAAAAACACGGTATGCCTGGCTGGGCACCAACCCAGGGGCATATACAGTCGGGTATCCCATATATAGGTCATGCTTTAAAAGACTTTAAAAACAATGTGGTGGAGCGGGTAATGATTGTTGGTAAGGGAAGTCTGTTTTTAGCACGAATGACAAATCAATTTGATGGAATTTCAATTATTATGGAAAAGAATGATGGGAAAGTAATGTGTGAAAGTGTACCGGGTATAACGGAGGATGTAGTAAAGAAAATGATAGCAGAAGCTATGAGAGGTTTTGCTAGCCAAGTGCTAAAGAATTTTGAGTAGGGGAGTATCCTTAAAGAGGTGAATATAATGAAAAATAAAGATGTACAAAAGTTGATAGCAAATACCTTTAATAGAATAGCTGAGGATTTAGAACAAAGTGTTGCAACAAGAAAAACAAAGATTGGTATTACAACCCTAGGGAGTAATACTTTAATAAATAATATAGTAAAAGCAGCTGAGGCTACTATGAACAATTTAACAAGTTGTGAGATAGTACTTATCGGCAAAAAAGTTGACACCGTCCTTGAGAATATTGAAATATCTCAAAATAATATACATGTTAAAATGGAACAGTTATTGGATAATGGAATGTTAGACGTTTGTATTACGTCTAATTATAATTTTCCAATTGGGGTAGCTACAATTGGTAGAATTATCACTCCTCATAGGGGGAGAGAGATGTTTATTGCTTCTACAACAGGTTCTCTTTCTTCTAATAGAATAGAAGCTATGATTAAAAATGCTATTTATGGGATTAGTACTGCGAAGGCTTGTGGTATAAAAAATCCTTCTGTAGGCATATTAAATGTTGATGGAGCAATTAAAGTGGAAAAAGCCTTGCAACAGCTAAATGATAATGGATATAAGATAAACTTTGCTAAATCTATAAGGTCAAGTAAAAATAGCTGTATTATGAGAGGGAACGATCTTTTAACTGGAACTCCGGATGTTATGGTACAAGACACCCTAACAGGGAATATACTAATAAAAGTATTTTCTAGCTTCATGTCTGGGGGAGAAAGTGAATCCGTAGGGTATGGATACGGACCGGGTTTAAGCGATACATATAAGCGAAATATATTGATTATTTCTAGAGCTTCAGGCATACCTGTAATTTCAAATGCCATTAGATATGCAATAGATTTAGTGAACGGGAAAATTAACAATACACTTAATAACGAAATTAGATTAGCTGAGGATGCGAATCTTTCAGGGGTTTTAAAGATTTATGCAGGGGATAAGTATACTAGTGTAGATGGAATTATCCCCCCAAAGCAAGAGATAGTAAACTCTATTATAGCAGGGATTGATATTTTAGACCTAGATTCTGCCATAGGGGTGCTTTGGCAAAATGGTATATATGGAGAGAGTGGTATGGGATGTGTTGGGCCCGTTATATTGATTAATGAACATAAGAGGGAACAAGCTGTAGACATACTGAAAAATGCAGACTATATAGGGTATAACAAGAGTAACTGTTAAAATATTTATTGTAATTTTAACCAATTTTCTATAAAATAAAGAAGACTTAAGAAAAAAATATGAGGGGGTAAGGATAAAATGTCAAAGAAACTTTTAGCTTTAAGTATTGCTTTGTTAATCGTAACAACTTCATTAGTCGGTTGTGGTGGAGGACAGTCTAAGGACGAAGGTAAGACACCAGCAGAAGGTTCAATAAGGGTAGCAATGGTTACAGATGTAGGTGGTATTGAGGATCAATCCTTTAATCAAGCAGCTTGGGAAGGATTACAAAAATCTAAAACTGATTTTGGTATTGATGTTAACTTCAGAGAGTCTAATCAAGAATCAGATTATGAACCAAATATTGATGATTTAGTAAATGACGGTTCCGAATTTATTTGGGGAGTAGGCTTTAAAATGGCAACTGCTATAAAAGAGGCTTCTGAAAATTACCCAGATAACTTATTTGGAGTAATAGACTTCTCATACGGTGACGATACTCCTGAAAATGTAATAGGAGTAGTATTTAAGGAACAGGAAGCAGCATATTTAGTTGGCTTAATAGCTGGTAAAATGACTGAAACAAATAAAGTTGGATTTATTGGTGGAATGGATATTGACGTTATACATAGATTCCAATATGGTTTTTACGCTGGTTTATTAGATGCAAATCCGGACGTTGAAATATTATTTCAAAATGCTAACGCCTTTGATGACCAAGCAGCAGGGAAATCTATCGCATTACAAATGTATCAACAAGGCGCAGATATTATTTTTCATGCAGCAGGAGATACAGGAACAGGTATGATAGAAGCCGCTAGAGAACAAAATAAATGGGCTATTGGTGTTGATAGAGATCAAAACTACCTAGCTCCAGACAATGTTATAACTTCAGCAATGAAGGGTGTAGATTTAGCTGTTTATGAAGTGGCTGAAGAACTGAAAAATGATAATTTTACAGGTGGAAGAACTTTAGTATATGGCTTAGCTGAAGGTGGAGTTGATATAGCCCCGACTTCAAATAAACATGTACCACAAGAGATTTTAGATTTTGTTGAAGAAGAAAAACAAAAAATAATTAATGGTGAAATTACTGTTCCAGGAACTAAGGAAGAGTTTGACGCTAGATAAGTTATAGATAAAAAAAGTAATCCCAGAGGAATTTGGGATTATTTTTTTTGTTTGGGTAAATATATTTAAGTATAGCATTACATATGCTAGCTAATTTTGTTGTTTATCATTGCCTGCTTTAGTATAATTTACATATAAAAAGAAAATTCGAAAATCTAAGTGTTAGGGGGTTTTTAGTTGGATAATCATATGACTAATATAGATTTTTCTAATAGGGTAGTAGAAATGAAAAACATTACGAAAATGTTTGGGGAATTTACTGCAAACGAAAACATAAGTTTAACTCTGCATAAGGGAGAGGTACATGCCCTGTTAGGTGAAAATGGTGCAGGAAAATCAACATTAATGAATGTTTTATATGGACTATATCAGCCAACTTCTGGTGAAATATATATAAAAGGGTCAAGAATAAAGGATAATAGTCCAGCACTGGCTATTTCAAAAGGAATTGGGATGGTGCATCAGCATTTTATGTTGATTCCCACATTCACTGTAACAGAAAATATCATACTTGGAATGGAGCCCACCTATGGTCTTAATCAAGTGGATATACAAAAGGCCGCAGAAAAGGTAAAGGAAATATCGCAAAAATATGGGTTAACAGTTGACCCTTTCGCTAAAATACAAGATATAAGTGTTGGTATGCAGCAAAGAGTTGAAATATTAAAGACCCTATATAGAGGTGCAGAAATATTAATTTTGGATGAGCCCACTGCGGTACTGACACCACAGGAGATAAAGGAATTAATTCAGATTATGAGAAATCTAACTGCACAGGGTAAGTCAATTATTATTATTACTCATAAATTAAAGGAGATAAAAGAGGTTGCGGACTTTTGTACGGTTATACGAAGGGGGAGACATATAGATACAGTTGATGTTAAGGATGTAACCACTGATGATTTAGCTGCTATGATGGTTGGACGTGATGTTAATTTTCAGGTTGATAAGGGAGAATCAAAGGTTGGGGATGTAGTGCTAAAGGTTAATAAGTTAGTAGCTACGGATAATAGAGGTATTCGGGCTTTAGATGAATTGGACTTAGAGGTCCGAGCAGGTGAAATTCTAGGTATTGCTGGTGTTGATGGTAATGGACAATCAGAGCTGATAGAAGTTCTAACTGGGTTAAGGCCAGCAACAAGTGGAGCTGTAGAAATTAAGGGTACAAATATTACAAATAAAACCCCAAGAGGTATAATGGATTCTGGGATTTCAAATATACCGGAAGATAGACAAAGACGAGGACTGATACTTGATTTTACAATTGCAGAAAACATGATTTTACAAAACTTTGATAAGTCGCCCTTCTCAAGTGGTGTTAAATTAAACAAGGAAGCTATAAGTAGTTTTGCAAAAAAACTAATAGATAAATTTGATGTTCGGCCTACAAATGAAGAAATGCAGGTAAAATCATTATCGGGAGGAAATCAACAAAAAGTAATTATAGCCCGGGAGGTTACTAATGATCCGGATTTATTAATAGCAGCTCAACCGACGAGAGGGCTAGATGTAGGCGCTATTGAATTTGTTCATAAATCATTAGTAGAGCAAAGAGATAAGGGTAAAGCTGTTTTATTAGTATCATTAGAGTTAGATGAGGTTATAAGTGTATCGGATCGTATTGCGGTAATTTATGAAGGAAAAATAGTAGGAATAGTAGACGCGAAGGATGCTAATGAAAATAAACTAGGTTTAATGATGGCAGGAGGTAGGATAGATGGCTAGAGAAAATAATTTTAAAGCTAAAATGATAGACTACATTTTGAATGAGAATCTTAAGTTAACTCTACTTTCTATTATACTGGGATTATTGTCCGGGGCAGTAATATTAGCTATTGCTGGATTTAATCCATTAGAAGCATATCAATTAATGATTATAGGTATGCTTGGCTCTCCCAGGGGTATAGCCTGGACAATAGTCCAATCTACACCGTTAATTTTAACTGGATTGTCTGTTGCCTTTGCATTCAAAACCGGTCTGTTTAATATTGGCGTGGAGGGACAATTCATAATAGGTGCATTGGCTGCAACCTTAGCTGGGTATTTCCTAGACTTGCCAGCAATTTTACATATACCGACGGTTTTACTAGTAGGTATGACTGCTGCGGGATTGTGGGCTGCCTTTGCGGGATACCTAAAGGCAAAGTTTGGGGTTCATGAGGTAATTGCTACAATAATGTTAAATTGGATTGCATTATATTTAAATAACTACCTACTAGAATTCGATTCATTCAGAAGACCATCTAGTGAATCATCCCATAGAATTAAAGAAACTGCCTCCATAGCAATTACATGGCTTAGGGATATCGTTGGCCCTGCTGTCAGGGTAAATTGGGGTATCGTAATAGCATTAGTTATAGCAATAATCGTTCATTACATATTATTTAAAACTACATTGGGTTTTCAGCTTAGGGCTGTTGGATATAATCGCGACGCCTCAGAATACGGGGGGATTAATGTAAATAGAAACATTATAATTTCCATGGCCATCTCAGGTATGTTAGGCGGAGGGGCAGGGGCATTACATGTAATGGGTGTTTCTAGACAAGTAAGTGTTTTAGCTGCCATGGAAGGCTTTGGTTTTAATGGTATAGCCGTATCACTGATCGGTAATAACTCACCTATAGGAGTAGCTCTTTCAGCAATACTATTTGGAGGAATAAGCTATGGCGGAAGGAACATGCAAAATATAGGTGTTCCATCAGAAATAATTAGTATAGTTATTGGATCAATAATTTTTTATATAGCGAGCTACAAGCTACTACAGTTTGTACTAAAGAAATTTAATAGAAAAAATGATAAGGGGGGTAAGCAGTATGTTAAGTAATATAGCACTAATTATTAGTATTACCCTAATGTATGCTACTCCACTAATTTATGCAGCTTTGGGTGGTGTTATTTCTGAGAAGTCTGGGATAGTTAACATTGGTTTAGAGGGGATGATGACCATTGGAGCTTTTGCTGGAGCCGCAACGGGAGCATTAACTGGGAATCCATGGTTGGCTTTTATAGTTGCTGGACTAGCGGGAGGTTTATTTGGTTTACTTCATGCAGTTGCTTCCGTAACGTTTCATGCAAACCAGGTTGTATCAGGAATTGCAATAAATTTTTTGGCCCCAGGTCTAGCACTTTTTATTAGCAGAAGAATTTTTAACGGTGCAACAATGACCCCATTAATACCTCTTGAAAATAAGATGCCTTTACCTTTAAACTCTATATTTCAACTCCTACACCTTAGACTTCCAAAATCAGTGAGTCCATTATTTGCAAGAAACTCTGTGATAGATCTAATATTTAATCAGTATGCAACAGTATATATAGCCCTCGCCCTCGTAGGTATACTTTGGTTTTTGATATACAAAACAAAACTAGGCTTACGGATAAGGGCTGTAGGAGAGCATCCTAAGGCTGCGGATACCCTGGGAGTAAATGTTTATAAAATAAGATATTTATGTGTTATTTTATCCGGAGCCTTAGCAGGATTAGGGGGTGCATCCTTAAGCCTGGCGATAGTTTCAACCTTTAGGGCTACTTTAGTATCAGGGCAAGGTTTTATAGCTCTAGCTGCAGTAATCTTCGGCAAATGGAAACCGCAGGGGGCTTTAGCTGCGTGTTTGCTGTTTGGTCTAGCTACAGGCTTGAGGATATTTTTAGGGGGAACGGGATTAAATGTTTCTCAAAATCTATTGTCTATGTTGCCATATATAATTACATTGATAGTTCTAGTTGGGTTCGTCGGAAAAGTAGTTGCACCGGCGGCTGTTGGTTTACCCTATGAAAAAGGTGATAATTAGATAAATATCTCAAAATTTTGTTGAGATATGTCATGCAAATTATATGCCACAAACCCTTCTAAAGTGTTTATTAAATTTGGGAAAAGTGGTATAATATTGTAGTAGTTAAATGAGACTTTAGAAGGGTGATATGTATGAAGATGAGGTATGACTTACATTTACAACAATCACAGAAGCTTGTAATAACCCCTCAATTACAGCAGGCTATCCAAATTCTTCAATTTACGTCTTTAGAACTGGAAAAATTTATAGAACAGGAATTAGAAAAAAACCCAGTGCTAGAGGTAGAGCAAGAGTCCGATAAAAACTATTCCGACGAAGATAATGAAGACAAGCATAAAAGTATCGATTGGAAGGAATTTGTGCATAATGAAAACAATAATTACACCAGTAGTGGTGGCACAAATAATTATGAGGACAATGAATTTAACATTGAAAGCATAACATCTAAAGAAACTACATTGCAAGAACATCTACTATTTCAATATCATCTAACGTTACTTGATTATAAATACAGAGAAATAGGGGAGTATATTATCAATAGTTTAGACGAGAATGGTTACTTGACCTTAACAGTCGAAGAAATATCAAAGGATTTAAAAGTTGAGCCTAGTATAGTTGAGAATATACTATTGCTAATTCAAACCTTCGATCCACCAGGTGTAGCTGCAAGAGATTTAAAGGAATGTCTTCTGTTACAGTTATTATATTTAGAAATTACGGACAAGAATGTGTATACTGTAATTGATAAATATCTTGAAGAGATTGCTGCTAAAAAGTACCCTTATATAGCTAAAAAACTTGGCATAAAAGTTAGCGAAGTTCAAGATATATGTGACCTTATAAAAACTCTAGAGCCAAAGCCCGGGAGAATGTTTTCTGCGATTAATAACAACTATGTTGTACCAGATGTTGTAGTCAGAAAAGTTGGAGAGGAATTGACTGTTCAAGTTAACGACAGTAAGGTTCCAAGATTAATTATTAGAGATGACTATAAGGGGTTAATACTGAATAATAACGAAAATGAAGAAGCAGCAAAATTTTTAAGTGATAGGTTTAATTCTGCCGTATGGTTAATTAAAAGTATCGAGCAAAGAAGACAAACCATTCATAAAGTTGTGGTGACTATAGTTAATAAGCAAAGGGCCTTTTTTGAAAAAGGAAATAAGTATTTAAAACCGATGACTTTAAAAGAAGTTGCAGATGAAATTGAGGTCCATGAATCCACTGTGAGTAGAGCAACTAATGGTAAGTATGTTGAGACACCAATGGGCATATTCGAATTGAAGTACTTTTTTTCAAGTGGAGTTGATGGGTTTTCATCAGGAGAAGAATTTGCATCGGAGAGTATTAAAAACTACATTAAAGAAATAATTGGTATGGAAGACACTCTAAAGCCTATGAGTGATGAAAAGATAGCTAAGAATCTAGCACATAAAGGAATAAATATTTCGAGAAGAACTGTGGCAAAATATAGAGATGATTTAAATATTCCACCTTCATCTAGAAGAAGGAGATATTAATATATAAATACGCTAAGGAGGTTTTTGTTTTGAGTATAAAAGTAGCAATCAATGGGTTTGGTAGAATAGGTAGAAATGTATTTAAGGCTTCACTGGAGGAAAAAAGGGATTGGGAAATTGTAGCTATTAATGATTTAACAGATGCAGCAACTCTAGCACATTTATTAAAATACGATAGTTTATACGGTAAGTTTAATGGTACTGTTGAGGCTAAAGATGATATATTAATTGTTAATGGGAAAGAAATTAAAGTAATCGCTGAAAGGCAACCTGAAAATCTTCCATGGGCTAAAATGGGTGTAGATATCGTAATAGAAGCAACTGGAATATTTAGAAGTAAAGATCAAGCTATGAAGCATATTAATGCTGGGGCAAAAAAGGTAGTAATTACTGCACCAGCGAAAAAAGAAGATATAACAATTGTTATGGGAGTAAATGATGATAAATACAACCCAGCAGAACATCATGTTATTTCAAATGCTTCATGTACTACAAACTGTTTAGCTCCATTTGCTAAGGTATTAAATGATAATTATGGTATAAAAAGAGGCTTAATGACTACAATTCATGCATATACAAATGATCAAAGAATTTTAGACTTACCTCATGAAGACTTAAGAAGAGCAAGGGCAGCGGGACAATCAATTATACCAACAACTACTGGAGCTGCAGAGGCAGTGGCACTAGTTTTACCAGAATTAAAGGGAAAATTAAGTGGTATGGCTATGAGAGTTCCAACACCAACCGTATCTGTGGTTGATTTAGTTGCTGAATTACATAAAGACGTTACAGCGGAAGAGATTAACGCAGCCTTCATTGAAGCAGCTAATGGGCCGTTAAAGGGAATACTAAAATATTCCGAGGAGCCGTTAGTTTCTGTAGACTTTAAGCAAGATCCACATTCCTCAATCGTAGATGGATTATCTACTACCGTGATGGATAAAAACATGGTGAAAATTATCGCTTGGTATGATAATGAGTGGGGATACTCAGTAAGAGTAGTAGATCTAGTAGATCTAATTGCTAGCAAAGGATTATAGTAAACAGGTCCGATTTTATAGAACATCTATGGAATCGGGCTTTTGATATGTATATTAAGGAGGTAAAAGACTGTTTTCAAATAACTACTAAAAGCTACTAAAACACATTACGATATCATTGCTTTTATGTTATCATATTATATAAATGGGTGATAGCATGAAATATTATACGATTGGTCAGTTTTCAAAATTAGTAGGTAAAAGTATTCAAACATTAAGACTGTGGGATAATGAAGGTAAACTTAAGCCACATCATACAACAGAGGGTGGGCATCGTTATTATTCTGAACAACAAATTAATCAAGTCTTTCAAGCACCACTTATTAAGAGAGATAAAAAGGTAATAGGATATTGCAGAGTATCAAGTAATAAACAAAAAGATGATTTAGTAAGACAGATAGAAAATGTTAAAACATATATGATTGCTAAAGGCTATCAATTTGATGTTATTACTGATATAGGAAGTGGTATTAACTACAACAAAAAAGGCTTAAATCAATTAATAGATATGATAACTAATTCAGAAGTTGAAAAAGTAGTAATTCTATACAAGGATAGATT
>Ga0075011_10001722_pt1 | contig 11799 bp, 11 predicted proteins | sample TARM_MetaG_T_14_FD_72354 | JGI IMG/M metagenome (GOLD analysis project Ga0075011, IMG submission 72354) | Freshwater microbial communities from Pennsylvania, USA, analyzing microbe dynamics in response to fracking - TARM_MetaG_T_14 | ecosystem: Environmental > Aquatic > Freshwater > River...
GTGGTGATGAACGCCGCGACCGCGCAGGCGCCCGATCTGGCCGATACGGTGATCCGCGAGGCCGCCGTCATGCGCCGTCAGGTCGATCACCATCTCGCGCGCGCGCGCGCCGTGGGGCGCCGGGCGACCGGGCTGGCGCGTGCGACGGTCTGGGAGAGCGCCGATGCGGTCGTGAGGGCGGTCACCCGGCTCTATCCGCAAGTGCGCTTCGACCTCGATGGTAACCGCGAGGCGAGCGTGGCCATCGAGCGGCAGGATCTCGACGAAATCCTCGGCAATCTGGTTGAGAACGCGGCCAAATATGGCGGCGGTTCGGTGTTCATCACCATCGACGCGGTGCCCGGTGACGCGAAATTCTGCGATATCTGGGTCGAGGACGATGGCATGGGCATCCCCGAAAACGAGCGCGAACGCATCTTCGACCGGGGCGCGCGGCTCGATACCGGCAAGCCGGGGACCGGGCTGGGGCTGGCTATCGTGCGCGACGTGGCCGAGCTTTATGGCGGGGCGGTGGTGCTGGGCGAGAGCGAGGATCTGGGGGGCTTGCTCACCACCTTGCGTCTGCCCCGCGCGAAATAAGGGCGCTTAGGCGCCGCCCCGTTCGCGCGGATGGGCATTGCGATAGGCATCGAGCAGGGTGGCCGCATCGACGCGGGTATAGATCTGCGTCGAAGAAAGGCTGGCATGGCCCAGCAGTTCCTGCAACGCCCGCAAATCGGCGCCCGCGCCCAGCAGGTGCGAGGCGAACGAGTGGCGCAGGGCATGGGGCGTGGCCGTGGCCGGAAGGCCGAGCGCGATGCGTGCGGCGGCCATGGCGCGCTGGACCATGCCGGGGGCCAGCGGCCCGCCCTTGGCCCCGCGAAACAGCGGTTCGTGGCGTTCGAGGGTCCAGGGCACTTGCGCGGCATAGTCGTCGAGCGCGGCGCGCACGATGGGCAGCAGGACGACCACGCGCTGGCGCCCGCCCTTGCCGGTGACGGTGATCTGTTCGCCCGCAGGCAGCACGCTGGCGGGCAGGGCCAGCGCCTCGGCAATGCGCAGGCCCGCGCCATAGAGCAGCAGCAGCACGGCCCGGTCGCGCGCGGCGATCCACGGTTCGGCCATGTCCGAGATCGTGTCGGCCAGCGCCAGCGCGTCGTCGGCCGAGACCGGGCGGGGCAGGCCTTTCTTCACGCGCGGCCCGCGCAGGCGGGGGGCAAGGCTTTCGGGAAGGCCTGCGCGCGAGCGGGCAAAGGCGAGGAACGCGCGCAAGGCGGAAAGCTCGCGCGCGGCGGAGGTGTTGACGAGGCCCTGCTCGCGCCGGACGGCCAGATGCTGGCGCAGGCGCGCGGCATCGAGCCGGGCGATGCTGGCCCAGTCCTGTCCGGGCGGGAGCGCCTCGATCAGGCGCCGCGCGGCAGTGTGATAGGCGCGCACGGTATGGGTCGAGCGGCGCAGGCCATGGGCCAGATGATCATGCCATTGCGTGAGAAGATCGGCGCTCATGTCACGAGATCGGCAGGAACAAGTTCGGCCAGCAGCGCGTCGAGCAGGGGCATGCCTGCCTCGGTCACGATCAGGCGCGGGCCTTCTTCGCGCAGCAGGCCATTGCCGGTGTGGAACGCCCGTTTGGCCGGGTCGATCAGCGCGGTTTCGGGCAAGCCGAAGCGGGCGCCAAGGGCAGCAAGGTCGATCCCTTCGCCGAGCCGGAGGCCCATCAGCAGGGCTTCGCTCGCCTGTTCGGCACGGGGCAGGGCGCGCTCATCGGCAAGGCCATGGCCCTGTTCGGCCAGGGCGCGCAGGTAGTTTTCGGGCTTCTTGTGGCGGACGGTGGCCGTTTCGAGCCTGCGGCCATGGGCGCCCGGCCCGATCCCCGCATAGTCGCCATAGCGCCAGTAGGTGAGGTTGTGGCGGCTTTCCTCGCCGGGGCGGGCGTGGTTGCTGATCTCGTAGGCCGGAAGGCCCGCCGCGCGGGTGCGCTCGCGGGTGAGCGCGAAGAGATCGCCAGCCTGGTCGTCGTCGAGCGGGGTAAACCTGCCCTCGCGCACGAGGGTCGCAAAGCGCGTGCCCGGCTCGATGGTGAGCTGGTAGAGCGAGAGGTGGCCGGTCCCCAGCGCCAGCGCGCGCGCCAGTTCGGCGTCCCAGCTCTCGGGCGTGTGGCCGGGGCGGGCATAGATGAGGTCGAAGCTGACCCGCGCGAAATGGCGCTGGGCGACATCGAGCGCGGCGAGGCCTTCGGCGGCGTTGTGGAGACGGCCCAGAAAATGGAGCGTCTCGTCGTCGAGCGCCTGAAGGCCGAGCGAGACGCGGTTGATCCCCGCGCTCGCCAGCGCGGCGAAATTGGCCGCCTCGACCGACGAGGGATTGGCTTCGAGGGTGATCTCGATATCGGGGGCAAGGCGCCAGTGGCGGGATGCCTGCTCGATCAGCCCGGCGACCAGCGCGGGGGGCATCAGCGAGGGTGTGCCCCCGCCAAAGAAGATCGAGGTCAGCTCGCGCCCCGGCAACAGGGCCGCCTCGTGCGCCATGTCGGCGAACAGGGCGGCCTGCCAGGCGGCGACATCGGTTTTCGCGCGGACGTGGCTGTTGAAGTCGCAATAGGGGCACTTTGCGAGGCAGAACGGCCAGTGGATGTAGAGCGCGAGGGGCGGCATTGTCATGACAGCCGCTTTACCGGGCAAACTGCTCCGCCATCAACTTGGCAAAGGCGCGCGCACGGTGGCTGATCGCGTTCTTTTCCGCCGGGTCGAGCTGCGAAAACGTGCGCGTGTCGCCCTCGGGGATGAACACCGGGTCATAGCCAAAGCCGGTCGTGCCGCGCGGCGGCCAGGTCAGGCTGCCATCGATCTTGCCCTCGAACGTGACGGCCTCGCCATCGGGCCAGGCCAGCGCGAGGACGCTGTGGAACGCGGCATCGCGCGGCGCATCGGGGCCGAGCCGGGCGAGCTTGCCCTCGACTTTGCCCATCGCCATGTACCAGTCGCGCCCCGGACCGCCTTCACGCGGGCCCTGTTCGGCCCAGTCGGCGGTATAGACCCCCGGCGCGCCGCCCAGCGCGGCGACCGCGAGGCCCGAATCGTCGGACAGCGCGGGAAGACCGGTCGCCTGTGCGGCGGCATGGGCCTTGATCAGCGCGTTTTCGACAAAGGTCGTGCCGGTTTCTTCCGGTTCGGCCAGACCCAGCTCGCCCGCCGACAGGCACTCCATGCCAAAGGGGGCGAGGAGATCCTGCATCTCCTTGAGCTTGCCCTTGTTGTGGGTGGCAATGACGAGCTTGCCCGGAGTGAGCTGTCGGCGTGCGAGCTTGCGGCTCATCGTGCGACGGCCATTTCCTGCGCGGCGAAGATTTCCGCGCAGCCCATGCGGGCGAGGCGCAGCAGGCGCAGCAGGGCTTCCTCGTCGTAGGTCGCGCCTTCGGCGGTGGCCTGCACTTCGGCGATGTGGCCGCCTTCGATCAGCACGAAGTTGGCGTCGGCATCGGCCGAGCTGTCCTCGACATAGTCGAGATCGAGCACCGGCGTGCCCTTGACGATGCCGCACGAGATCGCGGCGACCTTGCGGGTCAGCGGGTCTTCGGTGATCGCGCCGGCATCCATCAGCTTCTGCACGGCGAGGCGCAGCGCCACCCAGGCGCCCGAGATCGAGGCGGTGCGGGTGCCGCCATCGGCCTGGATCACGTCGCAATCGAGGGTGATCTGGCGTTCACCCAGCTTCTTGAGATCGGTGACGGCGCGCAAGGAACGCCCGATAAGGCGCTGAATTTCCTGCGTGCGGCCCGACTGCTTGCCCTTGGCGGCCTCGCGGCTGCCACGGGTGTGGGTGGCGCGCGGGAGCATCGAATATTCCGCCGTCACCCAGCCTTCGCCCTTGCCGCGCAGGAACGGGGGCACGCGCTCCTCGACCGAGGCGGTCACCAGCACCTTGGTATCGCCAAAGCTGATCAGCACCGAGCCTTCGGCGTGCTTGGTGAAGTTGGTCTCGATGGTGATTGCGCGCATTTGGTCAGCGGCGCGGCCGGAAGGACGCATGGGTTCGGTTCCCTGAAGAGTGGCGGAAATGATTGGGCGGGGCCATGGCCCATTGCGCGGGGCGCCGCAAGCAATTCCCGGCCGTTTCCCCCCGATCATGCCCCTGTCGATGATGCGTGTCTTTTCCTTGGCCTTATTCGGGGGGCGTCCTACATGGGAAGGATCATGAAAGGCCCCACGCTCACCGAACTGTCGAACCGCGCCCGCGACATTTTTCGTCTGGTGGTCGAGGGCTATATCGCCTCGGGCCAGCCGGTCGGCTCGAAGACGCTGGCCGGGGCGGGGGGCGTGAACCTTTCGCCTGCCTCGATCCGCTCGGTGCTTCAGGAGTTGCAGGACGCGGGCTTGCTGGCTGCGCCCCATACCAGCGCCGGGCGCATGCCGACCGAGATCGGCCTGCGCCTGTTCGTCGACGGGATCATGCAGGTGGCCGAACCTTCGGCTGCCGAGCGCGCGCAGATCGAGCGGGGCCTTGAACGGGGCCGTGAACGCAGCCTTGCGGCAGGGGGCACGATCGAGGCCGCGCTGGCGGCGGCGACTTCGGCCCTTTCCGAGCTTTCCGCCGGGGCCGGGGTGATCATGGTGCCCCGGCGCGAGCCGCGGCTCGTCCAGCTTTCGTTCGTGCCGCTCTCGCCGGTGCGGGCGCTGGCGGTGCTGGTGGCCGAGGATGGCGGGGTCGAGAACCGGGTGATCGACTTGCCCGCGCCGCTCGCGCCTTTCATGCTCGAACAGGCGTCGAACTATCTGACCGCGCGGCTGGCCGGGCGCACGCTGGGCGAGGCTTTGGCCGTGATCCGCGCCGAGATCGACGGCGGGCGCAGCGCGCTCGACGCGGCGAGCGCCGATCTGGTCAAGCGGGGGCTTGCAATCTGGAGCATGGACGGGGCACAGCGCCCGGTGCTGGTCGTGCGCGGGCAGGCCAACCTGCTCGACGAGGCGGCGCTGGGCGACCTCGAACGCGTGCGCCAGCTCCTCGATGAACTGGAAAATGCCGAGGCGATCGCGGGCGTTCTGGACGCCGCGCGCGAGGCAGAAGCCACGCGCATTTTCATCGGCAGCGAGAACCGGCTGTTCTCGCTGTCCGGCTCCTCGGTGATCGCCTCGCCCTGGCGTGATGGCGAGGGCCGGGTGGTCGGCGTGGTGGGGGTGATCGGGCCAACGCGGTTGAATTATGCGCGCGTCGTCCCCATGGTGGATTTCACGGCCCAATCTTTGGGCAAACTTATCGGACAAGACGGATTTTCACGGAAATGACGGACAACGAGACGCACGCGCAGGATCCCCAGGTCGAGGCCGAACTGGCTGGTGTGCCCGAGGACATGAAGGACAACGGTGCCGACAAGGGCGCTGAAGTGTCGACCCTTCGCGAATTGCTGGAGGCGGCCAAGCAGGACGTGCTCTATGCCAAGGCCGAGACGCAGAACGTGCGCCGCCGCCTTGAAAAGGACATCGCCGACGCGCGCGCCTATGCCGCGACCGGCTTTGCCCGCGACATTCTTTCGGTGGCTGACAATCTGGCCCGTGCGCTTGAATCGATCCCCGCCGAACTGCGCGCGGACGAGAAGTTCAAGAATCTGGTGACCGGGCTTGAGGCGACCGGGCGCGAGATCGAGAAGGTCTTCGGCACCCACGGGATCACCCGCATCGCGGCCAAGGGCCTTCCGCTCGATCCGCACCAGCATCAGGCGATGATGGAAGTGCCTTCCGACGAACACGAGGCTGGCACTGTCGTGCAGGAGCTTCAGGCCGGTTACACGATCAAGGATCGCCTGCTGCGTCCGGCCATGGTGGTCGTCGCCAAGAAGCCGGACTGACCGGTTTACGGGACGTATTTTGTTTGCAGGAACAGGGAACCCGTGCGGGGGCTCCATCGTACCACCCGGTGATACGGGAGGCAGATGGAGATGATGAAATGACCCGCAGGTTCCTTGTTCCCGCTTCTCTGGCCCTCGCCGCGTTCAGTCTGGCCGGTTGCGCCCGCAACTATGCCGGCGAGGGCGGTCTGGCAGGGGCTGGCGCTGGTGCGGTGATTTCCGGGGTGACCGGAGGCGATGTCGGCACGGGTGCGGCCATTGGCGGCGCCCTGGGTGCGGCGGTCGGTTCGCAGGTCAAGAAGCACAAGAGGGATTGCTGGCGCCGCGATGCTGACGGTCGCGGATATTACGTCTGCTGAGCCGGTCCAAACGGCAGCACGGCCCGATAGTCTGCCAGTGATGGCCTGTCGGGCCTGCCCGTTTTTTCGGAAAATTCGGACTCGGAAAATTCGGGCAAGGCCCCCCGTTCCAGCAGAAACGCATGGCGGACGATTTCGGCCTGTTGTTCGATCCCGTAGGCGGCAAAGGGCTTGCCCGGTTCGAACACATAGTCATAGCGGCAGAACGGATGGCGCCGCAGCGGCAGGAACAGGCCCTGCTGCCATTGCCAGACATGGCACAATTCGTGGATCAGCAAGCCTTGCAGGGCCAGCGGCGCGCGTGAAAAATCCTCGTGCCAGAAATCGGCGCGGGGGTGGAAATGGATGTGCCCCATCGGCGCCATGACCACCCGGCGCGGCTGGAACGGCCACCAGCGCCGCCGCCGCACTTCCACCGCATCGAGGGCGAGCGCCTCGCCGAAGACGGAGCGGGCCATGGCCCGCTCGCCGGATGTGAGGGGGCGGGCGCTCATGCCGGCCTCACGGATGCTTCATGTGATCCATGTGGTCCATGTCCATGTCGCCCATGCCTTCCCCGCCGCCTGCGACAGGCTCCCCGGCGCCCAGCACTTTGGCCTTGGCGCTGGCCTTGTCGCCATTGTCGAGGGTGATGGTCACTTCGGTCACGCTGCCTGCCTTGAGCGTGGGGGCCAGATCGAACAGCATGACATGGTTGCCGCCCGGCTTGAATTCGACGCTCTGCCCGGCGGCCAGCGGCAGGCTGGCGAGCGGGGCCATGCTCATCATGCCGTCCTTCATCGTGTTCTCGTGCATCTCGGCCTTGCCTGCCCCGTCGACATGGACGGCCACGAGGCTGCGCGCCGGGCCACTGCCTTGCGAGAGCGTGAAATAGGCAACGCCGGGATGGCCGGGAACGGCGGGAAGCTGGACCACCGCGTTGATGAGCGTGGTGCCCGGCGCGTTTTCCGGGGTGGCGTCGAGGCTGGAGAGAACCGCCGGGGCCGCGCTTGATGCCGCCGCCTCGGGGGCTTTCTTGCCACAGCCTGAAAGACCGGCCGCGAGGCCGACAGACAGGCTGGCCGACAGGGCGAAAGCAGCCAGATTCCTGCCCGTGAGAACCCCGATGCGCATGACTATCATCCTTTACTGTCTGCCATGATGAAAATTGGCGGCTTTCATAGCATGGGCAGGCCTTGTGCCAAGCGCAAGCGCACCTATATCCCGCCCGTAACGAGCCGCCGGAGCGGCGCCTGCCCACAAGGGGGACGCCGGATGTTTGCGGTGTCAGCACGCAAGGAAATGGGGAAACATGGCTAAAGTTATTGGTATCGACCTCGGCACCACCAACAGCTGCGTCGCGGTGATGGATGGCGGCACGCCCAAGGTTATCGAGAACTCGGAAGGGGCTCGCACCACGCCCTCGATCGTCGCCTTCACCAAGGATGGTGAGCGCCTGATCGGGCAGCCGGCCAAGCGCCAGGCGGTGACCAACCCCGACAACACGATTTTCGCGGTCAAGCGTCTGATCGGCCGTCGCTACGACGATCCGCTGACCCAGAAGGACACCGAACTGGTGCCCTACACCATCACCAAGGGCAAGAACGGCGATGCCTGGGTCGCGGCTGGTGGCCAGGACTACAGCCCGTCGCAGATCTCGGCCTTCACGCTCCAGAAGATGAAGGAAACCGCCGAAAGCTATCTCGGCGAGACCGTGACGCAGGCGGTGATCACCGTTCCGGCCTACTTCAACGACGCGCAGCGCCAGGCGACCAAGGACGCCGGGCAGATCGCGGGCCTTGAAGTGCTGCGCATCATCAACGAGCCGACTGCCGCGGCGCTGGCCTATGGCCTCGACAAGCAGGACGGCAAGACGATTGCGGTCTACGACCTTGGTGGCGGCACCTTCGACATCTCGATCCTCGAAATCGGCGATGGCGTGTTCGAAGTGAAGTCGACCAACGGCGACACCTTCCTGGGCGGTGAAGACTTCGACACCGCGCTGGTCGAATACCTGGCCGACAAGTTCAAGGCCAAGGAAGGCCTCGACCTGCGTGGCGACAAGCTGGCTCTCCAGCGCCTGAAGGAAGCGGCGGAAAAGGCCAAGATCGAGCTGTCCTCGGCCCAGACCACCGAAATCAACCTGCCCTTCATCACCGCGCGCATGGAAGGTGGCAGCACCACCCCGCTGCACCTGGTCGAAACGATCACCCGCGCCGATCTGGAGCGTCTGGTCGCCAAGCTGATCGAACGCACGCTCGAACCCTGCCGCAAGGCGCTGGCTGACGCTGGCCTGACCGCCAAGGACATCGACGACGTGGTGCTGGTCGGCGGCATGACCCGCATGCCCAAGGTCCGCGACGTGGTGAAGGACTTCTTCGGCAAGGACCCGCACACCGGCGTGAACCCCGACGAAGTCGTGGCCATGGGTGCGGCCATTCAGGCTGGCGTGCTTCAGGGCGACGTCAAGGACGTGCTGCTGCTCGACGTGACCCCGCTTTCGCTGGGTATCGAAACGCTCGGCGGCATCATGACCAAGATGATCGACCGCAACACGACGATCCCGACCAAGAAGAGCCAGGTCTACTCGACCGCCGAAGACAACCAGCAGGCCGTGACCATCCGCGTGTTCCAGGGCGAACGCGAAATGGCGCAGGACAACAAGCTGCTGGGCCAGTTCGACCTCGTCGGCATCCCCGCAGCCCGTCGCGGCGTGCCGCAGATCGAAGTGACCTTCGACATCGACGCGAACGGTATCGTCAACGTTTCGGCCAAGGACAAGGGCACCGGCAAGGAGCAGCAGATCCGCATCCAGGCCTCGGGTGGCCTGTCGGACAACGACATCGACCAGATGGTCAAGGACGCGGAGAAGTTCGCGGCCGACGACAAGAAGCGTCGTGAAGCGGCTGAAGCCAAGAACAACGCCGACAGCCTCGTCCATGCCACCGAGCGCCAGCTCGAAGAGCATGGCGACAAGGTCGACGCCGCGCTCAAGGCCGAAATCGAGGCAGCCCTTGCCGAAGCCAAGACCGCCATCGAAAGCGGCGACGCCGACGCGATGACCGCCAAGACCCAGGCCCTCACCGAAAAGGCGATGAAGCTGGGCCAGGCGATCTACGAGAAGGAACAGGCCGGTGCGGCGTCTCCGGGTGCCGAAGGCCCCAAGGACGACGGTGTGGTCGACGCCGAGTTCTCGGAAGTGGACGACACCAAGGCTTGATCTGCAACATGACCCCCTCCCTTGCCCCATCGGGGGCGGGGGAAGGGGAGAGGTTCCAGGGGACCGCCAGACCGGCCTTCGCCGACCGGCATCTCAGGCCCTCTCCCCTCGCGGGGAGAGGGCTTATCTATGGCAGTTGAAGCCGACTATTACGAATTGCTCGAAGTGGAGCGCACGGCCGATGACAAGATCATCAAGTCCGCGTTCCGCAAGCTGGCCATGCGCTATCACCCCGACAAGAATCCGGGTGACCAGGAATCCGAGGCCAAGTTCAAGCAGATCAACGAGGCCTATGCCTGCCTGTCCGACCCGCAGAAGCGGGCGGCCTATGATCGCTATGGCCATGCCGCTTTCCAGCAGGGCGGTCCGGGTGGTCCGGGCGGCGGCGCCGGTTTCGGTGGTGGCGACTTTGGCGACATCGGCGATATCTTCGAGACGATCTTCGGCGGCGCCTTTGGCGGCGGCGGGGGCCGCCAGCAGAGCCGGCGCGGCGCCGACTTGCGCTATGACATGGAGATCACCCTCGAAGAGGCGTTCCATGGCAAGACCGCCGAAATCAATGTCGAGGTTTCGCAGGCCTGCGAGCCGTGCGGCGGGTCGGGCGCGACGCCCGGCACTTCGGTGCGCCGCTGCAACCTGTGTGGCGGGCACGGCAAGGTCCGTGCCCAGCAGGGCTTCTTCATGGTCGAGCGGGCGTGCCCCAATTGCCACGGGCGCGGCGAGGTCATCGAAAAGCCCTGCCGCAATTGCCGGGGCGAGGGCCGGGTCGATACCCCCCAGACGCTCTCGGTCGATGTTCCCGCAGGTGTCGATACCGGCACGCGCATCCGCCTTGCCGGCAAGGGCGAGGCAGGACCGGGCGGCGCCCCGGCGGGCGACCTCTACATCTTCCTCCACATTGCCAGGCACAAGGTGTTCGAGCGCGACGGCACCACCCTGCTGACCCGCGCTCCGATCAGCTTCACGACCGCCGCGCTCGGTGGCGAGATCGAGATCCCCGGTCTCGACGGCAGCCGCCACACGATCGAGATTCCTGCCGGAATCCAGAGTGGCAAGCAGTTGCGCAAGCGTGGTGCGGGCATGCCCGTGTTGCAGGGGCGCGGCTCGGGCGATCTGGTCGTGGAAATCCAGGTCGAGACGCCGACCCGTCTCTCGGCCCGCCAGCGCGAACTGCTGCGCGAATTCCAGTCGACCGAAACCGGCGAGGAATGCCCGCAATCGAAGGGCTTTTTCGAGCGGATCAAGGATGCCTGGACCGATCTGACCGAATGACCGGATGATCGGATGATCGATGCCCCGAAGGCCCTGTCGCGCGTTCTTCTGACGCACGGCAGGGCCTTCGTGCATCGGGGAAGCGCGTCTGCGCGGGGGGATAGATTCGGTGCATACCGGGTTTGCAAATGAAAGGGCTGCGCAATTTTCCGTCATCCCCGCGCAGGCGGGGATCCAGTTCAGAGGCTTGCGCATGCGAACGGACCCCGAGTCTGGATTCCCGCCTGCGCGGGAATGACGAATGGAAGGGGTTTCAAGGCCCGGCAGTGTCCACTTCGCCTAGCGGCCCATCCGCTCCAGAACTTCGGCGCGCAAGGCGGGGACCAGCCCCGGATCGGCCTGAAGGCGGGCCTCTTCCTCGTCGAGGATGGCGAGGAAAGCGCGGCGCTTGAAGCTGCGCACCACGGTTTCGTCCAGGGCCATGTCGAGGGTCGAGCAGACCATGTCGACCAGACGTTCGGCCCCGTTCAGCCGCCCCCACAGATAGTCGTTCTCGCGCCAGGCCCGGCTGAAAAACGCGCCGAAGTGGGTGAACGCAATGCCCTTGAGGCAGGCGCGCGTGCCGCCGGGCCGGATCGCCGTGGCGTCCTCGGGCGAGATGCGGTCCACTTTCACCGAATCAAATTCGCCCAGGCCATCGCCCTGATAGAGCGGCAAAGTGGCCACGTCGTAGAACGGAAAGCCCAGATAGGCATGGAGGAACCGCCGCCGCAGCGGCTTGTCCATGGCCTCGATCGCGCGGACGAACAGCGCATCGACCTCGTCGTCGAGCCGGGCCAGATCGCGCCGCGCGGCGATCTGGGCGAGGACTGCGCCCGGATGGGTGGCGAACTGCGCCGCATGATCGGAAAAACCGGGGCCAAGCCCGGCAAGGCTGGCCTGTGCCTGATAGAGCGCCTGTGCCTGATAGACGACATCGCGCGCGGCCTCGCGCATGGCCGGCGCGATACCGTCGGCCTCGTCCCAGTTGGAGGTGAGCCGCCGGGCGAGCAGCTTCAGGCGGCGGATGCGGAAATTGAGATCGTGGGCGCGGAAAAAGGCGATGGCCGCCTGGCTGGCCCCGCCGCTGCGTTCGCTCAGGTGGTTGAGGCCGAGGCTTTCGAGATGGGCCCAAAGCCGTTCCTCGACCGGCGCGGCCCCGCGCCCGC